>Ga0209810_1000081_pt1 | contig 287362 bp, 268 predicted proteins | sample Coa_R1_7_FD_187159 | JGI IMG/M metagenome (GOLD analysis project Ga0209810, IMG submission 187159) | Surface soil microbial communities from Centralia Pennsylvania, which are recovering from an underground coalmine fire - Coalmine... | ecosystem: Environmental > Terrestrial > Soil >...
TCGGAGGGGTCCCCACGAGGCCTGCCTCGTGGGTCCGCGTCGGAGGTTCCTGGCCCGGCTGCGGGATCCGTCCGTGACCACCATCGTGGTCGAGCCCCGGGATCGGTTCGCCCGGTTCGGGGCCGAGTCCGTGGAGGCGGCGCCGGCGGCCCAGGGCCGGCGGCTGCCGGTGCCCCGCCGAGGGGTCCCCATCGGAGCGAGCTCCGATGGGGTGCCCCGGGACCGGTTCCGATGGGAGACCCCGCCTGGGCAACTCCGTGAGGGGTGTCGCGTGAGCGCTGGTGATCGCTCGGCGGCAACGGCTAGAATCGCGGTCCACGGTGACTGAGCGCGAGCCCTCGGTCGGTGAGTACGTGGCCTTCGATCTCGAGACCACCGGCCTCGATCCCGAACGGGATCGGGTCATCGAGGTGGGGGCGGTCGCCTTCACCCTCGACGCCGTCGTCGATACGGTGCAGCGCCTCGCCAACCCGGGACGACCGATCCCGGCGGCGGTGCTCAGGCTGACCGGCATCGATCCCCGGCTGGTGGCCGACGCCCCGCCCCCCGAGACCGCGATGCGGGCGCTGACCGCGTTCATGGAGGGTCGGCAGCCGGTCGGCCACGGGGCCAAGCTCGACGTCGACTTCCTGGCCGTGGCCGGGATGTGGCCGGCCGGGATGGAGGTCCTGGACACCCTGGAGATCGCCCGCATCCTGATGCCGGACGCCCCCAGCCACAGCCTGTCGGCGCTGGCGGCGGAGATGGGCCTGCAACAGGTGCGCCCCCACCGCGCCCTGGACGACGCCGACGCCACCCGTCAGCTCTTCCTCCGGCTCCGGGAGCTGGCCGCCGGGCTGGAGGAGGACCTGAAGGCCTCGATCCTGTCCCTGGTGGCGCCCTACCCCTGGGCGATCGCCTCCTTCTTCGCCTGGGCGCTGAGTGGGCCCGCCGGGCCCCGACATCCGCGGCCGCCCGACCCGCCCCCGGTGCGCCCGCCGGTGGAGCGCGAGGAGGTGTGCGACGACCCCGACCGGCTGGCCGCGCTGCTGGGGCCGGAGGGACCGCTGGCGGCGCTGCCCGGCTACGAGTACCGGGAGGCGCAGCAGCAGATGCTCCGGGCGGTCGCCCAGGTGATGCGGCGAGGTGGCCGCCTCCTCGTCGAGGCGGGGACGGGGACCGGCAAGAGCCTGGCCTACCTCGTGCCGGCGCTGGCCCGGGCGGCCCGGCGCGGCGAACGCGTGGTGGTGTCCACGTACACCCACACGCTCCAGGAGCAGCTCGTGCACCGGGACCTCCCCGCCCTTCGTCGGTGGCTGCCGTGGGCATTCGAGGCCGCCCTGCTCAAGGGTCGTCCCAACTACCTCTCGCTGCGCCGCTGGCGGCGGTACCTGGCCGAGCCCTGCCTGGACGCCGACGAGCTCAAGTTCAAGCTCAAGATCCTGGTCTGGCTGCATCGCACCCGGACCGGCGATCGCTCCGAGCTCCGGCTCCAGGGATCGGAGGAAGCCTTCTGGGCCCGGGTGGCCTCCGATGCCTTCGATTGCGTCGGGGTCCGGTGCAGCGACGCCACCTGCTTCGTGCACCGGGCCCGGGCGCGGGCCGAGCGAGCCGATCTGGTGGTCGTCAACCATGCCCTCCTCCTCGCCGACGCCGAGACCGAGGGCAGCCTCATCCCGGCCCACGACCACCTGGTGATCGACGAGGCTCATCACCTGGAGGAGGCGGCGACCCAGGCCCTGCGCCGGGAGGTCGACGGCCGGGAGCTCTCGGCCCTCCTCGAACGCCTGGTCCGCCCCGAGGCCGGCGACGGCCGATCGCGGCGGGTGGGGCTGGTGCCGAGACTGCGGTCGCGGCTGGGTCAGTCCCCGGAGCTGCTGGAGGCCGTGGAGACGACCGCCCTGCGTGCCCGGGAGGCGTGCCAGCGGCTGTTCGCCCTGGCCTCGGCCTGGATCGTCGGCCGACTGGCCGAGAACACCGCTCGACGGGAGGAGACGCTCCGGCTGCTGCCCGAACACCGCGAGCGCGAGGACTGGCGGCCGCTGGCGGAGGCCACGGAGGACGCGGTCACGGTCCTGACCGCGCTCGAGACCCAGCTCGGCCAGGTGGTCGCCTCGGCCCGGGAGTGGTCGGGGGGAGGCGAGCCGGACCAGGAGCTGCGCGAGCTGGAGTCGACGCGCGGCGCCCTGGCCGGGGCCGCGGAACTCCTCCAGGAGGCCTTCCGGGATCCCGACCCGGAGCGCGTCTACTGGTTGGCCTGGCACCCTCGCTCGGACACGCTGGCGGTTCGCTCGGCGCCCCTGGAGGTGGGGGCGCTGCTGCGCGAGCGCGTGTACGCCCGGGTCGAGAGCCTGGTGCTCACCTCGGCCAGCCTCGCCGTCGCCGGCCGCTTCGACCACTTCTGCTCTCGCGCCGGCCTGGGACCCGAGGTCGAGACCCTCTTGTTGCCGTCGCCCTTCGACTACCTCGAGCAGGCGCTGGTCTGTCTGCCGACCGACCTTCCCGATCTCCAGTCCGAGGAGTTCGAGATCGCGGCCGCCGGGGTGATCGCCGACGTCGCCGGGCGCCTTCGGGGCCGGACGCTGGTGCTCTTCACCTCGCACCAGCAGCTGCGGACCGTCTACCAGGCCCTGAAGCACCGCGACGATCTGGACGAGGTCCTGATCCTCGGCCAGGGGATCGACGGCCAGCGGCGGCAGGTGCTGCGGGCCTTCGAGGAGAGCGGGCGACCGCTGCTGCTGGGCACGGCGAGCTTCTGGGAGGGGGTGGACGTCCCCGGCGACCGGCTGTCCTGCGTGATCATCGTGCGCCTGCCCTTCCCGGTGCCGAGCGAGCCAGTGTACGCGGCCCGCGCCGAGCGTCTCCGAGATCCCTTCGCTCAATACGCCCTGCCCCAGGCCGTCCTGCGCCTGAAGCAGGGGTTCGGGCGGCTGATCCGCCGTCGGGGGGACCGGGGGGCGGTGGTGATCCTGGACCGGCGGGTGGTGGAGCGCGACTACGGGCGGGCCTTCCTCGAGGCGCTGCCGCCGGCCTCCCGCTACCTGGGGCCGGCCGCCGGGCTGGGGGGGCGCATCGCGGCCTGGCTCGGCCCGACCCTGGCGGAGCCGTCGCCGTGGTCGCCCGCACGGGACCGGTGAGGCCGGCGTGGGGACCCTGTTCGTGGTGGGCACCCCCATCGGCAACCTGGAGGACCTCTCGCCGCGGGCGCTGCGGACGCTGGCGGAGGCGTCGGTGATCGCGGCCGAGGACACCCGGGTGACCGCCCGCCTGCTGGCCCGACACGGGCTGCGCCGTCCGATGGTGAGCCACCGGGCGCCGGTCGAGGCGCGGAGCCTCCCCCGGCTCCTGGAGGCGCTGGAACGGGGCGACGTGGCCCTGGTCACCGACGCCGGTACGCCCACCCTCTCCGATCCGGGCCGCCGGCTGGTGGCGGCGGCGTGGGAGGCCGGCCACCGGGTGGTGCCCGTGCCCGGGCCCAGCGCGGTGACGGCGGCCCTGTCCGTGGCCGGCTTCGGTGGCGCCGGCTTCTGCTTCGTCGGCTTCCTGCCCCGGCGCCCGGGCGAGCTGCGGCGCTTCTTCGCGTCCCTGCGCGAGGTCCCCCGACCCACGGTCGCCTTCGAGTCCCCCCACCGCCTTCGCCGTAGCCTGCGGGTCATGGCCGAGGTCCTGCCCGATCGCCCCCTGGCCCTGGCCCGAGAGCTGACCAAGCTCCACGAGGAGGTCGTCCGGGGCACTCCGGCCGAGGTCCTGGATGCCGTCGGCGAACCGGTGCGCGGCGAGGTTACAGTTGTCATCTCCGGTGTCGTCAGCGACTGAACCCGACCCGATCCTGGTCTGCGTGGCCTGGCCCTACGCGAGCGGGCCCCGTCACATCGGGCACGTCGCCGGCTTTGGGGTACCGGCGGACGTCTTCGCCCGGTATCAGCGGCTGCGCGGCGCCCGGGTGTTGATGGTCAGCGGCACCGACGAGCACGGGACGCCCATCACCTACGAGGCCGATCGCGTCGGGATTTCTCCCCGCGAGTTCGCCGACCGCAACAACGCCATCATCGTCGAGGACCTCCGGCAGCTCGGGCTCAGCTACGACTGCTTCACCCGCACCACCACGCGCAACCACTACCGCGTGGTGCAGGAGGTCTTCCTCCGCCTGTACGAGAAGGGCTACATCTTCACCCGGACCCAGCTGGGCGCGGTCTCGCCCAGCACCGGGCGAACCCTGCCCGACCGCTACATCGAGGGCACCTGTCCCATCTGCGGCTATCCCGAGGCCCGGGGCGACCAGTGCGACAACTGCGGCAACCAGCTCGACCCCGTCGACCTGATCGAGCCCCGCTCGCGGATCGACGGCGAGCGGCCCGAGTTCCGCGAGACCGAACACTTCTTCTTCGACCTGCCGGCGTTCGCGGACCGCCTCCGGGAGTGGATCGAGGGGCAGGCGCACTGGCGTCCCAACGTGCGCAGCTACTCCCTCAACCTGCTGCCCGACCTGAAGCCCCGGGCCATCACGCGCGATCTCGACTGGGGCGTCCCGGTGCCGCTCCCCGGCTGGCGGGAGCGACCCGACAAGCGCATCTACGTCTGGTTCGACGCCGTGATCGGCTATCTGTCCGCCTCCATCGAATGGGCGCGGACGCGGGGCACGCCGGAGGCCTGGCGGGAGTGGTGGCAGGCCCCCGGGGCTCGCGGCTACTACTTCATGGGCAAGGACAACATCACCTTCCACACCGTGCTCTGGCCGGCGATCCTGCTCGGGGTCGGGGACCTGAACCTGCCCTTCGACGTGGTCGCGAGCGAGTTCCTGACCATGGAAGGCGCCCGGTTCTCGGTCAGCCGGGGGCGGGTGATCGAGGTCCGCGACTTCCTCTCGCGCTACGACCCCGATGCGCTGCGCTACTACCTGACCATCGCCGGCCCCGAGACCACCGACACCGACTTCACCTGGGCGGAGTTCGTGCGCCGCAACAACGACGAGCTGGTGGGGACCTGGGGCAACCTCGTCCATCGCACCCTGGTCCAGGCCCACCAGAACTTCGGCGCCGTGCCCGAGCCGGGAGCGCTGACCGAGCGGGATCGTCGCCTGCGGGCCGAGGTCGAGGGCGGGTTCTCCGCCGTGGGAGGGTTCCTGGATCGGGCCCGGTTCAAGGCTGCGATCGGGGAGGCGATGCGGCTGGCGTCCCTGGTCAACCAGTACCTGGCCGAAGAGCGGCCCTGGCACCGGATCAAGGAGGACCGCGCCCGGGCCGCGACCACGCTCTTCGTGGCCATCCGCTGCGTCGACGACCTGAAGACCATGCTCACGCCGTTCCTGCCCTTCTCGTGTCAGCGCCTGCACGAGATGCTCGGCTACACCGACGTGATCGCTCCTCAGCCTCGGGTTCGAGAGGTGGAGGATGACGGCGGCGCCCACCTCGTGCTCGGGAACGACTACGAGGCCCGACCCCGCTGGGCGCCGAGCTGCATCCCCGCCGGCCGTCCCCTGCCCCGGCCCGCGGCCCTCTATCGCAAGCTGGATCCGCGGGTGGTGGACGAGGAGCTCGATCGCATGCGTGCCCGGGCCTGAACCGGGCCCCGGACATGAGGCTGGTCGACACCCACGCCCACCTGGAGGAGCTGCCCGACCTCGAGCTGGCCCTGGCCGAGGCCAGAGCCGCCGGCGTCACCGACGTCATCGGCATGGGCGTGGACGGCCCGACCAGCCGCCGGGTGGTGGCGTGGGCCGAGTCCAGACCGGGGGTGTGGGCGGCGGTCGGACACCATCCGCTGAACCAGGACGGGCCGGATCTGGACCTCCTGCGCGAGCTGGCGGCCCGGCCGCGCGTGGTGGCCATCGGCGAGATCGGGCTGGACCACGAGGACGAGCATCGTGGGCCGCACGCGGCCCAGCTGGAGTGGTTCCACGCCTGCTGTCGGCTGGCCGTCGAGCAGGGGCTGCCGGTGTGCGTCCACGTCCGGGGCAGCGTGCGCGAGGTGTACGAGGCGCTGCGCGATCATCCCGGCATCACGGGTGTGATGCACTACTGGACCCTGGGCTGGGACTGGGCCCGTCGCTTTCTCGATCTCGGGATGTACCTCGGCTTCTCGGGGGTCCTGACCCGGGCCGGCCGCCAGGAGCTGCGCGAGGTGGCGCGCAGGGTGCCGGACCACCGCCTCCTGGTGGAGACCGACGCTCCCTGGGGCACTCCGCGGGGCAGGAAGGGGCCGATGCGCCCGGCCTGGATGGTGGACACGGCGAAGGCGCTGGCGGAGATCCGAGGTGTGGACCTGGCCCGGCTGGCGGAGCTGGAACGGACCAACGCCTGCCGCCTGTTCCGGCGCCTCAAGGCGTGAGCCGGTGGACGTGATGCGGTCGTCCCCGGCCGGAGATGAGCTCGATGGCGGCGATGAGGGCGCGGCGGCCCCGGCTGGGTCAGCACTTCCTGGTCGATCCCGACCTGCGCCGGCGGGTGGTGGAGGCGGCCGGGATCGGGGCCGAGGACGAGGTTCTGGAGATCGGCGCCGGGCCCGGGGTGTTGACCGTGGATCTGGTGCGGCGAGCGCGCCGGGTGGTGGCGGTGGAGATCGATCCGGGGCTCGCCACCCGGCTGCGGGCCGCGGTGCCCGGGGCCGAGGTGGTCAACGATGACGTGCTGCGCCTCGACCTGGCCCGCTGGTTCCCCGACGGGGGCGAGGTGGTGGTGGGAAACATCCCCTACTACCTCACCGGCGCCCTGATCCGCCGTCTGCTCGGTTCCGAGCCGCGCCCCCGTCGCCTCAGCCTGGTGGTCCAGCGGGAGGTCGCCCGGCGCTGGTGCGGCCTCGACGGGTGGGGCCTGTCGACGCTGGTGGTGCAGGTGTTCGCCCGGCCCAGGATCGAGCTGGAGCTTCCCCCGACGGCGTTCGCTCCGCCCCCAGGCGTAACCTCGGCCCTGGTGGTCATGGACGTACGCCCCCGGCCGGCCGTGGAGATCGCCGACCTGGACGCCTTCTTTCGGTTCGCGGAGACGGTCTTCCGGTTCCGGCGCAAGCAGCTGCGGTCGGCGCTCGCCCGCGCCCTGCGCACCCCGGCCACCCGGGCCGAGGCCCTGGTCCGCCGGGCGGGCATCGACCCCGAGCGCCGCGCCGAGACCCTCACCCTGGCCGAATGGGAGCGGCTGTTCGGCGTGGCCGGGGGATGGGGCCGGTGAGGGCCGGGTCGGGGCCGGACCTCGAGCCCCGGGACGGCGAGGGCCGGACCGTGGCCTCGAGCGGCATCCCGCCCCTCCGGGTGGGAGAGGAGGTTCCCCGGCGGGGCGCCCCGGAGACCGTCGAGGAGGGGCGGACCGGCTTCCGTCACCTCCTGCAGCACCGGGACTTCCGGTTGATCTGGTACGCCCAGGTGGCCGCCCAGCTGGCCGACAAGTTCCTGATGTTCTCGCTCATCATCCTGGCCTACGGCCTCTCCGGCGGCAGCACTCCGGTCGCCATCACGCTGCTCGCCTACACGGTGCCGGCGGTGGTCATCGCCCCGGTGGCCGGGGTCTTCGCCGACCGACACGATCGCAAGCTGATCATGGTCGGCACCAACGTCGTCCGGGCCGCCCTGGTGGCCCTCATCCCCCTGGCCAGCTTCGTGCCCGCGCTCGACCACGACTACGTCCATCTCCTCCTCATCACCTTCGCCTTCGCCGCCGTCGGCCAGCTGTTCAGCCCGGCGGAGGCGGCCGCCATCCCCAGCGTCATCCCACGCGGGGTGTTGATCACCGCCAACTCGATGGTGCTCGGGACCATGGTCCTGACCCTGGTCCTGGGGGGCGCGCTGGCGCCGATCACCTCCCGGGCCCAGATCTACGCCCCCTACTGGATCGCGGTGGTCCTCTTCGGGCTGGCCGGCGTCCTCATCGTCATGGCGCGCATCCCGCGCCCCGAGTGCCGGGTCGAGCCCGTCCGCCGTCATCCCTTCCACCAGCTGGCGGTGGAGATGAGCGAGGGCCTCGACGTCCTCCGCCGCTCCCGGGTGTTGATGCTGGCCTTCTTCGAGGTGTCCCTGACCGTCCTGGTCATGTTCATGATGTTCACCCTGGCGCCGGCCTACGTCGGCCAGGTGCTCCGGCTCGGGAACCAGGACAGCTACATGATCCTGGTGCCGGCGACGGTGGGGGCCCTGGTCAGCGCGGCCGCCATCGGCCAGCTCGGCCGTCGCCTCGGGCCGGCCCAGCTGCTGGTGGGAGGGCTGACGGCCATGGGGGTGACCCTGACCGTGCTGGCCGTGGTGCCGGCCATCCTCCTGCCTCCCGCAGGAGACGACGGGGTGGTGCGTGCCTTCGCGGTCGCGATCAGCCTGCTGCTGGGCCTGGAGTTCGGCGCCCTGATGATCCCGGCCCTGGCCTACCTGATGGAGCACACCTCGGATCGGGTGCGGGGGCGGATCTTCGCCCTCCTCTTCATGGTCATCAACGGCGTCACTGCCCTGCCGGTGCTGGCGGCGGCGGCCATGTCCGACTGGCTGGGCATCACCAAGGTCGTGGCCGGTCTGGGCGTGCTGCTGGTGATCGCCGGGCTGCTCCTGGCCGGACGGGCCCGCTGGATCTTCGCCATCGGGGACGACCACGGCTGAGCGCGGGCGCGAACGGGCGGTGAAGGCGACGTCCATATACTGAACGCCTCATGGCCGAGTACGACACGGAGGTTTCGGACGACCCGCTCTTCATCCTGCGGCACTCCGCCGCGCACCTGCTCGCGGCCGCGGTGACGGAGCTCTACCCCGGCACCCGGTACGCCGGCGGGCCTCCGGTCGAGAACGGCTTCTACTACGACTTCGACCTCCCTCGTCCCGTGGGCGAGGACGACCTGCCCGCGATCGAGGCCAGGATGGCCGAGATCGTGCGTCGCGGTGATCCCTTCGAGCAGGTGCTCCTCCCTCACGCCGAGGCCCGGCGGCGCTTTCAGGAGCTCGACCAGCCCTACAAGCTGTACTGGCTCGAGCAGAAGGCATCCGACGACGAGCTGGTCAGCTGCTACCGGACCGGGAGCTTCTTCGACCTCTGCCGCGGTCCCCACGTCGCCTCGGCGGCCGAGATCCGGGCCTTCAAGCTGATGCGGGTGGCCGGCGCCTACTGGCTCGGCGACGAGCGCAACCGTCAGCTCACCCGTATCTACGGCACCGCCTGGTTCACCCGGGAGGAGCTGGACGACTACCTGCACGCCCTGGCCGAAGCCGAGAAGCGCGACCACAAGCGCCTGGGCCGGGAGCTGAAGATCTTCGCCCTGGACGAGCGCACCGGTCTCGGGAACGTGATCTGGCTGCCCAACGGGGCCACCATCCGGCGCGAGCTGGAGCGCTGGATCGTGGACGAGGAGCTGGCCCGGGGATACCAGCACGTGGTCACCCCGGCGGTGGCGCGGCTGGACCTCTATCGGCAGAGCGGGCACTGGGAGCGTTACCGCGAGAGCATGTACCCCCCGATGCGGACCGAGCGCGGCGAGGAGCTGGAGCTCCGACCCATGAACTGTCCCCACCACATCCTCGTCTACCAGCAGGAGATCCGGAGCTACCGCGACCTGCCCCTCCGAATCGCCGAGATCGGCACCAACTACCGCTGGGAGAAGTCCGGCGAGCTGATGGGCATGATCCGGGTTCGCTCCTTTGCCCTCAACGACGCCCACATCTTCTGCACCCCGGAGCAGCTGCACGAGGAGATCGTGGGCGTGATCGAGCTGGCCCGGTACTTCATGGAGACCCTGGGCGTGACCGAATACCGTTATCGGCTCTCGGTCCGGGACCCGGAACGGATGGGCAAGTACGTGGGCAGCGACGAGGAGTGGGCCAACGCGGAGGCGGCCCTGGTGGGCGCGCTCGAGGCCCTGGGGGTGGAGTACGAGCTGGGGCGGGGGGAGGCGGCCTTCTACGGTCCCAAGATCGACTTCCAGGTCCGGGACGCCCAGCGCCGCGAGTTCACCAACAGCACCGTGCAGGTGGACTTCCAAATGCCCGAACGTTTCGGTCTCGAGTACGTGGCGGGGGACGGCTCCCGTCGGCGGCCGGTGATGGTGCACCGGGGCGCCTTCGGGGCCATGGAGCGGATGATCGCCTACCTGATCGAGCTGTACGCAGGGGCCTTTCCGACCTGGCTGTCGCCGGTGCAGGTGGTGGTGGTTCCGATCACGGACGCCAACCTGCCCTACGCGCATACCGTGACCGAGCGGCTCCGGGGCCACCGGGTACGGGTGGAGCTGGACGACCGTCCGGAGCGGATGGGTCGGAAGGTGGCCGAGGCGCGGGACCGTCGAGTTCCCTACGTGCTCGTGGTCGGGGCCCGGGAGGCCGAGGCGGGCACGGTGTCGGTCCGCGACCGGGCCGGGGAGCAGACGACGGAGCGGCTCGAGGACTTCTGTGCCCGTCTGCTGGCGGAGATCGCGCGGCGGCGGTGACCGGTCGGCGGAGCCGGGGTCGTGCCCGGGATGGAGCCCTGGGCGACCGGGCGCACGCTGGTCGTGGGGGGGCGGCTCTGGTAATATCTGCAGCCACAGTGGGCTGCGGAGCCCGGGCCGGGTGGTTCCAGTAGCCCTTGATGGTATTGGTCAGCGGATGGCCAGGGCCGTCCGTTTTTTGTGTTGAGTTGAGCGAGGAGATCAAGAACCCATTCGTTCGTTCTGACGAGGGAGCGTCCCATCCCGTTTAAGGAGCTTCGGATCAACGAGCAGATCCGAGCCCCTGAGGTGCGTCTCATCGACGACAAGAACAACCAGCTGGGAGTTCTGAGCCTCGAGGCGGCGCAACGGATCGCAAATGAAAAGGGTCTCGACCTGGTCGAGGTGGCGCCCCAGGCGGTGCCGCCGGTGTGCCGGCTGTTGGATTACGGCCGTTACAAGTTCGAGACCATCAAGCGGGAGAAGGACCAGCGCCGGCGGCAGAACATCATCAAGCTCAAGGAGATGAAGCTCCGCCCCAAGGTCGCGGATCACGACTTCCAGACCAAGTTCCGGGGCGTCAAGCAGTTCCTGGAGCAGGGTGAGAAGGTCAAGGTCACGATCATGTTCCGCGGTCGCGAGGTGGTCCACCAGGACATCGGACGACGTCTCCTGGACCGCGTCGCCGAGGCGGCCCGGGAGGTTGCCGTGGTCGAGCGGCCGCCGGCGATGGAGGGGAGGAACCTGTTCATGATCCTGGCCCCTCTGCACCGGCCGGCACCGGCTTCGGGCTCGCCGAACTCGAGCCCGAGGCAGCCCGAGTCGAGTTCCAAGCAGTCGGAGGAGTAAGGAGGCCAGCGGTGCCCAAGATCAAGACCCGAAAAGGGCTCAGCGACCGCATCCGGGTTACCCGGACCGGGAAGCTGATTCGCGCACACGCCTGGAAGAGTCATCTCCTGGAGCACAAGTCGGCCAAGCGCAAGCGGGCGTTCCGGGCCGCCCAGTCGGTGTCGGCGGCTGACGCCGGGCGCGTGCGGCGCGCGCTGGGGATCTAGCCGTGGCCAGGATCAAGCGCGGCGTCGTCGCCCGCCGCAAGCACCGGGCCATCCTGCAGCGGGCCAGAGGCTTCCGCTACTCGCGCAAGCTGCTCTTCAAACCCGCCAACGAGGCCGTCCTGCACTCGCTGGCCTACGCCTTCCGCGACCGGCGCCAGCGCAAGCGGGACCTCCGGCGGCTGTGGATCGTGCGCATCAACGCGGCCGCGCGCCAGTCCGGCCTCCCCTACAACCGGTTCATGCACGGCCTGCGCCGGGCGGGGGTGGAGATCGATCGCAAGGTGCTCGCCGACCTCGCGGTGCGCGACACCGGTGCCTTCGCCCGGCTGGTCGAGGTTGCGAAGGGCCAGCTCTGAGCGCCTGATCCTCAGCCCTGACCACGACCTGGTCCGCCGGCTCCGACGCCTCGCCCATCGCCGGGAGGCGGAGGTCGTATTGCTGGAGGGACCGAGGGTGGTGCGGGAAGCGGTCGCCTGCGGCGTGCCCCTGCAGATGCTGGTGCTCCGTGAGGATGTGGACTTCGAGGCGCCCGCGGAGCGGGTGGTCAGGCTCGGCGCCCGCGCCTTCCGAGCCGTGGGACAGACCGTCACCCCCCAGGGAGTGCTGGCGCTGGCGCCGCGGACCCAGGCCCCGATGGGCCAGGCGGTGGCGGCGGCGAAGGCCGCGGGCTGGCCCCTGGTCGTGTTGGACGGTGTGCAGGACCCCGGCAACGTGGGGGCGATCTGTCGGACGGCAGCGGCGGCGGGGGCGCCGGCCCTGGCCGTGCTGGAGGGCGGCGCCGACCCCTTCGGCCCCAAGGCGGTTCGCGCCTCGGCGGGCAACGTCTTCCGGCTGACCGTCGCCCGAGGCCGCTGGGGCGACCTGGCCGGCGTGGGTGGCTACGGGGCGACCGCCGCGGGGGGTGTCCGCTGGGACCGGGCGGATCTGGTCGACGCTCCCCTGATCGCCTTCGGGAACGAGGCGCGCGGCCTGAGTCGCCCCGATCTCGAGCCGCTCACGGTCCCCATGGCGCCTGGAGTAGAGTCCCTGAACGTGGCCGCGGCGGTGGCCGTGGTCCTGTTCGAGATCTGCCGGAGAGGGGCGGCATGAGCGGCATCGAGGAAATCGAGAGGCGGGCCCGGGCGATCGCCGAGCGGGCGCTGGAGGCGATCGCGGCCGCCGACGACGAAGAGGCCCTGGGACGGCTTCGGGTGGAGTTCCTGGGCTCGAAGAGCGAGCTGATGCGGATCCCGAAGGCGTTCGCCGGCCTGGCGGCCGAGGAGCGGCCGGCCGCGGGCCGCGCCTTCAACCGGGCCAGGTCGGCCATCGAGGAGGCGCTGGCGCGCCGGGCCGAGGAGCTCCGGCGGGCCAGGCTCGCCGACCTCGGGGCCAGCGAGGCCATCGACGTCACCTTCCCCGGCCGGCCACCGCAGGTGGGGCGTCTCCACGTGCTGACCAGGATCCAGCGCGAGGTCGAGACGGTCATGGAGCGCATGGGCTACCACGTCGAGGACGGCCCCGAGGTCGAGACCGACTGGTACAACTTCGAGGCGCTCAACCTCCCCCGGGGCCATGCCGCCCGCGACATGCAGGACACCTTCTTCTTCAACGAGACCGAGGACCTGCTCCTGCGCACCCACACCTCCCCCATGCAGATCCGGTCGATGGAGCGGCTCCGGCGGCCGCCCATCTTCGTCATCGTGCCCGGTCGGACCTACCGGCGCGACGCCACCGACGCCAGCCACCTGGCCCAGTTCATGCAGGTGGAGGCGCTGGCGGTCGACGAGGGGTTGACCGTCGGCGACCTGAAGGGCACGATCCTGTACTTCGCCCAGTCGCTCTGGGGGGCGGAGCGCAGGATCCGTATCCGCCCCAGCTTCTTCCCCTACACGGAGCCGAGCTTCGAGTTCGACCTCTCCTGCGGCGTCTGCGGGGGGGGCGGCTGCCGCGCCTGCGGGGGCGATGGCTGGCTGGAGGTGGGGGGGTGCGGGATGGTCCACCCCAACGTGCTCCGCAACGGCGGCATCGATCCCGATCGCTACACCGGCTTTGCCTGGGGCTTCGGGATCGAGCGTATCGCCATGCTGCGTCACGACGTCGACGACCTTCGCCTCTTCTACGAGAACGACCTCCGCTTCCTGGAGCAACTCTGACCGATGACCCCCTTCAGCGCGTGGAACCACCCGCGAGAGATGCCGCCCGCCGGCACCCCTCGCCCCCTGCCGGCCGCCGTCGCCGTCCGGCCGGAGGCGACCTGATGCGGGTCTCCTTCGAGTGGCTGTGCGACCTCGCCGGCGTCCACGACCTGGCCCCGGACCAGGTGGCCGAGGCGCTCACCCTGGCCGGCTTCAGCGTCGAGGAGGTACGGCCGGTCGACCTCTCCGGCATCCTGGTCGGGCGGGTGCTCGAGCAGCAGCCCCATCCCTCGTCCCGCACCCCGCTCTGGATCCACCGGGTCGACCTCGGCGACCACACCCGTACCATCGTGGCCGGGGCCTCCAACGCCACCCCGGGCAGCCTGGTGCCGGTGGCCCTGCCCGGCACCCGGGTGCCGGGCGGGACGCTGGTGCGCGACGGCAAGATCGCCGGGGTGCCCGCCCAGGGCATGCTCTGCGCCGAGGACGAGCTGCTCATCAGCGACGACCACAGCGCGATCATGCTGCTGGACGAGGGGCATCCAGGGCAGCGGCTGGAGGAGCTGTTGCCCAGCGACGCCTGGCTCGAGGTGGAGGTGACGCCCAACCGGCCCGACTGTCTCGGCCACCTCGGCCTGGCCAGGGAGCTGGCGGCGGCGCTCGGGCGCGAGCTGGACCGTCCCTTCATGCCCCCCTTCACCGGGGGGGTGGAGCCCCCCGGCACCGACCTGGTCACGGTCGAGATCGAGGCCGCCGATCTCTGCCGCCGTTACATCGGAGCCCCCATCAGCGGCGTGCGGGTGGGTCCCTCGCCGCGCTGGCTCCGACGTCGTCTGTACGCGGCCGGGGTACGGCCGATCAACAACGTGGTCGACGTGACCAACTACGTGGCGCTCGAGTACGGCCAGCCGCTGCACGCCTTCGACCTGGCCAGGATCGCCGGCAGGACGATCGTGGTGCGTCGTGCCCGTCCAGGGGAGACGCTGCGTTGCCTGGACGGGGAGACGCGGCGCCTCTCCCCCGACATGCTCGTGATCGCCGACGCCGAACGTGCGGTCGCCATCGCCGGCGTCATCGGAGGCGAGGAGAGCGGGGTGACCGAGCGCACCACCGACGTCCTCCTCGAGGCCGCCAACTTCGACGGGGTCGGCGTCCGCGCCGTCAGCCGGACGCTGCGGCTCCGGACCGAGGCCTCGAGCCGCTTCGAGAAGGGGCTCTCGCCGGAGCTGGCCCTGGCCGGGGCGCGGCGGGCGGCCGCGCTGCTGGCACAGGTGGCGGGCGGGCGGGTCCACGTGAACTGGGTCGACGCCTATCCCCGCCCGCAGGAGCCGGTGCGGGTACGCCTTCGCCCCGAGCAGGTGGACGCGCTCCTGGGTGTCCACGTCCCGCTCCAGGAGATGGAGGACATCCTGCGGCGGCTCGCCTTCCAGGTTCGGGTGGGGGAGGACGGGTACTGGGACGTGCTCCCCCCGGTCTTCCGCCTGGACGTACGCCTCCCCGCCGATGTGGTCGAGGAGGTGGGCCGCATCTACGGCTACGATCGGGTGCCGCCCACCCTGCCGGGCGGGCGACGGACGAGCTGGCTCCCGGCCGCCCCCAGCCGCGACCGTCGGCTCGATCCCCTGCGCCACGCCCTGGCAGGAGCGGGCTACACCGAGGTGGTCACCCCGGCCATGGTGTCCGCGGCCCTGCTGGAGCGCCTGGGCCTGGCCGATCGCGTCATGCGCGTCATCAACCCGATCTCGGACGAGCAGGACGCGATGCGGACCGCGCTCCTCCCCTCGCTGCTGCAGGTGGCGGTGCTGAACCGCAACCGGGGCCGGGCCTCGGTCGCGGTCTTCGAGGTGGCGCGTGCCTACCTCGCCCTTCCCGGCCCGCCGCGGCAGCCCGAGGAGCCGCTGCGGCTGGGGGTGCTGCGCACCGGGCTGTCGGGGCCGGAGGAGGGCCGGGCCGCCTTCCTGGAGCTGAAGGGGGCGCTGGAGCGCGCGCTGGACGCGATCGGACCGGTGCAGGTCGACTACGAGCGCGCCCACGCCGTCGGCTACCACCCGGGACGCTGTGCCCGGGTCCGGGTCTGTGGCCGGCCGCTGGGCGTGGTCGGCGAGCTCCATCCCGAGACCATGGCCTGCTTCGACCTGGGCGGGCGGGCGGTCGCCCTGGAGATCGACCTGGAGCCGGTCCTGGCCATGGACCTGCGCCGGCGGGCGCGCCCGTTGCCCCGCTTCCCGGCCGTCGAGCGGGATCTGGCGGTGGTGGTGGACGAGGCGGTGGAGGCGGCCGCCCTGGAGGCCACGATCCGTTCCGCGGGCGGCGCCCTGCTGGAGTCGGCCCGCGCCTACGACGAGTACCGGGGAGCCCAGGTGCCCGGGGGCAGGAAGAGCGTGACCTTCACCATGGTCTTCCGCAGCCCGGAGCGGACGCTCACCGATGCCGAGGTGAACGCGCTGGTGGAGCGCATCCGGTCGGCCCTGGCCGGCGAGCATGGGGCCGCCTTCCGGGCCTGAACCCTGCCGGTGCACGGCGCCGGCCTCCGCCGGCGCACGCCCGGCGGACTCGGCCGGGCGGAGCCGCGGGTCCGCCGGACGGTAAGCTCTACACCCGCATGTCGAGAGCCCTCTGGGAGTGGCTGCGCGAGCGCGCGGTCGAGATCCACGTCCCCGACCACCTGCGGCATCGGCTGGAGCGCGGCGAGCGGCTGCGTGTCAAGTTCGGGATGGATCCCACCGCCCCCGACCTCCACCTGGGCCACCTGGTGCCGCTGGACGTGCTGCGGGCCTTCCAGGACGACGGCCACACGGCGGTGCTGGTGGTGGGCGACTTCACCGCCCTGATCGGTGACCCCAGCGGTCGCTCGGAGACCCGTCCCATGCTCTCCAGGGAGCAGGTGGAGGTGAACGCCCGGACCTACTTCGACCAGGCCTACCGGATCGTGGATCCGGAGCGCACCGAGGTCCACGGCAACGCCGAGTGGCTGGCCGCCCTGGGCTCGGAGGGCGTGCTCAGGCTGCTGGCGCGCAGGACGCTCCAGTCGGTGCTGCAGCGGGAGGACTTCGCCACCCGCCTCCGGGAGGGGCGGCCGATCGGGGCCCACGAGATCCTGTACCCGTTCACGCAGGCCTACGACTCGGTGGCGGTCGGGGCCGACGTCGAGATCGGCGGCACCGACCAGCTGTTCAACCTCCTGTTCGGGAGAGAGATCCAGCAGTCGTACGGGCAGCCCCCCCAGGACGTCGTCGTCTTCCCCCTCCTGGAGGGAACCGACGGCGTCCAGAAGATGAGCAAGTCGCTCGGCAACTACATCGGGCTCACCGACCCCCCCGACGAGATCTACGGGAAGACGATGTCGATCCCCGACCGCCTGATCGAGAAGTACCTGCGGCTCACCTCCGGGTGGCCGCGGGAGCGGGTGGATCGGGTCCTGGCGCTGCCGCCGCGGGAGGCGAAGGCGGCCCTGGCCCGCCGTCTGGTCGAGAGGCTGCACGGGCAGGAGGCCGGGGCCGAGGCCGAACAGGAGTTCGATCGTCGCTTTCGGCGCCGCCAGCTCCCGGAACGGATGCCGGAGCACCGGCCGACCGATCCCTCGGACCTGCTCGGCACCATCGTGGAGCTGGGCTGGCAGCGGAGCCGGAGCGCGGCCCGACGGGCCTGGGAACAGGACGGCGTCCGCGTCAACCGACGGGCGGTCCCCCTCGACTACGCCCTGCGCGACGGCGACGTGCTCGAGGTCGGGAGGCGCAACGTGGTCCGGATCCGCCACCCGGGCCGTTCGGTCACGCCTGGGGCAGCAGGATCAGACCCGAGACCGCCATGAGCGCCAGGCCGATGATCATCTTGAACCCCCCGTCGCGGACGAAGGCCAGGCCCAGGAGCAGGAGCGCCGCCGGCAGTCGGTCGAGGATGGCGGGGCCGAGCGAGGGGAGGACGGTCGCGTTGACCGTGGGCGGGATGGCAGTCGCCAGCACCAGGAGCACCACGGCGATGATCTCCAGGGGCAACGATCCCCGGCTCTCCCTCGCCACCATGTAGCCGCCGATCAGGGGCAGGAGCGCCGCCAGCCGCAGGAGGACCGAGCCGGGATCGATCGTGGGCAGGTTCACGCTGACCAGGGTCACAGCTACCGAGAGGGACGGTATGTGCATGTCTCTCCGTGCATGGTCGTCGACGCCGGCCGGCGGCGCCGCGTTCCCGATGGGGCCGATCTGGGCCAAGCGTAGCGCCTGGGGGGACCCCTGCCAACCGGTGTCGGACGGAGCCGCGGCAGCGGTTGCCATCGCCGTCGGTCGAAGGCATAGTGTGAAGGCATAGTGTGAAGACGGCGCCCTCCCGCAAGTGGGTGTGGGGGCGGGGTACACTCCTGCAAAAGCATGTTCGACCTGGAGCTGGAACCGTAGATGTCCGGGCATTCGAAGTGGGCCGGCATCAAGCACAAGAAGGCGGTGGTCGACGCCCGCCGAGGGCAGGCCTTCACCCGCGCCAGCCGGGAGATCACGGTGGCGGCCCGCGAGGGAGGAGGCGACCCGAGCGGCAACGTCCGTCTCCGGCTGGCCATCCAGAAAGCGCGCGAGATCAACATGCCCGCCGACAGGATCCAGGCGGCGATCGACCGTGGAACCGGTGCCGCCAAGGGCGAGGCCCTGGAGGAGCTGCGCTTCGAGGGCTACGGCCCGGCCGGGGTGGCGATCATGGTCGACGTCGTCACCGACAACCGCAACCGGACCGCGCCGGCCATCCGTCACATCTTCTCCAAGCACGGCGGCAACCTGGGTGAGGCCAACTCCGTGGCCTGGATGTTCGAACGCAAAGGGGTGATCGAGGTCGCAGCCGGGGAGCGGGATCCCGAGGAGGTCGGGCTGGCCGCGATCGAGGCCGGAGCCGAAGACGTCCAGGTCGAGGGGCGCAACGTGGAGGTGACGACCGAGCCGTCCCGTTTGGAGGCGGTTCGTCGCGCTCTCGAGGAGCAAGGGCTCACCATCGAGAGCGCCGAGGTCACGATGCAGCCCAAGCAGACGGTCTCGGTGAGCGAGGACCGAGCGCCGGCGGTGCTGCGGTTGCTGGAGGCCCTGGAAGAAGAGGACGACGTCCAGCAGGTTTATGCCAACTTCGACATCCCGGCGGACGTCCTGGAACGCATCTCGGCTTCGGTCTGAGGGACCGCCGCCCGGGTGGGCGACCGCGTGGGACGGCTGAGGTCGGGCGCGGAGCCGGCGAGGGGCGGGCCGCTGTACCTGGGCGTCGATCCGGGGCTGGCCGCCACCGGCTGGGGGCTCATCGACGACGACACCAGGGTGGTGGCCTGTGGGACGGTCAGGACCTCTCCCGGGCCGGCCGCCCCCCGTTTGCTGCGGATCGTCGACGAGCTGCGCTCGGTCGTGGCCGCGTACCCGGTGGGGGAGGCGGCCCTGGAGGAGCTCTTCGTGGGCCGCAACGCCACCAGCGTGATCGGCGTCGCCCAGGCCCGGGGTGCCATCCTGGCGGCGCTGGCCTCGGCCGGGGTCGACGTCCACGAGTACAAGCCGGCTCAGGTGAAGGCCGTGCTGACCGGCTACGGGATGGCGACCAAGGCCCAGATGGCGCGCATGCTGTCGCTGCAGGCGCCGGTCCCACGGCGGCTGGACGACCACGCCGCCGACGCGGTGGCGATCGCCATCTGTCACGCCCGCAGCCGCCGGCTGCACCGGCTCGTGGCCACGTGATCGGCTACCTGCGAGGTCGGGTGGTCCGTGCCGCCGAGGACCAGATGGTGATCGAGGCGGGCGGGGTCGGCTACCTGGTGAACGTCCCGGTCACGGTCCGGGAGCGAGTGCGGGTCGATCACGAGGTGGAGCTGCACGTCCACACCCACGTGCGCGAGGATCAGATCGCCCTGTACGGCTTCGCCAGCCTGGAGGAGCTGGAGCTGTTCGAGCTCCTGATCCAGGTGGACGGGGTCGGCCCCCGTGTGGGGCTGGCCATCCTGAGCGCGGCCAGCGTGGAGGTGCTGAAGCGGGCCATCCTGGCCGAGGAGGTGGCGCCGATCCGGAGGGCGCCGGGGGTGGGGCCGCGCACGGCCCAGAAGGTGATCATCGACCTGAAGCCGCGGCTCGAGGCGGAGGCCGGTCCCGCCATCGGCCGTCCCGAGGGTGCGACCGACGGTGAGATCCCGCGCCAGGTGGAGACAGCGCTGCGCGGACTGGGCTTCTCCGCCCTCGAGGCCCGTCAGGGGGTGGCGGCCGTGGACTGGGCGGCACGGCCCACCGCTGAGGCGGCGCTGGCGGCGGCGTTGAAGGCGCTGGGGCGGTAGGCGGATGGGGGAGCGACGTCTCCTGGACCCCGGGCTGGGGCCGGAGGACGAGCAGTACGACCGCACCCTGCGGCCGCGGACCCTGGACGAGTACGTGGGCCAGCAGCAGGTGCGGGAGAACCTGGGCATTCTCCTGGAGGCGGCCCGGCGCCGGGGCGAGCCGGTCGAGCACGTGCTCCTCTGCGGTCCGCCCGGCCTGGGCAAGACCACCCTGGCCAACATCATCGCCGCCGAGCTGGGGGTCTCCATCAAGACCACCAGCGGTCCCGCCATCGACCATGCCGGGGCGCTGGCCTCGATCCTGACCAACCTGAGTGATCGTGACGTGCTCTTCATCGACGAGATCCACCGCCTCAACCGGGTGGTCGAGGAGGCGCTCTACCCGGCCATGGAGGACTTCGTCTTCGACATCGTCCTGGGCAAGGGGGCGGGGGCGACGTCGGCCCGGCTCCCGCTGGCGCACTTCACCTGCGTCGGGGCCACCACCCGTCAGGGCCTGCTCAGCGCGCCCATGCGCGACCGCTTCGGCGCCGTCTATCGTCTCGACTTCTACACCCAGGCCGAGTTGGAGCTGATCGTGGCCCGGTCGGCCCGCATCCTCGGCTTCGAGGTCGAGGCGGCGGCCGGTCGCGAGCTGGCGCGGCGCTCGCGGGGCACTCCCCGGGTGGCCAACCGGCTGCTGCGGCGGGTGCGCGACTACGCCCAGGTACGCGCCGACGGCCGCGGCAGCCTGGAGGTGACCAGGGCTGCGCTGGCCATGCTCGAGGTCGACGAGCTGGGCCTGGAGCCGCTCGACCGCCGGATCCTGAGCGCGATGATCGAGAAGTTCGCAGGCGGTCCGGTCGGTCTGGAGACGCTCGCCACCGCGGTGGCCGAGGATCCGGAGACGATCGAGGACGTGCACGAGCCGTACCTGATCCAGGCCGGGCTCATCGCCCGCACCGCGCGGGGCCGTGTGGCCACCGACCTGGCCTATCGGCACCTGGGCATCGATCCGCCGCCCGCGGTCGCCGTCCAGCCGTCCCTGCTCTAGCCATCCGTCCCGGGGCGAGATGACGGTCGCCCAGCCCGCGGCCGACCTCGATAAACTCTCTTCGCCTTGCAACTGGTACTCGGATGGCCGGTTCGGATCCTGGTGATCGCCCTGCTCGTCCTCTCCGTCTTCGTCGACGGAGCGGGGTACTGGTACCGGATCGCCAACCACTACCCGCTGACCGGGCCCGCCCCTCACCTGCCGCCGAACTTCAACGGCTGGCAGCTCTACCTCCACAAGGGCCTGGACCTGTCCGGCGGCACCGACATGCAGCTCGAGCTCAGCAACTTCCCGCCCGGCCGGGATCGGGCCACGGTCCAGCAGGAGGCCATCGACGTCATCCAGAAGCGCATCAACGCGCTGGGCGTGAGCGAGCCGATCGTGACCGCCACCGGCTCCAACCACGACCGCATCGAGGTGCAGCTGGCGAACGTCAACGCGGCCCAGGCCCAGAAGGTGATCGGCACCACGGCCCAGCTGGTGACGACCACCTGGGTCTCCGACTCGTCGATCACGAACGGCCCCTACCCCGGCTACCGGCCCAAGATCACGAACCTTCGCAGCTCGATGCTGACCGGGGCCAGCGCCTCGCTCGACCCCAACGGGGGCAACGACTGGGTGGTCAACTTCACCTACAACTCCCAGGGTGCCTCGATCTTCAGCCAGCTGAGCACCAACGCCTACAACGCCTGCCCGGACACCGACTGCCCACAGCGGCACATCGCGCAGTGGCTGGACCTGACTCAGTCCGACGTGGACAACTGGAACCAGCTGGCCGACAAGCTCTACCAACCCTTCGACAAGGGCGGCAAGCTGCTCAGCGACCCTCAGATCCTGCAGCCGATCACGGGCGGCCAGGGCTTCATCCAGGGCAACTTCACCCAGCAGGAGGCGCAGAACCTGGCCACCCTGCTGAACTCGGGTTCGTTGCCGGTGTCGATCAAGGTCATCTCCTCGACCGATGTCGGTGCCAGCCTGGGGGCCGAGTCCGTCAAGCAGAGCCTGTCGGCCGGGCTGCTGGGCCTGATCATCGTCATCATCTTCATGGTCGCCCTCTACCGCCTGCCGGGGTTGCTGGCCAGCCTGGCCCTGCTCTTCTACGCCGGGACCCTGATCTGCCTCTTCAAGGTGATCCCGGTCACGCTCACCCTGCCCGGCCTGGCCGGCTTCGTGCTCAGCGTGGGCATGGCCGTGGACGCCAACGTCCTCATCTTCGAGCGTTTCAAAGAGGAGCTCCGGGCGGGTCGTACGATCGGCGCCGCGGTGGAGGCGGGGGTGAGGCGAGCCTGGCCTGCCATCCGCGACTCGAACACCTCGACCCTGATCACGAGCGTGATCCTCTACTTCGCCGGCGCCCAGGAGGTGAAGGGCTTCGCCCTGACCCTGGCCCTCGGGGTGCTGGTCAGCCTGATCTCCTCGATCATCGTCACCCACAACCTGCTCGCCATCGTGCTCAACTTCGGCTGGGCGCGCAGCGACGGCGCGCTGGGGGTGGTGCGCGGGTCGGCCCGCCTGGAGGCGCAGCATGGCCGAGCTTAGCCATCCGGCCGACCGGGCGCAGGTCGGGGGATCGGCCGGGGAGCAGGAGGCGGTCGGCCAGCAGCAGGTCGCGGAGCGCCGGGTCCGGCGGCTGGACATCGTCGGTCACCGCAACGTCTTCTTCGCCATCTCCCTGATCGTGATCATCCCCGGCATCCTCTCGATGTTGACCCGGGGGTTCCTGCTCGGGATCGACTTCGCCGGGGGCAGCGAGTTCCAGCTCCGATTCCAGGGCCAGACGCCCAGTCTGCAGGCCGTGGAGGCCGCCGCCGATGCCCAGTACCCCCACGCCACGGTTCAGGAGACGGCGCAGGGGACGTTCATCATCCGTACGCCTCCGCTCGATCCGTCGCACGAGGCGGCCTTCGAGGACGCCCTCGGGCGGCAGGTGGGAACACCCATCGACCGGACCGCGAGCTCGGTCACCCAGGTGGGTCCCACCATCGCCCGGGAGATCGTGCAGGGAGCGGTCGTGGCCCTGGTGGTGGCCTCGATCTGCATCCTGTTCTACCTGGCCTTCCGATTCCGGAAGGTCCAGGGCGGCTGGCGGGCCGGGTTCCAGTTCGGGGGAAGCGCCCTGCTGGCCCTGCTCCACGACGTCTTCCTGCTCACCGGCGTCTTTTCCATCCTGGGCCGGGTCTTCGGCCTGCGCATCGGCGAGATCGACAGCCTCTTCCTCACCGCGGTGCTGACCGTGGTCGGTTTCTCGGTCCACGACACGATCGTGGTCTTCGACCGCATCCGCGAGAACATGATCACGGCCCATCGCCTGACCTTCGAGCAGGTCGTGAACCTGAGCATCATGCAGACCGCGGCCCGGTCGCTCATCACCAGCTTCACCGTGGTGATCGTGTTGCTCGCGCTGCTGGTCTTCGGCGGCGATACCATCAAGGGGTTCGCGCTGGCGTTGCTGATCGGCATCGTGTCCGGCACCTACAGCTCGATCTTCAACGCCTCCCCGTTGCTGGTCGTGTGGCGGAGGCTGCAGCCGGTCAGGTAGGTCGATAGGGTTCTTGCGGGGAGCATCGCCATGCCGACCTGGCCTCTCGAAGAGATTCAGCACCTGCTCGAACCGACCCTGGCCCACATGGGCTACTCGATCCACGCCCTCGAACAGGCGGGCAGCGGGGGCCGCACGCTCCGCATCACCATCGACAAGCCGGCGGGATTCATCTCCCTCGACGACTGCCAGCGGGTGAGCGAGGTCGTCGGGCCCCTGCTGGACCAGGCGGATCTCATCCCCGGGCCGTATACGCTCGAGGTCTCGTCGCCGGGGGCGGAACGTCAGCTCCGCGACGCCTCCGACTACGAACGCTTCCTGGGGCGCCGGGTCAACGTCCGTTACCGCTCGGGGAGCACCGAGATCGCTCTGGAGGGGGTCCTGACCGGGGTCGACGACGCCGGCATCACGGTCCTGGGCCGGAGCAAGGAACCGGTTCGTCTGGGCTGGGCGGAGATCATCGCCGGACGCCTGGTCGCGAGCCTGTCGCCATGAGCGAGCCGGAATCCCCGCTGGCCGCGCTGGAGCAGCTGAGCGCCGAGGTGGGCGTCTCCATGGACGACCTGCGGCGCACGGTCGAGCAAGCCCTGGCGGTGGCCTACAAGCGGGCCTTCGAACCGCCGGGGGACGTGAGCGTGCGGCTGGTCCCCGAGACGGGTGAGATCGAGGTCCTGCTCCGGCGCCGCGAGGCCGACGGGAGCGTGACCGAGCACCAGCTGCCCGTGGACGACTTCAAGCGCCTGGCCGCCCAGACCGCCCGCTCGGCGGTGATGCGCCACCTGCGCGACCTGGAGCGGGAACGGGCGTTGAGCGAGCTGGCCCGCCGCCAGGGCGAGCTGGCGAGCGGCGTGGTGGACCGGATCGACGAGGGGGGGACGGTCTACGTCGACCTGGGCAAGGTCGAGGGCTGGATGCCTCCCGAGGAGCAGATCCCGGGCGAGCGCCTGCGTCCCGGCCGGCCGGTGACGGTGGCCGTGCTGGAGCCCCAGGGCCGCCGCGGCCAGGTGCGGGTGTCCAGGTCCAGCCGGATCTTCGTGCTCCGGCTGCTCGACGCCGAGGTGCCCGAGATCGCGAACGGGATCGTTCAGGTGCGCGGGATCGCGCGCGAGCCGGGACTGCGCACCAAGGTCGCGGTGACCAGTCGGGAGCCGAGTGTCGACCCGGTGGGCGCGTGCGTGGGGCCACGGGGTGTACGCCATCGCTCCCTGCTGGCCGAGCTGGGAGGTGAACACGTCGACATCGTCTCCTGGGATCCCGATCCGGGTCGGTTCGTGGCCCACGCCCTCGGGCCGGCATCGGTCGTGGACGTGACCATCGACCACGAGAGCCGGACCGCCCACGTGCGGGTGCCGCGCGATCAGCTCTCCCTCGCCATCGGCCGCGACGGGCAGAACGCTCGGTTGGCGGCCAAGCTCACCGGCTGGCGGGTGGACATCAAGGCGGTCGAGGAGAATGGCGAGGGCCCGGCATGAGCCGGTCCGCACCTGCGTCGGCTGTCGCGGGCAGGCCCCCAGGCGGGCGCTGGTGCGGCTGGTACGGGGTCCCGACGGCCTGGTCGGGCTGGACCCGACCGGCCGGGCGCCGGGCCGGGGCGCCTACCTGCATCCGGACCTAGCCTGTGTCGAGTCGGCGCGCCGGCGGCGGGCGCTGGAGCGCTCCCTGAAGGCACATCCGAGCGAGGCCGTCTGGGAGCGCCTGCGGGCCATCCTCTCCGGACCCGCCGGCGCCGGGCAGGCACCGGTGTGGTCGCACGATCGCCCCGGGTAGCGACGGGTGGTGGCGCGGGTCCCGGGCTCCCCGGGTGCCGCCGACGCCCTTCTCCCGTGGGATCGGACGGTGGTCGGGCCATGCTCGGGACGGATTCGGATATCTTTGGGAGCGCGGTCAAGGCGCGATCGGCCGGGTGGCGGATGGGATCCCTCCTCTCGTAGCCTGGGGGGAAACGGCCGGAGGGGTGGAGGGTTGCGAGGTTCGAGCCTCCTCGCGGGTTTGGTTTTCGGCTCGAGGGGTCATACTTAGTAATTCGGGTCATGAAAGCGCACGAGCTGGCACGCGAGCTCAACATCAGCCCTCGAGAGCTGGTGAACTATCTGCAGCAGAATCGCCTGACGAGGAACCCCACGGGGCCGCTTCCGCCGCAGGCGATCGAGGCCGCCCGCAACCAGTTCCGGCGCACCACTCAGCCGCGTCGACCGCCGGCCAACGGTGAGCGCAAGGTCGCGCTCCCCTCCAGCATCTCGGTGAAGGACCTGGCCGAGAAGCTCAGGGTCAGCGCCGCCGAGGTGATCAAGAAGCTGGTGCAGAACGGTGTCATGGCCACCACCAACCAGGTCATCGACTACGCCACGGCGGAGATCGTGGCCGACGACTTCGGCTACGCGGTCGAGCCGATCGAGGTCGAGGAGACCGACCGGGTGGGGGCGGAGACGGAGACCGGGCAGGTCGTCACCACCTCGCGCGAGGAGCTCTTCTCGCTGGCCAACGAGGACCCGCGGAAACTCAAGCCCCGGCCGCCCATCGTGACCGTGCTGGGACACGTCGACCACGGCAAGACCTCGATCCTGGACGCCATCCGTCACACCCGGGTGGCGGCCGGCGAGGTGGGCGGGATCACCCAACGGATCGGCGCCTACCGCGTCTCCACGCCAGAGGGCGACACGGTGGTCTTCATCGACACGCCCGGCCACGAGGCCTTCACCGCCATGCGGGCGCGAGGCGCCTCGGTGACCGACGTGGCCGTCCTGGTGGTGGCGGCGGACGACGGCGTGATGCCCCAGACGATCGAGGCCATCCAGCACGCGCGGGCGGCCGAGGTCCCGATCGTGGTGGCGATCAACAAGATCGACCTGGAGGCCGCGAACGTCGACCGGGTGCACGCGGAGCTGGCCGAGCAGGGCATCGTCACCCGTCACCTGGGCGGCGAGTACGAGTGCGTGCACGTGTCGGCCAGGACCGGGGAGGGCCTGGATGCGCTCCTCACCACCATCGTCCTGGTGGCCGAGATCCTCGAGCTGAAGGCCAATCCCGACCGCAACGCCATCGGCACCGTGGTGGACGCGAACCTGGAGCGCGGTCGCGGCCCAGTGGCGACGGTGCTGGTCCAGAACGGGACGCTGCGGGTCGGTGACCACTTCGTGTGCGGGCACATCTACGGCCGGGTTCGGGCTCTGACCGACGACCGGGGCCACGGCGTCCAGGAGGCGGGACCGGCCATGCCGGTTCTGGTCAGCGGCCTCGGCGAGGTGCCGGTGGCCGGGGACGTCTTCCAGGTCGTGGGCTCGGAGAAGGCCGCGCGCCAGATCGCCCTGACCCGACAACAGGAGCGGCGGGCGATGGAGCTGGCCAGCGAACGACCCTCGCGGGCAACGCTGGAGGAGCTGGCCCGGCGTGCCCGGGAGGGGGAGGCGAAGGAGCTCAACCTGGTCGTCAAGGCGGATGCCCAGGGCACCCTGGAGGCGGTGCGGACCGCCTTGACCAGGATCGCCGATCCCGCGGTCACGATCAGGATCGTGGGCCAGGGCGTGGGCATGGTGAACGAGTCGGATGTGCTCCTGGCGAGCGTCTCCAGCGCCACCATCCTCGGCTTCAACGTCCGGGCGACCTCGGCGGCGGAGCGAATGGCGGAGCGGGAGAAGGTCGAGATCCGCTCCTACGACGTCATCTACCGGCTGACCGAGGACGTCGAGCGGGCGGCGAGGGGACTGCGGGAGCCGGCCTATCGGGAGATCTGGGAGGGCCGGGTCGAGGTCGTGGTGCCGATCCGCGTGCCTCGCGTGGGCCTGATCGCCGGCTGCCGGGTGCTGGAGGGGAAGGTGAGCCGCGGGGACCGGGTCAAGCTGATGCGCGGCCGTACCCAGATCTGGCAGGGCGGCATCAGGTCGCTGAAGCACCTCAAGGACGACGTTCGCGAGATGGTGGCTGGACAGGAGTGCGGCATCGGCCTGGAGAACTTCGATGGCTTCCAGCCCGGCGACGTCATGGAGTGCTTCCGTCTCGAGCGCGAGGAGCTCTGAGCGGAGCCGCGCCTCGAGGGCGCCCGGCGGTCCCCTGGCCGCCTCCGTCGAACACTGAGGGAACGCGTCGAGATGGGTGACCGGAGAGCCCGGATGCAACCCCGGGGGGAGGTCGGCGTCGACCGGTCGGAGCGGGGATCGTGAGCGGCCATCGCACCGCCCAGGTCGGGGCGCAGATCCGCGAGGAGATCATGCAGATCATCCGTCGGGATCTGAAGGATCCCCGGATCGGCTTCGTCAGCATCACGCAGGTCAGGATGTCCCCCGATCTCCGCTCGGCCCGGGTACGGGTGAGCGTGCTGGGGGGAGAGGAGGAGCGGACGGAGACGCTGGCCGGCCTGCGCAGCGCGGCGGGCCACATCCGGCGTGAGCTCGGCCGTCGCCTGGAGAACCTGAGGTTCGCACCCGAGCTTCGCTTCGAGATCGATCCGTCGATCGAGTACTCGGTGCGGATCTCGCACCGTTTGCGCGAGCTGCTGCCCGGGGGCGAGAGCGGGGCGCAGCCGCCCGACGAGGATGAGCAGGGAAAGGAGAAGGGGTGATCAAGACCGAGCTTCGTCAGCAGGCCGACCGGCTCAAGGACCTTTGCGAGCGCTACGACGAGATCCTGATCCTCGGCCACAAGGACGCGGATGGGGACACCCTGGGCTGCAGCCTGGCCTTCGCCGAGGCCCTGGAGACGCTGGGCAAGACGGTCCACGTGGTGATCCCTCCGGCCCTGCCCCAGAAGTACGCGTGGATGCCGGGGTTCGACCGCATCCGGCCCGCCCCGCCGGCCGGGGCCGAGGTTCGCCTCGTCCTCTTCTTCGACGCCGGCAACATGGAGCGCTCCGGGGATGCGATCGACCACGTCACCGAGCGGGCCACCATCGTCAACGTCGACCACCACGCCTCCAACTCCCGCTTCGGGGACGTCAACATCATCGATCCTGACGCCTCGGCCGTGGGCCAGATGTGCCTGGAGATGCTGGAGCAGTTCGGCTGGCGGGTCACGCCGACCATGGCCACCAACCTCTACACCGCCCTGCTCACCGACACCGGTGGGTTTCGTCACGAGAACACCACCCCCGCCGCCCTCCGGGACGCGGCCCGGCTGGCGGCCCTGGGGGCGGACCCCAGCTACGTGGCAACCATGGTGTACAAGTCGCGCCCGCCGACCACGCTCCGGCTGTGCGGGCTGGCCCTGGCCGGCATCCAGATCGAGATGGACGGTCGACTGGCGTGGGCGCGGGTGACCCGGAAGATGCTGCACGAGGCGGGGGCGGTGATGGCCGAGGCCGAGGAGATCATCGACAACGTGAACTCCATCGCCGGCCTCGAGGTGGCGGTGGTCTTCAAGGAGATCAACGCCCGGTTGACCAAGATCAGCGTGCGCAGTCGGGGAGAGGTCGACGCGGCGTGGCTCTGTGAGCGGTTCTCGGGCGGGGGCCACCCGCGGGCCGCCGGGGCGGAGATCGGGCAGCCGCTGGAGCGCGCCGTGCCCATGGTCCTGGCCGCGGTTCGCCAGGCCATCGAGACCGCCGGCGCAGGGAGTCTGGATCGCGGAGGAGAGCGGTGCGTGCGGGAGTCCTGAACGTCGACAAACCGGCCGGGATGACCTCGTTCTCGGTCGTTCGCCGGCTCCGCAGCCTGACCCGGGCGCGGCGGGTGGGCCACGCCGGCACCCTGGACCCGCTCGCCACCGGCGTGCTGCCCATCCTCTTCGAGGCGGCGACGAGGCTCTCCGAGTACGCCTTGCGCCTGCCCAAGACCTACGAGGCGGAGGTGCACCTGGGCGCCTGCACGCCCACCGACGACGCCGAGTCGGAGCCGCAGCCCGTGGCCCCCGCCGGCCACCTCACGGCGGACGCCGTGGCGGCCGCGCTGGGCCGGTTCGTGGGCCGCATCGAGCAGCGGCCCCCGGCCTTCTCGGCGGTCAAGGTCGACGGTCGGCGTGCCTACGAGCGGGCCCGCCGCGGAGACCTGAGCCGGCCGGCGCCGCGGCCGGTCGAGATCCACTCTGCCCAGCTGCTCGCCTTCCAGCCCGGCGAGCAGCCCGTGGCCCGCATCCGGGTGACCTGCAGCAGCGGCACCTACCTGCGCTCCCTGGCCCGGGACCTGGGCGAGGCCCTGGGGGTGGGGGGCTACCTGGGCCAGATGTCGCGTACCGCCTACGGGGATCTCCGGCTGGAGGATGCCCACCGGCTGGACGACCTCGGCGACGCCGCGGCGGTGGAGGCCGCGCTCCTGCCCCCGGAGGTGGTGCTGCCGGCCGACATGGAGCGCGTCCGCCTCACCGACGAACAGGAGGCGGCGGTTCGGCGCGGACGGCCGGTGCGGGTGCTCCCCGAGCCCCGCTCGCAGCTGCTGCGCGCGCACGACCAGCGGGGACGTCTGATCGCGCTCGGCCACGCCGATCCGTTGCGCCGGACCTTCGTCCCCGACAAGGTGCTGAGCTGAGGGGACGGTCGTCGCCCATGGGCACGGCGCGGTCGAGCCGGCGGCCGAGGTGAAGGTCCACTTCGGGCTGCCCGAGGCCCGGCTGGCGCGCGTGGTCCTGGCCATCGGCAGCTTCGACGGTGTGCACCTGGGGCACCAGGCGGTCCTGCGGCGGGTGATGGAGGTGGCCCGCGCCGAGGGGGCGACGGCGGCCTGGATCACCTTCGACCCCCATCCCCGCTGCGTGCTCGATCCCGCCAACTGCCCGGCCCAGATCACGACCCTCGAGGAGCGGGTCTCGCTGGTCCGGCGGCTGGGCCTGGAGCACGGGATCGTGCTCCCTTTCGACCGAGCCCTGGCCGCCCTGAGCGCCGAGGACTTCATGGCCGGCCTGCTCCGGGTCCTGGACCTGCGTTGCCTGGTCGCCGGCCACGATTTCGCCCTCGGCCGGGGGCGCGAGGGCGACCTCGACTGGCTGTGCCGTCACGGGTCACGGCACGGCTATCGGGTCGAGGTGGTGCCGCCGTTCCGCCTCGACGGGGAGGAGGTGCACAGCTCCGAGGTGCGCCGGCTCCTCATCCTGGGCGAGGTGGGGGGCGCCAACCGGCTGCTGGGGCGCGACTACGGTCTGGGCGGGCTGGTGGAGCCGGGCGACCGGATCGGCCGCACCATCGGCTGGCCGACGGTGAACCTGGCCGTCCCCCCCGGCAAGCTGGTCCCGGCGCGGGGCATCTACGCGGGGTGGGCCACCACCCCGGTGGGGGATCGTGGCGCCGCCATCAGCGTCGGATACCGGCCCCAGTTCGCCAGGACCGATCTGCGCGTGGAGGCCTATCTCCTGGACTTTTCCGGCGACCTCTACCAGCAGCGGATCGAGCTGCGGTTCGTGGCCCGGCTCCGCGACGAGGCCAGGTTCCCCAGCGTCGAGGCGATGAGCGCCCAGATCGCCCGGGACGTGGAGGCCACACGCAGAATCCTGGGCCTCGTCCCACCATCGCCGTAGCCACTCCCGGCCGTTCGTGCTGGCGTCGATGCGGGTGCTGGTCATCGGAGGGGGGATGGCGGGTTTCATGGCCGCGCTGGCCGCGGTCGAGCACGGCGCTCGCGTTTCGCTGATCAGTCGGGCCCCCGGGGCGACGGCGCTCTACGCGGGCGGGATGGAGATCGCGGCCGGGGCCCGGGAGGGGCGCGGGCTGGCCGCCGCCCAGCCCTTCCACCCCCTGGTCCGGCTCGGCCTCAACGAGTTCGAGCTGGTGTCGTTGCTGGACGAGGTGTGCGCCCGTCTCAGGGCGGCGCTCGATCGGGTGGGCTTGCCCGTGGTCGGCAGCTGGCGGCAGACGGGGTGGTTCGCCGACGTCCACGGCGGCGTACGGCCCGCGCACCTGGTCCCGGAGACGGTGTTCCCGGGCGAGCTGACGGCGCTCCAGGGCAAGCGGGTGGCCGTGGTGGGAGTCAGCGCGGTGAGCGAATACGACGCGGTGGAGGTGGCGTCCGCGCTCGACGAGGTGGGCGTCCGGGCGCTGCCGGTGACCGTGGGCATGGACCTTCCCGCGGGCGCGTCCCTGACCGACCTGTTCGGCCGCCCGGCCCCGATCGTGAACGCGACCGCGGACGCCGTCGCCTTCCCCCCCGGGCTGGAGGGCCTCCCCCCGAACGGCTTCGAGCTGCTGGCCGCCGTGCCCTCACCCCATGGCTGGCGGCTGCAGCGGGCCCTGGAGGCCGCCCTGGAGGCGTCCCGGGTGGGCTTCGTCCACGGGGAGGTGGGCGGTGTCCGGGCCAGCGGCCGGCGGGTGGAGGCCGTCTTCACCTCCAGTCACGAGCTGCGGGCGGATCGCTTCGTCCTGGCCACGGGCCGCTTCCTGGGCGGGGGATTGGTCAAGGAGCGCGGGGTCCGGGAGCCGATCTTCGATCTGGGCGTGTTCTACGAGGGGCGGCGGGTGGATCGCGAGTGGCCGCTCTGGTTGCAGCACCTGGAGCGGCAATCGCCGGTCCCGGCCTTCCGCACCGGGCTGTTGACCGATGAGCGCCTGCGTCCGCTGGACTGGGACGGCGTCGTGGCGTATGAGAACCTCCATGCGGCGGGCTCGGTCCTGGGCGGCTACGACTACGCCCGTGGCTTCGGGGTCCCGGTCGTGACCGGGTGGCTGGCGGGGCGCTGGGCGGCCATCGGCTGATGCGCAGGGAGCGGCGTCCGGTGCACGACCTCTGGCCGGTGACGCTGGTGCGCCTGCGCTCGGGCGCCTCGCCGCCGGTGGTGGAGGTGGCCCGCCCCGAGACGTTCGAGGAGGTGGTGGGGCTGCTCCGCGAGGCGCGGCGCTCGCGCCGCCGCGTCCTGGCCATGGGTGGGGCGAGCGGGGTCTGTGGTGCCCTGACGCCCGAGGCCGGCGACCTGGTCCTGGACCTCTCCGCCCTGGACCGGGTGGAGGTGGACGAGCACGACCTGGTGGTCCGGGCCCAGGCCGGGGTCAACGGCCTGGAGCTCGAGCGCCGGCTCAACCGGCGGGGCATGACCCTCGGCCACCTTCCGGCCTCGCTCCCGGTGGCCAGCCTGGGGGGCATGGTCTCGACGCGTTCCGCCGGCCAGGAGTCGTCGCGCTACGGCCGGATCGAGGACCTGGTCCTCGGGCTCACGGTCGCGCTGGCCGACGGCACCATCGTGGAGGCGAGGGCGCGGCCAGGCACGGCCGTGGGCCCGCCGCTGCACCAGCTCTTCGTCGGTGCGGAGGGCTCCCTGGGGGTGGTGCTGGAGGTCGTGCTGCGCGTCCATCGTCGGCCCGAAGCCGTGCTCGGGCGGGGCTGGCGACTGGGCACGCTGGAGGCCGGGTTGGAGGTGATGAGGTCGGCCATGCAGGGTGGCTTGCGACCGCTGGTCCTGCGCCTGTACGACCCCGAGGACTCGGCCCTGCAGGGGCTCGAGGGGTGGTCGTTGGTGGCGGCGGCCGCGGGCCCCCCGGCTCTGGCCGAGGCCGAGGCGGCCGTGCTGGCCGTGCTGGCGGCGGGGGTGGGGGCGGAGGACCTGGGTGAGGGGCCCTGGCGGTCGTGGCTCGAGCACCGCTTCGACCTCTCCGCCGAGCGCCTGCGGGACCTGCTGTCGGCGCCGGGGTCGTTCCTGGACACGATCGAGCTGGCCACCACCTGGTCGCGACTGCCCGCGCTCTACCGGGAGGTGAAGGCCCACCTGGCCCGGGCCGGTGCCGCCCTCTGCCACTTCGCCCATCCCACCGGTCAGGGATGCTGCGCCTACTTCACCGTGGCCGGGTCGGCCCCCGACGAGACGGCGGCGGAGCGGACCCACGGTGAGGTCTGGCGGGGGGCCATGGAGATCGCCCTGCGCCACGAGGCCGCGATCAGCCACCATCATGGCGTGGGTCGTGCGCGGGCGCCCTGGGTGGTGGCGGAGCTGGGTGGCTGGTGGGAGGTGTGGCGAAGGATGCGCTCCGCGCTCGATCCCGAGTGTCTCCTCAACCCGAACGGCGTGGGAGGGGACGGCGTTCGGTGAAGGACGTGCTGGTCATCGTCAACCCCGCCTCGGGGGCCGGGCGGACGGGCCGGGGCTGGCCCGGGATCGCGGCCCGCCTGCGGGCGGCCGGCCTCGAGTTCGACGCGGTCATGACCTCGCGCCCCGGGGAGGCCACCCGGCTCGCCCGCGGGGCGGTGTACGCCGGCCGCCCGATCGTGGTCGCGGCCGGCGGGGACGGGACCGTCAACGAGGTGGTCAACGGGTTCTTCGAGGACGACGGGCCCATCTCCGGCCCCACCCGGTTGGGGATCCTTCCGGCGGGGACGGGGGGCGACTTCCGGCGCACGCTGGGGTTGCCGCGCGACCCCGAGGCGGCGGCTGCCGTGCTTCGCGCCGGTCGGAGCCGGCGCCTCGACGCCGGCCGGCTGCGGTGCACGGGGCCCGCGGGGAGCGCCGTGCTCCGCCACTTCGTGAACATCGCCGACGCCGGTATTGGGGGCGAGGTCGTGGCCCGCGTCAACCGGAGCCGGCGGGACGGGGGCGCGGGCGGGCTGCTCCGGCGGTTGCCCAGCGGCGAGCTGACCTTCCTTTTCGCCTCCCTCCTGACCCTGGTGACCTGGCGCAACCGCCCCATGCGGGTGGTGGTGGACGACGAGGCGCAGGAGCTGATCGCCCAGCAGGTGGTGGTCGCGAACGGACAGTACTTCGGCGGGGGGATGAGGGTCGCGCCGCTGGCTCAGCCCGACGACGGGCTCCTGGACGTGGTCATCGCCGGGGACCTGAACTGGTGGGACAACCTGAGGGCCCTGGGCAGGATCCGGCGGGGCACGCATCTGGACGTCCCCGGGCGGAAGATCGCGTTCACCCGAGCCCGGCGGGTGGAGGTCAGCTCGCCGGAGCCGGTCCGCGTGGATGCCGACGGGGAGCAGCCGGGCTCGCTGCCGGCCGTCTTCGAGATCGTTCCCGGAGCTCTGGAGGTGATATGCCCCTGACCCATGGAGTCGTCGCCGCCCCGCACTACCTGGCCGCCGAGGCCGGCGCCGAGGTGCTGCGCCAGGGCGGGAACGCCGTCGACGCCGCGGTGGCGGCGGACGCCGTGCTCTGCGTCGTGTATCCGCACATGACCTCCGTCGGAGGTGACCTGTTCGCCCTCATCTGGGCCGCCGGCGCCGACCGTCCGATCGGCCTGGCCGGGGCCGGCCGATCCGGCTCACTGGCGACCATCGAGGCGGTCCGGACCCGCGGCCACCAGATGATGCCCGAGCGAGGTCCGCTGGCCGTCACGGTGCCGGGGACGGTGGAGGCCTGGGGCCGCCTGGTGGAGCGGTTCGGCAGCCTGGGGATGGCTCCGTTGATGGCCGCGGCCGTCCGCCACGCCCGCCACGGCTTCACCGTCACCCCCAACCTGGCGGCGTTCCTCAACGACCACGCCGGGTGGCTGATGGCGGACCGGGAGACGGCACGGCTGCTGCCGCCCTTGAAGGCGGGCATGCTGATGCGCAACCCGGAGCTGGCCGACACGCTCGCCTCCGTGGGCGAGAACGGCTTCCACCGCTTCTACCGGGGCGACACCGCCCGGGCGATCGTGGGCACGCTGGAGCGGCGAGGCGGTCTCCTCACCGCCGAGGACCTGGCCCAGCATCGTTCCCAGTGGGTGGATCCGCTCGAGGTCCGCTACCGTGACCTGACCGTCTACGAGCTGCCCCCGCCCACTCAGGGTCTGGCCGCGGCCGGCATCCTGAAGCGGCTCGAGCAGCTGGACCGATCCCGCCTGGAGCCGGGCCCGGCCTTCGCCGCCGAGCTCCGGCGGGCGCGGGATGCGGTCTATCCGCTCCGGGAGCGGTACATCACCGACCCCGACTTCGCCCGCGTCCCCGAAGAGCCCTTCCTCGATCCGCGCTGGCGGGAGACGGGGCCGGCGCCCGCCATCCCCGAGGGCGACACCATCTACCTCTGCACCGCCGACGAGCACGGGAACGTCGTCTCGCTGATCCAGAGCGTCGCCGGCACCTTCGGCTCCGGTGTCGTCGCCGAGGGTACCGGGGTGCTGCTCCAGAACCGGGGGATGTACTTCAGCCTCGACCCGCGGCACGTGAACCGGCTGGAGCCGCGCAAGCGGACCATGCACACCCTGATCCCGGCCATGGCTGGCCGCGGCGGCCGTTGCCGGGTGGCCTTCGGCTCGATGGGCGCCGACGGCCAGCCGCAGATCCAGGCCCAGCTGCTCGTCAACCTGGTCGACCTGGGCCTGGACCCGGTGGCGGCGGTGGCCGCTCCCCGGCTCCGCGTGCCACCCGGCGGTGGTGGGCTCTGGATCGAGGCCGACTATCCCGGGGCCGCGGCGCTGGCCCGTTCGGTGGAGGGAGCGCAGCTGCTGCCGGCGCGGAGCTGGCAGATGGGGCACGCCCAGGTGCTGGTGATCGACGGTCAGCGGTCGTGGCGGGCCGGCGCCGATCCGCGGGCCGATGGCGCGGTGGTGGTGGTGTGAGGTGGGCCGGGCGACACGATCCAGCCGAGCCCTGGGGCGCACCCGGTATAATTCCCTGCCGGTTTGGCAGTCGAGAGTGAGCTGAAGGCACAGCTGGCCGCGGAGTACGGCCACCACGGCACCGACACGGGTTCACCCGAGGTCCAGGTCGCGATCTTCACCGAACGGATTCGTCGGCTCACGGAGCACCTCAAGACCCATAAGAAGGATCACCATTCGCGCCGGGGGCTGCTCCTCCTGGTCGGCAGGCGCCGCCGGCTGCTGGACTACCTGGCCCGCAACGATGTCGAGCGCTACCGGGCGCTCATCGCGAAGCTGGGCATCAGGCGGTGAACGTACGGGCGGGAGCACCCGCCCGCATCCATTTCGGGAGGTCCAGGCCCCTAGCACCTGGCCTCGAGGCTCGATGGCTTCGAGTTCAGCTGCTAGGTCCCTGACCTCCCGACGGAGGTGTTGGAGCACGTGGCTGAAGTCACGAAGACATACGAGGTCGCCGGTCAGGAATTCCATCTGACGGCCGGGACGATGGCGGAGCAGGCCAACGGGGCCGTGCTCGCCCGAGTCGGTGACACGGTGGTCCTGTGTACGGCCACCATGTCCCGGGAGCCGCGACAGGGCATCGACTTCTTGCCCTTGACCTGCGACTACGAGGAGAAGCTGTACGCGGCGGGCAAGATCCCGGGCGCCTTTCTGAGGCGCGAGGGGCGTCCCAGCGAACAGGCGATCCTCAACTCACGGCTGATGGACCGGCCCATCCGGCCCCTCTTCCCGGAGGGGTTCCACAACGACGTCCAGGTGGTCGCCACCGTGCTCTCGGTGGACCAGGTCATGGACCCGGCCATCCTGTCGATCAACGGCGCCTCGGCGGCCCTGCACATCTCGGACGTTCCCTTCCAGGGCCCGATCGGGGCCGTTCGGATGGGCTACCTCGACGGCCAGCTGGTCGTCAACCCGCGCCTGACCGACCTGGAGCGTTCGGACCTGGACCTGGTGGTGGCCGGGACCCGGGACGCCATCATCATGGTCGAGGCGGGGGCCAAGGGGGTGAGCGAGCAGGTCGTGGTCGAGGCGCTCGAGGTGGCGCACCGGGAGATCGCGCGCATCTGCGACGCCATCGGGGAGCTGGCCGCGGCCTGTGGCAAGCCCAAGCTCCAGGTGAGCCCGCCGCCGTACGACCCGGAGATGGTGGCGGCGGTGGACGAGTACCTCGCGTCCCGACTGGACGAGGCCGTCTACCACCCGGACAAGACGCAGCGCGAGGAACGGGTGATCGGTCTCAAGGAGGAGATGGTGGCCGCGCTCGGGGAGCGGTGGCCGGAGGAGACGGAGACCCTGGCCAAGCTCTTCGAGAAGAAGCTCAAGGACCGTGTGCGCCAGCGGGTGATCGAGGAAGGCGTGCGCGTCGACGGCCGCGGCCTCCGGGACATCCGTCCCCTGGAGATCAAGGTCGGCCTCCTACCCCGCACGCACGGCTCGGGCATGTTCCGGCGCGGTCAGACCCAGGCGCTCACCATCCTGACCCTGGGCACCGTGAGCGACGCCCAGCGCCTGGACGGGCTGGGGCTCGAGGAGTACAAGCGCTACATGCACCACTACAACATGCCGCCCTTCTCGACCGGGGAGGCCAAGCCCCTGCGCAGTCCGGGGCGGCGTGAGATCGGCCATGGAGCGCTGGCCGAGCGGGCGTTGCTGCCGGTCATCCCCTCGGAGGAGGAGTGGCCCTATACCATGCGCCTCGTCTCCGAGATCCTCTCCTCGAACGGCTCCACCTCCATGGCCTCGGTCTGCGGCTCGACCCTGGCGCTGATGGACGCCGGGGTGCCCATCAAGGAGCCGGTGGCGGGCATCGCCATGGGTCTGGTGACGCGCGAGGGGCGCTACGCCATCCTCACCGACATCCAGGGGGTGGAGGACGCGCTGGGGGACATGGACTTCAAGGTGGCCGGCACCGCGGGTGGCATCACCGCCCTGCAGATGGACATCAAGATCAAGGGCCTCTCCCGCGCGATGATGGCGGAGGCGCTGGACCAGGCCCGGGAGGCGCGCCTGTTCATCCTCCAGAAGATGCTCGAGGTGATCCCGGAGCCGCGCAAGGAGATGAGCCGCTACGCCCCGCGGATCACGACCATCGAGATCAACCCCGACCGGATCCGCGACGTCATCGGCCCCGGTGGCAAGGTGATCCGCAAGATCGTGGAGGAGACCGGAGCCCAGATCGACGTCGAGGACGACGGCCGGGTCTTCATCGCCTCCGCCGACCAGGACAGCGCCCGGCGCGCCGTGGAGTGGATCAGGAGGCTGACCGATGAGGTGCAGCTGGGAAAGATCTACCGGGGCAAGGTGGTGCGCATCATGCCCTTCGGCGCCTTCGTGGAGGTGCTGCCCAACCAGGACGGCCTGGTCCACATCTCCCGGCTCACCGACCACCGGGTGGAGCGGGTCGAGGAGGTCGTCAACGTCGGCGACGAGATCGTGGTCAAGGCGATCGAGATCGACAGCCAGGGGCGGCTCAACCTGAGCCGGCAGGCGGCGATCGAGGAGCTGACCGCCCAGGGCGAACCGGTGGAGGAGCGGATCGACATGGAGGCGGTGGCCGCGGCGCTGGCCTCCTCGCCGCCGGCCCGGGAGGCCCGGGGCCGCAACGGTCGTGGTCGCGGACGCGAACGCGAACGCGGGCGCGAGCGCGAGCACCACGGAGAGCGCCGGCGCCGGGAACGCTGATCGGTCGTGGCCCGGGGGGCCACCGCGCGCCCCGGCGGTGGTCCCCCGACTATGCTGTGGCGGCGTGGGCCGACCGCGCATCGTGCTGTGCATCCCGACCCGGAACCCCGGTCCCCGGGTCGACGCCCTGGTCGAGGGCATCCGGGGGCAGACGCTGCGGCCGTGGCGTGTCCTGGTCGTCGACTCCTCGACCGGTGGGGAGGACGTGGAGCGCTTCTTTGAGCTGGGGGCCGAGATCCGGCGCGTTCCCCCCGATCGCTTCGACCACGGCGGGAGCCGCAACCTGGCCTTCTCCGTCGAAGGTGCCGATGCCTATCTCTTCCTGACCCACGACGCCGTCCCCGCCCATCCCGAGGCCTTCGAGCGTCTGGCGGCGGCGCTCGAGGAGCCGGCGGTCGGCGTCGCCTACGGGCGCCAGCTCCCCCGTCCCGACGCCTCCCCGCTGGCACGGGCCCACCGGGCCTTCAACTATCCCGAGCGCTCGATCCGGTATCGGCTGGGAGACGTGGCCCGGCACGGGGTCCGCGCAGTGTTCTGCTCGAACTCGTTCGCCATCTACCGGCGTGAGGCGGTCGAGGAGCTGGGGGGATTTCCCTGTCCCGTGGTCAGCAACGAGGATCGCTGGGCGGCCGCGCGTCTGCTCCAGCTGGGATGGGAGCTGGCCTACGTGGCCGAGGCGCAGGTGGTCCACTCCCACGAGCACTCGCCGGTGGCGCAGTTCCGGCGCTACTTCGACACCGGTGCCTTCGAGGCCGAGCATCCCTGGTTCGGAGAGCTGGTGGGGAGACCGACGGGGGAGGGGCTGGAGATGGTGCGTCGCCAGATCGCGGCGCTGCGCGAGGCCCGGGTGCGGTTCGGGGTGCTCCGGGTGGCCGTGCACGCCGGCGCCGCCTGGCTGGGGTACCGGGCCGGACGGGCGCATCGCCGACTGCCCCCGGCGCTTCGAGTCGTCCTCGGCGCCAATCAGGCCTACTGGCGCGCCCGGCGCCGGACGTGCCCCGAACCCGGAACCGTGATCGAGACCGGGGTCGGCGCCGGCGGCCGCCGGCGGTAGGACGGCTCAGATCCCGACCGTCTCGGCCCAGATCCTCGCCCGGGCCTCGGCCGGCAGCAGCTCCGCGGGGTAGATGGCCACCCGGCACCCCAGCAGGCGCTCCAGGTCGGCCCTGAACCGGGCCGGGGAGCTCTGGCCTCCCTCGACCAGGAAGTCCATTCGGTCGAGGTCGGCCGCAGCCGGCCACCAGCGCATGGTGGCCACGCCGTGCCGTCCGGCCAGCGCCCGGATGGCTCGACGACGCTGGGCCACGACCGCCGGCACGGTGCACCCGGCCTCCTCCCGTCGGAGCTGCGGTGGGCGACCCCGGGCCGGCCGGCCGCGACGTCGAGCCCCGTGCCCTGCTCGGATCGGGGCCGACGCCTCCCGGCCTCCTCCCGCTGATTGGACGAGCTGCATGGGAGGATGATAGCGAACCGATGTTCGTCGGTCCAGGGGCCCGGGCGGGGAGGTGTGAGATGCCGGCGCCGGGCACCGTCGCCTATGCTTCCTGACATCGTGGTTCGGGTGGCCCTGGCGGGGCATCGGGGGCGCACGGGCAGCGAGCTGGCCCGGGCGCTGGAGGCCGCGACCGACGTGGAGTACGTGGGAGGTGTCGGTCGCGGCGACGATCTCGCCGCCTTCCTCGCCCGGAGGCGGCCGCAGGTGCTGGTCGACTTCACCCATCCGGGCGTGGCGCTCGACAACGCCCTGGCCGCGGTGCGGGCCGGGGCGGCCCCGGTGGTGGGCACCAGTGGCCTCGGACCGGAGGCCGTCGACCGTCTGGAGGAGGCCTGCCGGGCCGTCGGGCTCGGGGGCGTGGTGGCCCCCAACTTCGCCGTGGGCGCGGTGCTGATGATGCGCCTGGCCGAGCTGGCGGCGCCCTTCTTCGAGGCGGTCGAGGTGATCGAGATGCACCATGCCGGGAAGGCCGACGCCCCCTCCGGGACCGCCCTGGCCACCGCGCGGCGCCTGGCGGCGAGCAAGCCCGGTGGCTTCGCCCACAACCGGCCGCTGACGGTGACCCTACCCGGTGCCCGTGGCGGCGAGGAAGGTGGGGTGGCGGTGCACTCGGTGCGGCTGCCGGGGGTGGTGGCCGACCAGGAGGTGATCCTGGGGCTGCCCGGGCAGACGCTCGTCGTCGCCCATCGCACCACCAGCCGCGAGTGCTACGTCCCCGGCGTGCTCCTCGCCGTCCGCAAGGTGGTGGAGGGACCGCGCTTCTACCGCGGCCTCGACGAGCTGCTCGGCCTGGGCGGGCTTGGTCTGGGATGAGCGGGTTCGGAGGGCGGCGGGGCCGTGGGACGCAGGGTCTAAACTCCAGAGGCATGTCTCGCCGCGGACGGGGCCTTCGGGTCGCGGTGGTGGGCGCCACCGGGGTGGTCGGCCAGGAGTTCTTCCGGGTGCTGGCCCAGCGCGCCTTCCCGGTCGCCGACCTGAAGGCGCTGGCCTCCGAGCGGTCGGCGGGCGGGTCGGTGCGGTGGGACGGACGATCGCTCCCGGTCGAGGCGCTGGACGAGCGCGCCCTGGCCGGTGTCGACCTCGCCCTGTTCAGCGCCGGGGCCGACGTGTCCCGGACCTTCGCGCCCCTCGCGGTCGAGGCGGGCGCGCTGGTGGTGGACAACAGCTCGGCCTGGCGCATGAACGACGACGTCCCCCTGGTGGTCCCGGAGGTGAACGCCGAGGACATCGCTCGCAGCGAGGGGATCATCGCCAACCCCAACTGCAGCACGATCCCGCTGACCATCGTGCTGGATGCGCTGCGACGCGAGGCGGGTCTGGAGCGCGTGCTGGTGGCGACCTACCAGTCGGCCTCCGGGGCCGGCCGCGACCTGGTCCTCGAGCTGGAGGAGCAGATCCGGGCCGTCGCGGCCGGGCGCCGGCCCGAGGCCAGCGTCTACCCCCACGTCCTGGCCCACAACGTGGTTCCGGGGGGCTGGCCGCCGGCGCGGGACGGCTACAACGAGGAGGAGATGAAGATCGTCAACGAGACGAGGAAGATCCTCCACGCCCCGCGGCTCCGGGTGGGAGCCACCTGCGTGCGGGTGCCGGTTCCCGTCGCCCACAGCGAGGCGGTCCTGGTGGAGACCGAGCGCGCTCTCGAGCCCGAGGCGGCACGGGAGCTGTTGGGCCGGACACCCGGCGTGGTGGTGCTGGATGGTCCCGGACCGGACGATTATCCGACCCCGGCCGCGGTGGCCGGGACCGATGAGGTGTACGTCGGCCGCATCCGCCGCGATCTCTCCAGCGACCGTGGGTTGCTCATGTGGATCGTGTCCGACAACCTGCGCAAGGGAGCGGCGCTGAACGCGGTGCAGGTCGCGGAACGAGCGGTCGAGATGGGGGTGCTGTAGTCAGATGGGCCAGGACGTGCCGCCGATCGGGCGGCTCTTGACGGCGATGATCACGCCCTTCCGGGAGGAGGGGACGATCGACTACGCGGCCGCGCAGCAGCTGGCGCGCCAGCTCTGCGACGACGGCTCGGACGGCATCGTGGTGGCGGGCACGACCGGCGAGTCGCCCACCTTGAGCGATGACGAGAAGATCGAGCTCGTTCGTGCCGTCAAGGAGGCCATCCCCGGCCGGAGCGTGGTGGCGGGGACGGGCACCTACGACACCCGCCACTCGGTCGAGCTCTCCGAGCGGGCGATGGCGGCCGGTGCCGACGCGCTCCTCTGCGTCGTCCCTTACTACAACAAGCCGCCCCAGGAGGGCATGTACCGGCACTTCCGTGAGCTGGCCCGGGTGGGTCCGGTGATCATGTACAACATTCAGAGCCGAACCGGGGTGAACATGAGCGCCGAGACCACGCTGCGGTGCGCGGCCGAGCCCGGGGTGATCGGCGTCAAGGAGGCGAGCGGGAACATCGACCAGATGGGGTTCGTCTGCGCCGGCGCTCCACCCGGCTTCCGGGTCTGGTCCGGTGACGACAGCTTCACCCTGCCCCTTCTGGCCGTGGGTGGGTACGGGGTCATCTGCGTGGTCTCGCATCTGGCCGGCTCGGCCATGAAGCGGATGATCGAGGCCCACCTGGCCGGCCGCAACGACGAGGCGCGGTCCATCCACCATCGCCTGCTGCCGCTGATCAAGGCCCTCATGACCGTGTCCTCCAACCCGGTGCCGGTCAAGTCGGTGCTCAACGCCCTGGGCTTCCCCGCCGGGCCGTTCCGCCTGCCCCTGACCCCGCTTCCCCAGGCCGACCTGGACCGGGTGCTGGAAGCGGTCCGCGCGGCCGGCGACCTGGTCACGTTCCGTGGCGGTGCCCGCGTCGGCTGACGGCGGCCAGCCGCCGTCGCCTTCCGAGGTGGGCTCCGAGCTGGAGCGGTTGCACGCGCGGATCCGGGCGTGCACCCTCTGCGGCCTCCACGCGACGCGGACCCGGGCCGTGCCCGGCAGCGGCCGGGTGCCGGCCGAGGTCATGATCGTGGGCGAGGCGCCGGGCTTCAACGAGGACGTCAAGGGTCTTCCCTTCGTGGGGCCGGCGGGCCGATTGCTGGATACGCTGCTGCGACAGATCGGCCTCTCGCGGGAGGAGGTGTACATCACCAACGTCCTCAAGTGCCGGCCGCCGCAGAACCGCGATCCCATGCCCCACGAGGCGGAGGCCTGCCTGCCTTACCTCAGGCTCCAGTTCAAGCTCGTGCAGCCCAAGGCGGTGCTGGTGTTGGGCCGCCACGCCCTGGAACGGATGCTGCCCGGCGTGGGCCCGATCTCCCGCGTCCACGGTCAGATCTTCGTGCGTTCGGGGGTCGCCTTCATGCCCTGCTACCATCCGGCCGCCGCGCTGCACAATGCAGCCCTGCTGGACGACCTCCAGAAGGACTTCGACCGGGTCCGCGAGTACCTGGATCGGCTCCTGGGCGAGGAGCGGGCGGAGCCGGAGGAGGCGGCGGTCGAGCCGGGGCCGGAACCGACCGACCCCGAGCCCCCACCGGAGGCGGAGCAGCTGTCGCTGATCTAGGCCCCTCCTCGAGGCTCAGGTACGTGCCGCTCGGGGGCCTGGGGGAGATCGGGCTCAACATGTGGGCCCTGGAGTGGCAGGGCGAGGTCCTCGTCGTCGACGCGGGCCTCATGTTCCCGCACGAGGAGATGCTGGGCGTGGACCTGGTCCTGCCCGACCCGGCCTATCTCCTCCAGCCCGGCCGCCGCGTTCGGGGGGTGGTCCTGACCCACGGCCACGAGGACCACATCGGCGGGTTGCCCTTCCTGCTCCGTCGGCTGGCGGTGCCCGTCTACGGCACCGCCCTGACCCTGGGGCTGGCCCGGCCGCGGCTTCGCGAGCACCGCATCCTGCGGGAGGCGGACCTGCGCGAGGTCCGGCTCGGGGACCGGGTCCAGCTGGGGCCCTTCCGGGTCGAGACCATCCCGGTCGCCCACAGCCTCCCCGATGCGGCCGCGCTGGCCATCGAGACGCCGGTGGGACAGGTGCTCTACACCGGCGACTTCAAGCTGGAACGGAATCCGCCCTGGGGCCGGGGGACGGACGTGGAGCGGTTCCGGCAGCTGGGTGAGGAGGGGGTCCTCCTGATGCTCAGCGACTCCACCAACGCCGAGCGTCCGGGGGTCAGCGGTTCGGAGCGGGATCTCGAGCCCCGCTTCGAGCGGATCTTCGCCGAGGCGCCGGGCCGCATCGTGATCGCGACCTTCGCCTCCAACATCTACCGCCTGCAGCTGGCGGTGACGCTGGCGGCGGGGCACGGACGGCGGGTCGCGCTCGCCGGCCGCAGCCTGCGCAACGCCTTTCGGACCGCCTGCGAGCTGGGCTTCCTGCAAGTCCCCGAGGGCCTGGTGGCCCGTCTCGAGGACGTGGTCGACGATCCCCGCCTGGTGCTCCTCACCGCGGGCAGCCAGGGCGAGCCGGTCTCCGCCCTCTCCCGGTTCGCGGCCCGTCGCCACCCGGTCGTGAACGTGCGCGAGGGCGACTGGGTGGTCATCTCCGCGCGGCCGATCCCCGGCAACGAGCGGCTGGTCAACCGCACCATCGACAACCTCTACCGCCACGGTGCCGAGCGCGTCCTCGCCTCCGAGGCGGAGCGGGTCCACGTCTCCGGCCACGCCCACCGCGACGAGCTGTTGGAGATGCTGCGCATCGTCCGGCCCCGCTTCTTCGTCCCGGTGCACGGCGAGTACCGCCAGCTCCACGCCCACGCGCAGCTCGCCCGCCAGGCCGGGATCCCCCCCGAGCGCGTGTTCCTCGTCGAGGACGGAGGTGTGCTCGAGCTGGGGCCGGAGTCGGCCCGGATGTCACAGGAGGGGGTCGCCGGGTACGTCTTCGTCGACGGCCTGGGCATCGGCGACGTGGAGCAGGTGGTGCTCCGGGATCGTCGCCACCTGGCCAGCGACGGCATCGTGATCGCCACCATCGGCATCGACCACGACACCGGGGCGGTGCGCACCGGCCCGGACCTGATCTCGAGGGGGTTCATCGATCCCGGGCTCTCCGAGGAGTTGATGTCGGAGGCCCGGCAGGCGGCCCTGATCGCGATCCGGGGCGCCGGCCGGAGACCCGACCTGGCGACGTTGCAGGAGGCCGTGCACGACGCCATCTCGCGCCTCCTGTGGCGACGCACCCGCCGGCGGCCGATGGTGATCCCGCTGCTGACCGAGCTGTGAGGGGGCGAGGCGTAGGATGGTCCGGCGGCGGGTGTGGTGCCCGGCGCACCCGACCCGGCCGATCCCGGCCGGGGGGCCTTTCGGGCAAGATTGCTGGGAACCAAGCCGTGGATCCGGGGAAGATCGTCGATGCCGTCGAGCCGGAGCGCCGATCCGGCCCGGGAGGGAAGGGAACGGTACGGTGAGGAGAGCTGGCCGGAGCCGTGAGCGACGCCGTCGCGCAGCGGGGTAAGGGCGGGGGATGGAGGCCAGGAGCATGAAGCTGCCCCCGGTCGGCCTGGTCGCCCCCACGCTGTGCCCGCGCTGCGACACCCCGACCGCTTCCGAGGACGGCCAGCGCATGGACCGGTGCCCGAACTGCGGCCTGCAGCTGCGCTGGTGCGGCAACTGCCGGGGCGTGGCCGGTCCCTTCGATCGGTACTGCGGGTTCTGCGGCTTCGAGCTGGTTCGCGGCAGCCGTCGCAGCCCGCTCTGGCGCGCCTGGCTGCTGGTGGCGCTGGTCCCGCTGGCCGCCGGCCTGGCCTACGGGCTGTGGTCGGCGCACCTCGTCGACCTGATCGTACGCCCGACTCCGGCTCCGCCCCTGGCCACCACCGGCCATCGCAGCGCCGGTCTCGGCCTGCGCTACGCGGCGCCGTTTGGCTGGACCGTGATCGACTACTCGAGCGGGCCTGGGCAGACGTTGCCCGTGATCGTGATGTCCCGCAACCCGCTGGACCAGGCGGCCGCCGTCCAGAGCGGGGGCGACCTGACCCGGGTGGGTCGGCCGCGATCGACCGTCGTGTCCCTGAGCCGGACCACGCCCCAGCGCACCCTGGTGGCGGACACCACCGATCCGGCTGCGGTCCTGACCGCCGAACTCGCGCCCCTGGTGAGCGTGCCGTCGTCGGAGGGGAGCGTCCACGTCCTCCAGCCCGTCCACGCTCTCATCGTCGGGGGCCGGCCGGCGGCCCAGGTCCTGCTCCAGGTGGACCGGGGCGGGGAGCGCTACTACCTGGTCCGGGCCCTGGTCTACGTCCCCGGCCCGGGCGGCTCCATGCTCCGGGTCGACGCCGTGGTGCCCGCCGGCGAGTGGGAGATGACCCAGAACACGGTCACCGCGATCCTGCGCTCGCTGGCCTTCTCCTGAGTCCTCCGGTGCTCCGGCCGGGACGGGCTCAGTCGGGCCTGGGCAAGGTCGAACCGCACTGAGTGCAGAAGCTGTGACGGTGGAGGTTGTGGTGCCCGCACGCCGGGCACACCAGCCGCCGGGGGGGCACTCCCTCCTGCCAGCGATCGCGCTCCCGTCGGTACCAGAGCCCGTTCTCCGGTCCCAGGCTCCACTCGCGGCCCTCGGCGTCCTGGACCCGGAGCTCGCGCACCGCGGCCCGGAAGGCTCGGTGGTCGAGGGCGCCGGAGCGGCGCCGGGCGACCAGCTCCTGGTAACGTTGCTCGGCTCGGCCGAAGGGGTCGATGGCCATCTCCGGCAGATATAATCCCCGCAGGCACCGCCTGGTTTCAGCATTGCGTCGCACGACCGCCCGTTCTCGCCGTTCCGGCGCCGTGGCCCGACGCAGCTCGGGCAAGCCCCGTCGGTCCCGTGCCCGGCGGCCGTCCCCGCCGCTCCTGACTCCCACCCAGACCCGTGAGGTGGGCGGCGTCGCGGTCGCGGGGCTGGGCCTGCTCTGCGTGGTGAGCGTGCTGACCGGCGGCGGCCCGGTGCTGCGGGCCGTTCGGGAGGTCCTCCTGGGGCTGTTTGGGCTGGGGTGGATCGTGCCCGCCGGCTGCGCGATCGGCCTGGGGGCGCTCTGGATCTGGCCACGTCCACCCGCGCTGCACCCGGCCCATCTGCTCCCGGGGGCGATCGGCGTGGTGACGACCCTCGGCGTGCTGAGCATCGCCTCGGCCCCGGCCGGCGGGGAGGTGGGTCGGCTGGTGGCGACGCTGGTGGTCGGTCCCACCGGCCCGGCGGGAGGACTCCTGGTCCTCCTGCTGGTGACGCTGGCGAGCCTGATCGCCGCCCTGCGTTTCAGCCTGGGCGCGGCCCTGCTGGCCCTGGCCTCCGCCGGCCGCGTGGCCTACGCCGAACGACAGCGGCTTCGGGCCCTGGTCCGGCGCCGGCCGCCGGAGGCGGGCCAGGGCGGCGCTCCCCGCCCCGCCGTCACCGGGACGGGCGAGGTCGCCCTGCCGGAGGAGTTTCCCGTCCCGGCTCCGGCCCCGAACGCGATCTGGGTCCCGGACCATCTCGAGGAACGTGCGCTCGCCCAGGCTCGGCTCACGGCCCAGAGCGGAGAGCCGCCGGCGCCGCCGGCCGTGGCCCCCCGGCCCGCGGCCGAGGGTGACCTCCCGGTGGTCGGGGGCGAATGGGACGACGAGCCGGCGGTCGACTGGAAGCTCCCCCCTCTGAGCCTGCTGGACAGCGCCTCGGCCAAGCGAGAGCGTCAGCAGGAGGAGATCAAGCGCAACGTCAAGATCATCGAGGGGACCCTGGCCACGTTCGGGGTCCAGGCCCGGGTGATCGGCGTCAACTCGGGCCCCGCGGTCACCCAGTACGAGCTCCAGCCCGCGGCCGGGGTCCCGGTGCGCCGTGTGGTCGCCCTCCAGAACGACCTCTCGCTGGCGCTGGCGGCGGCGCCGCTGCGCATCGAGGCGCCCATCCCCGGCAAGTCGGCCATCGGCATCGAGGTGCCCAACAAGGCCATGACCCTGGTCACCCTGCGAGAGGTGGTCGAGAGCGCCGGATTCCGCAGTCCCGACCGGGTGCTGGCGGTCGCGCTGGGGAACGACGTCGGCGGCCAGCCGATGGCGGCCGACCTGACCCGCATGCCCCACCTGCTCATCGCCGGCGCCACCGGGCAGGGGAAGAGCGTGTGCATCAACGCCCTCATCTGCAGCCTGCTGCTGCAGGCGACCCCTGAGCGGCTGCGGCTGGTGATGATCGATCCCAAGCGGGTGGAGCTCCAGGGCTACAACGGGCTGCCCCACCTGGTCGTGCCCGTCATCGTCGAGCCCCACCAGGCGGCGGCGGCCCTGCGCTGGGCGGTCACCGAGATGGAACGCCGCTACCGGCTTCTGGCTCAGGAGGGAGCGCGTAACCTCGCCGTCTACAACGAGCGCGCCCGGGCGGCGGCCGCCCGGTGCCTCCCCTACCTGGTGATCGTGGTCGACGAGCTGGCGGACCTCATGATGGTCGCCGCGGGCGAGATCGAGGAGCTGATCTGCCGGATCGCGCAGCTGGCCAGGGCGGTCGGCATTCACCTGGTCATCGCCACCCAGCGGCCCTCGACCGACATCATCACCGGTCTGATCAAGGCCAACGTCCCCTCCCGGATCGCCTTCGCCGTGGGCTCCCAGGTCGACAGCCGGGTCATCCTGGACGCGGCCGGGGCGGAGAAGCTGCTGGGCCGCGGCGACATGCTCTACCAGCCGGTCGACGCGGGCAAGCCGACGCGGCTCCAGGGCGCCTTCATCTCCGACCGGGAGGTGGAGGCGATCGTCGGGTTCTGGAGGTCCCAGGGGGAGCCTCGCTACCTCGACGAGGTGCTGGAGGCCGGGCCCCCCGGCTCTGACGAGCCGGGCCGGGGCGAGCGCCGTCTGGATCCGCTCTTCGCCCGGGCCGCCCGCGCCGTCGCCGCCGAGGGAGCCGCCTCGGTCTCGCTGATCCAGCGGAAGTTCAACGTCGGCTACTCCCGGGCGGGACGGATCGTCGACCAGCTGGCCGAGCACCGCGTGATCGGCGGCTACCAGGGGAGCAAGTCGCGGGAGGTGCTGATGACGCTCCCCGACGTGGACGAGCTCCTGGAGCGACTCGGTCTGGAGGGATGACGGGGGGCGGCCGGCCGGGAGGACCTTGCGCGGGGCCGGCCGGGGCGGCGAGCAGCGAGAATGACGGCAGATGAACCTTCCCAACGCCCTCACCCTCAGCCGCTTGCTCGCCGTGCCGGTGTTGATGGCGCTGCTGATCGTGAGCTTCCCGTACCACGACCAGCTGGCGGCCGGGGTGTTCCTCGCCGCCTCACTGACCGACACCCTGGACGGCAACCTGGCCCGGCGCCGGGGCCAGGTGACGGAGCTGGGAAAGTTCCTCGACCCGCTTGCCGACAAGCTCTTCATCCTCTCCGTGCTCATCGTCCTGGTCCAGGAGGGCGAGCTGGCGGCGTGGGTGGTGGTGGTGATCTTCGGCCGAGAACTCCTGATCACGGTCCTGCGCTCGCTGAGCGCCAGCCAGGGTCGGGTGATCGCGGCCACGCCCTGGGGGAAGACCAAAACCGTGCTCCAGGTCCTGGCCGTGATCCTGCTGATCCTCCAGCGCCCCTACCCGCCGCTGGAGGTACCGGCCAACGTCGTGGTCGGGATCGCGGTGGCCTTCACGGTGCTCAGCGGGATCGACTACCTGTGGCGGTTCCGCCACGTGGTCTGGCGGCCGGAGGGGCTGGCGGCGCCGGCGGGCGGGGCGCCGGGGTCGGAGTCGCCCGTGAACCCGCTGGTCCGGCGCCTGCACGAGGCGCTCTCCACGCGCGGCCTGACCCTGGCCGTGGCCGAGTCCTGCACGGGCGGGCTGCTGGCAGCGGCCATCACCGACCAGCCGGGCAGCTCCGCCTACTTCAAGGGCGGGATCGTCGCCTACTCGAACGAGATCAAAGAACGACTGCTGGGCGTGCCGGGCGAGCTCCTGGCCCGCCACGGCGCCGTCAGCGCCGAGGTGGCGCGGGCCATGGCGGAGGGGGTTCGCCGCCGCCTGGAGGCGGACCTGGCGCTCTCGATCACGGGGATCGCGGGGCCGGATGCGGATGGAACCGAGAAGCCGGTCGGGCTCACCCACATCTGGGTGGACTCGGACCGGGGTGGCGAGGGCCGTCGTTTCGTGTTCGACGGAGACCGCTGGCAGAATCGGCATCGGGCGGTCGCCGAGGCGCTGGCGCTGGCGCTGGCCAGGGTGGGCGCAACCCCTTGACGTCTCGAACGGGTGTTCGTATGCTGTATCGACATCCCGGCTCGGTCGGCGTCGTCCGAGTGTGAAGGAGGTTGACCGTGCCGGTCAGGAAGAACAGACTCACAGCCGAGCACGCGGGCGATGGGGCGCCAGCGGCAGGAGGAACCGTGGAAAAGGAGAAGGCACTCAACACCGCCATCCAGCAGATCGAGAGGAGTCACGGGAAGGGCTCGATCATGCGTTTCGGAGAGGTCGCCGCCTCGCGCGAGGTGCAGGTGATCCCGACGGGGGCGCTCTGCCTCGACCTGGCCCTGGGAGTGGGCGGGATGCCCCGTGGCCGCGTCGTGGAGATCTACGGCCCGGAGTCGGCCGGCAAGACCACGGTCGCGTTGCACGTCATCGCCGAGGCCCAGCGGCAGGGTGGGGTGGCCGCCTTCGTCGACGCCGAGCACGCCCTGGACCCGATCTACGCGGCCCGCATCGGGGTGAACATCGACGAGCTGCTGATCAGCCAGCCGGACAGCGGTGAGCAGGCGCTCGACATCGTCGAGGTCCTGGTGCGCAGCGGGGCCGTGGACGTGGTGGTGATCGACTCGGTGGCCGCCCTGGTGCCCAAGGCCGAGATCGAGGGCGAGATGGGCGACAGCCACGTGGGGCTCCAGGCCCGGCTGATGTCGCAGGCACTGCGAAAGCTGACCGCGGCCATCTCGAGGTCCAACTGCTGCGTGATCTTCCTGAACCAGCTCCGGGAGAAGGTCGGCATCATGTTCGGCAACCCGGAGACGCAGCCCGGAGGACGGGCGCTCAAGTTCTATTCCTCGGTGCGTCTCGACATCCGCAAGGTCGAGGTGGTGAAGTCGGGCCTCGAGAGCATCGGGGCCAGGGTCAAGGTCAAGGTCGTCAAGAACAAGGTGGCGCCGCCGTTCCGTTCGGCCGAGTTCGACATCCTGTTCAACGAGGGCATCTCACGGGAGGGGGCGCTGCTCGACGCCGCCCTGGAGTACGGGGTCGTCGAGAAGAGCGGCACCTGGATGTCCTACGGCGACGTCCGCCTCGGTCAGGGAAGGGAGAACGTGCGCAACTTCCTGCGAGAGAACCCGACCCTGGCCGGTGAGATCGAGGCCCGGGTGCGGGAGCGAGCGGCAGGAGCGCCATCGGCGGTGCCGACGCCGGTTGGAGTGGGGCCGGACGAGGGCTGAGGCGCGCGATGCGCTGACGCTGGCGTTGCGCTGGCTCGCGCAACGCCAGCACGCCGAGGCGGAGCTCGAAAGGAAGCTACGACGCCGGGGCGTCTCGCCGGAGACGGCCACGGTGGTGCGGGCACGCCTGCGCGAGCTGGGTTACCTCGACGATCGCGAGTTCGCGCGTTCCCTGGTCGCCCATCGATCGCGCCGGCGCGGACCGGCCCTGATCGCGGCCGAGCTCGCCGCCCGCGGGATCGACCCCCGGCTGGCGGCCGAGGCCGTCGCCGAGGTCGAGAGGGACCGGCAGCTGGATGCGGCCCGGCGGCTGGTCGTGCGTCGTCCCGACCGGTCCCCTCGCGACCTGGCCGCGTGGCTGACGCGGCGAGGCTTCTCCATGGACGTGATCCGGGAGGTGGTGGGGGAGGGGGCGCTGGACCCCTTTCCCGGGGAAGGGGGGCCGGCCTGAGCGCGGCGGGGAAGCCGGTGGGCGGGCCGGGGGGTATGATTTCTGTCTTCGACCCGGCAGAGCTTGATGGTCAACAAGGTGTCGTTGCCAGGGGTCCGGAGCGGCTCTAGAATCCGAATTGGGCCCGCTCCGTGGACGGAGTCGGCGTCTGCGAAGTTGCTCTGACCTACCAGCGGGGCCAGCCGGCCCCGTCTTCGGCATAGCACCTTCACAACCGAATAACGAGAGGTGAACCATCGAATGTCCGTCTATGTCGTCCTGCTGCTGGTGGTGGTCGCTGCGGTCGCGGGTGGCGGGGTCGCGTACGTCGTCGCCCGGGGCAGCTTCCGGCGGCAGCAGCTCGCGCAGCTGGGCGAGATCGAAGCCAGGGCCCAGCAGCGGCTGGCCGAAGTCGAGAACATCGCCAAGGAACGCGTGCTCGAGGCCAAGGAGGAAGCCGTCCGAATCCGGGCCGCCGCCGAAGAGGAGACCCGGGAGGCGAGGGTCCAGGTCCAGCAGACACAACGACGCCTCCACCAGAAGGAGGAGAACCTGGATCGTCGTAGCGACGAGCTGGCTCGGCGCGAGCAGGGCATCGGTGAGCGCGAGCGCGCGCTCGAGCAGATCAAGGCCCAGCTCGAGGAGGCCGCCCAGCGGCAGCTCAAGGAGCTGGAACGGGTCGCGGCCATGAGCCGTCAGGAGGCGCAGGGGATCCTGTTGAGCCAGGTCGAGAAGGACCTGCGCAACGAGATCGCGCGCCGGGTCAAGGACGCCGATCAGGCGGCCCGCGACGAGAGCGAACGGCGGGCTCGGGCCATCGTGACCGAGGCGATCCAGAGGATCGCCGCCGACCAGACGGCCGAGACCTCGGTCTCGGTGCTGCCGCTTCCCAACGACGAGATCAAGGGTCGCATCATCGGTCGGGAGGGACGGAACATTCGTGCCCTCCAGCAGGCCACGGGCATCGACCTCATCATCGACGACACGCCCGAGGCCATCGTGATCAGCGGGTTCGATCCCGTTCGCCGTGAGGTCGCCAAGACGGCGCTGAACAAGCTGATCGTCGACGGTCGGATCCACCCCGCCCGGATCGAGGAGACGGTGGCCAAGGCCCGCCAGGAGGTAGCCCAGCGGATCAAGGACGAGGGCGAAGCCGCGGCCCTGGACGTGGGTGTCCAGGGTCTGCATCCGGAGATCATCCGGCACCTGGGGGTGCTTCGCTTCCGGACCAGCTACGGACAGCAGGTCCTGAGCCACTCGAAGGAGGTCGCCTACCTGGCTGCGGCCATGGCAGGCGAGATCGGCGCCGACGTCCGGGTGGCCAAGATGGCGGGTCTGCTGCACGACATCGGCAAGGCCATCGACCACGAGGTCGAGGGCTCGCACGCGGTGATCGGGGCCGACCTGATCCAGCGCTTCGGGGTTCCGGCGGAAGTGGTGCACGCGGTTCGCGCCCATCACTACGACGAGGAGCCCAGCACCATCGAGGCCAACCTTCTGATTGCGGCCGACGCGATCTCGGCCGCCCGCCCCGGGGCCCGGCGGGAGACGCTGGACGCCTACATCCGGCGTCTGGAGAAGCTGGAGCAAATCGCCAACTCCTTCCCGGGGGTTCTACAGTCGTACGCCATCCAGGCGGGCCGCGAGGTCCGCATCCTGGTGCGGCCGGAACAGATCGACGACGCCTCGGCGCAGCTCATGGCCCGTGAGATCGCCAAACGGATCGAGAGCGAGCTCAGCTACCCGGGGCAGATCAGAGTGACGGTGGTCCGCGAAACCCGCGCGACCGAGTACGCGCGGTAGGGGCAGCACAGCTCAGTTGAAGGAGGCTCGTACCCGAAGGGAACGGGCCTCCTTTTTCGTTCCTGCCACGCTCGACCGGGATCGAGGGCCGGGGTCGCCCGATCTGGTTTCCTTAGTGCCTGTGATCGTGCCTACCATCGCCTGCCATCGGCCGCCGGCGGTCCCTCCGCTCCGGCGGACCCGCCCCGAGGAGCCCGCTCGTGGCTGAGGACGACTTCCGCATCCTGTTCGTCGCCGACGTGGTGGGACGTCCGGGACGCCGGGCGCTGGCGGCGCTCCTGCCCGCGGTGAAGGCCGAGTGCCGGCCCCACCTGACGATCGTGAACGGGGAGAACTCAGCCGGGGGCTTCGGGATCACGGCCGCCACGGTGGCCGAGCTTCGGGCGGCGGGCGCCGACCTGATCACGACCGGGAACCACGTCTGGGACCACAAGGAGTTCGTGCACGAGATCGAACACCTGGAGGGGGTGCTCCGACCCTGCAACTATCCCCCGGGCGCACCCGGCGTGGGCGCGGTCACGGTCGACGCCGACGGGGAGCCCGTCCTCGTCATCAACCTCCAGGGTCGGGTCTTCCTCCCCGACCTCGACGACCCCTTTCGCACGGTCGATTCCGTGCTGGCGAGCCATGCTGGGCCTAAGATCATTTTCTGCGACATGCACGCGGAAGCGACCTCCGAGAAGACGGCGATGGGCTGGCACCTCGACGGCCGGGTCAGCGCCGTCTGCGGCACGCATACGCACATCCCCACGGCGGATCACCGGGTGTTGCCAGGGGGGACGGCCTACGTGACCGATGTCGGCATGGTCGGGCCGCGGGACGGCGTGATCGGGGTCCAGAAGGAGGCTGCGCTGCAGCGGTTCCTGACCGGGATGCCACATCGTTTCGAGACGGCTACGGGCGTCGTGACTTTCAATTCGGTACTGGTTACGATTAGCAGGCGCACCGGACGGGCCACTTCAATTCAACGCATCGATCGAGAACACGTTTAGACGGGGGTTGTTGCAACGATGACCGGGGAGGGGCGCGCACCGGTGGAGGTGCTCAAGGTATCGGCGACCTCCAAGCCGGTGGCGGTCGCGGGCGCCATCGCGGGTGTGATTCGGAATCACGGCCGCGTGGAGGTGCAGGCGATCGGCGCCGGCGCGATCAACCAGGCCATCAAGGCGATCGCGATCTCTCGGGGGTACGTGGCGCCGGGCGGCATCGACATCGTGTGCGTGCCATCCTTCATCGACATCTCCATCGACGGCGAGGAGCGGACCGGCATCAGGTTGCTGGTGGAGGTTCGCTGAGCCCAACGGTGGCGCGTCGTCGGTTGCCGTCGCCCATTCGGGCGCCACGGCACGTTCCGGGGCGGACCCGGTAGATTTCGCGTGATGTCCGCGCGTAGCTTCCACGTCTGGACGATCGGTTGCCAGATGAACCTGGCGGACTCGGAGAGCCTGGCCCGGCAGCTGCTGGCCGCCGGCTACCGGGAGGCGCCCGACCTCGACCATGCCGACATCGCCATCCTCAACACCTGCGTGGTCCGCCAGGCGAGCGAGGATCGCGTCTATGCCAAGCTCGAGGAGCTCCGCCGCTGGAAGGCGCCGGGCCGGACCATCGCGGTGACGGGTTGCATCGTGGGCAAAGAGGGGGAACGCCTCCGGGAGCGGTTCCCGCACCTGGACGCCGTGGTGCCCATCGGCGCCTATCGGAGCTTCATCGAGGGGCTGGCCGTGGGGCGCGATCCCTCCCTGGGCGAGCCCCTGCCGGTGGCCGGCCGCACCGGCGTCAGCCACTACCTGACCGTGGTCCAGGGGTGCGACCACAACTGCACCTTCTGCATCGTCCCACGGGTGCGCGGGCGCGAGGTCCACAAGCCCATGCGTCGGGTGCTGGACGAGTGCCGGCGGGCGGTGGAGGAGGGGGCACGGGAGGTCGTGCTCCTCGGCCAGAACGTCGATGACTACCGCGATCCCGAGGGAGGCGGGGGGCTGGCCGCGCTGGTCCGGGAGGTGGCGCAGGTGCCGGGTCTCAAGCGGGTGCGGTTCATGACCTCGCATCCTCAGGATCTGGAGATGGAGCTGCTGGAGCTGATGGCCTCCTGCGACCGGGTCGCCCACGAGTTGCAGCTGCCGGTGCAGTCGGGCGACGACCGCGTCCTCAAGCGCATGGCGCGGGGCTACCAGGTCCGCCACTACCGGGCCATCGTCGAGCGGGCTCGCCAGCTCATGCCCGACCTGGGCCTGTACACCGACGTCATCGTCGGCTTCCCCGGGGAGACCGAGGAGGCGTTCCAGAACACCCGGCGCCTGATGGAGGAGATCCAGTTCGACGTCGTCCACCTGGCCCAGTACTCGCCCCGGCCCGGCACCTTCGCCGCCGATCGGATGCCGGACGAGGTGCCGGCCGAGGAGAAGCGCCGTCGCCTCAACGAGCTCCTGGCCCTGCAGCGCGAGATCGCGGCCCGGAGGGCGGCCCGCTGGCTCGGGCGTACGGTCGAGGTCCTGGTCGAGGGCCTCGACGAGCTGGGGCGCCCCTACGGGCGCAACCGCGAGGGCAAACGGACCGTGATCAGGCGAGCGCGCCCGGCGGGGACCCCGCGCGATGATGGGATCGGGCGGGGCATGGCGGCGGTCGGAGAGCTGGTGCGCGTGCGGGTGGAGGAGGCGAGCGCCGGTCAGCTGGCCGGATCGCTCGTGGCGTGACCGGCTGGCCACGGCCCATGGCCGACGGCCGGGGAGCGGAGGCCGGTGCGGTCACGCCGGCCATGAAGCAGTACTGGGAGGCCAAGCGGCGGCATCCCGACGCCATCCTCCTCTTCCGCCTGGGCGACTTCTACGAGGTCTTCTACGACGACGCCCGGGAGGCGGCCCCGATCATGGGCGTCACCCTCACCTCGCGGCCCATGCGCGAGGGCAGAGCCCCGATGTGCGGCGTCCCCCATCACTCCTGGCAGACCTACGTCGGCAGACTGCTGCGGGCGGGCCGGAAGGTGGTCATCTGCGACCAGGTCGAGGAACCGGCGGGCAAGCGGGTGGTTCGCCGTGAGATCACCCGCGTCCTCACCCCGGGGACGGTGGTCGACGACGCCTACCTGGAGCCCGGCCGGTCGAACTGGCTGGTGGCGGCCTGGTCGCGCGGCGACCAGGCCGGCCTGGCCGCCTGCGACGTCTCCACCGGGGAGCTCATGCTCTGCCAGCTGCCGGCGGCCGGGCTCCAGGCGGAGCTGGATCGCCTGGCCCCGGCCGAGCTGTTGCGTCCCCCCGAGGTGGAGGAGTACCGGTTCGACCCCGAACGGGCTCGGCGCCGTCTCGCCGACCGACTGGGGATCCACTACCCGGCCGCGATCGGGGCCGAGGGGGCGCCGCTGGCGCTGGGGGCGGCGGGGGTGATCGTGGAGTACCTGGAGGAGAACCAGGTCCGGGTCGAGCCCGGCCTCTTCCGGGTCCACACCTACGCCCCGGATGAGACCATGCGGCTGGACGCGGCCAGCGTCCGCAACCTCGATCTGCCCGCCCTGCTGGCCCTGCTCGACCGCACCTGCACACCGATCGGAGCCCGGCGCCTGCGGCGCTGGTTGTGGGCTCCGCTGCGGGACGTGGAGGCGATCGAGCTGCGGTCGGCGGCCGTGGCCGAGCTGGTGGATTCGGGCAGGGAGGGGCTGCGCCGGGCCCTGCGCGGCGTGGGCGACCTGGAGCGACTGGTCGGCCGGGCCTCCCAGGGGCTCGCCTCCCCCCGGGAGCTGGTGGCCCTGCGCCGGGCCCTGGAGGCCCTGCCGGAGGTGCGGCGGGCGCTCGAGGGGGCCGGCTCGCCCCGGCTGACCCAGCTGGCCGCGCAGATCCGCCCCGATCCCGACCTGGTGTCGGAGCTGACGCGCGCCCTGGTCGACGATCCTCCGGCGGTGGTGCGCGAGGGCGGGGCGATCCGGGCCGGGTACGACGCCGAGCTGGACCGCATCCTGGAGGCGTCGCGGAGCGCGCGCGAGTGGATCGCCGGGCTGGAGCCGCGTGAGCGGGAGCGCACCGGCATCAAGAGCCTGAAGGTGGGCTACAACCGGGTCTTCGGCTACTACATCGAGGTCAGCCACGCCAATCGGGAGCTGGTCCCCGCCGAGTACGTGCGAAAGCAGACCCTGACCGGGGCCGAGCGGTACCTGACCCCGGAACTCAAGGAGAAGGAGGCCATCGTCCTCAACGCGCAGCAGGACCGCGTGCAGCGCGAGCTGGAGATCCTCCGGGGGCTGCAGACGATGGTGGCCGGGGCCGCCCCCGGGCTCTTGGCCTGCGCCCAGGCGGTGGGCGAGCTGGACGCGCTCGCCTGCCTGGCCGAGGTGGCGGCCGACCTGGGATGGACCCGCCCCCGGGTCGCCGCCGATCTGCGTCTGGCGGTGGAGCAGGGACGTCACCCCGTGGTCGAGGCGGCGGTGGGGAGCGGTGGCTTCGTGCCCAACGACACCGTCCTGGATCCGGATCGGGAGCAGATCGTGATCCTGACCGGTCCCAACATGGCCGGCAAGTCGACCTATCTGCGCCAGGTGGCTCTGATCGTCCTCCTCGCCCAGTGTGGGAGCTTCGTGCCCGCCCGCTCGGCGTCGGTGGGGCTGGCCGACCGGATCTTCACCCGGGTAGGGGCACACGACGACCTGGCGGGCGGCATGTCCACGTTCATGGTGGAGATGACCGAGACCGCCAGCATCCTGAACCACGCCACCCGGGCCTCGCTGGTGGTGCTGGACGAGGTGGGCAGGGGCACCTCCACCTACGACGGCCTCTCCATCGCCCAGGCGGTGGTGGAGCACCTCCACAACGACCCGCGACTGGGCTGCCGGACGCTCTTCGCCACCCACTACCACGAGCTCACGGCGCTCGCCGATCGCCTCCCGCGGGTGCGCAACGAGCGCATGGAGGTGGTGGAGGAAGGAGGGACGATCCGGTTCCTCCATCGCGTGGTGCCGGGCGGCGCCGACCGCTCGTACGGCATCCACGTCGCGGCCCTGGCCGGGCTCCCGCCCTCGGTCGTGGCGCGGGCACGGGAGATCCTCGCCGAGCTGGAGCGACAGCGTCCCCTGCAGCCGGCCGAGCTACAGCTGGGACTGCCGCTCGCGGTCCCGGACGATCCCATCCGGAGCGAGCTGAACCGGATCCAGCCCGACCGGATGAGCCCGCTCGAGGCCCTGCAGGTGCTGTACGAGCTGCGCCGGCACCTGGGGTGAGGAGGGCGGATGATCCGGGTGCTGCCGCCCCAGGTCGCCGACGCCATCGCCGCCGGCGAGGTGGTGGAGCGCCCGGCCTCGGTGGTGAAGGAGCTGGTGGAGAACGCCATCGACGCGGGCGCTCGCCGGATCGCGGTGGAGGTGCGGGGGGCGGGCCGAACCCTGATTCGGGTGGTGGACGACGGCTCCGGCATCCCGCCCGGTGAGCTCCGGCTCGCCTTCCAGCGGCACGCCACCAGCAAGGTGGCGACGCTGGAGGACCTGGCCGCGATCGAGACCCTCGGCTTCAGGGGGGAGGCGCTGGCGAGCGTGGCCGCGGTCTCGGACCTGGAGTGCCGCAGCCAGGGGGCTCGCATCCGGCTGCGCGGGGGAGAGGTTCGCGAGGAGGGCGCCGCCGTCGCCGTGCCCGGCACCGCCGTCGAGGTGCGCGACCTGTTCGCCAACACCCCCGCCCGGCTGAAGTTCCTGAAGAGCGAGGCCACCGAGACCGCGGCCTGCGTGAAGACGGTCCAGGCCTACGCCCTGCTCTACCCGGAGATTCGCTTCGAGTTCACCGTCGACGGTCGCACGGTGCTGCGCAGCGCGGGCGACGGGGACGCGCGCCGGGCGGCCGGGGCCGTGCTGGGGGCGGCCGTGGCCGACGAGCTGCTGGAGGTGGACGGGGAGGGCGTGCGGGGCCTGGTCTCGCAACCCCGTCTGTCGCGGCGGAACCGGGACGCCATCCTGCTGGCGGTCAACCGGCGACCGGTGGTCTCGCGGGCGCTGGGGTACGCGGTCGAGGAATGCTATCTCGGGACGCTGGAGCGCGGCCGGTACCCGGTGGCGGTGCTCGACGTGCGCGTCCCCCCGCACGACCTCGACGTCAACGTGCATCCGGCCAAGCGGGAGGTTCGCTTCCACGCCGAGCGGACGGTGTTCGCGGCCGTCCAGCGGGCGGTGCGGACGGCGTTGACCGGCAGCCGGCCCTACCGCCTGCCGCCACCGGAGTCAGGCCCGAGGTGGCGGGCGCCGACCGTGCACGATGCCCGTCCCCGGTTGCCCGATCGGGCGGCCGGCCCCGCCCCGAGCCCGGGGTCCGATCCCGACCGGCTGCCGGGGGCCGTCCCCCCGGCGTCGCCGGGGCCCCTGCGGCCGCTCGGCCAGGTCCTGGACGGGTACCTGGTGGCCGAGAGCGAGGAGGGGGTGGTGCTGGTGGACCAGCACGCCGCCCACGAGCGGGTCCTGTTCAACCGCTTCCTGGCCCGGCTGGAGGACCGCAGCCTGGCCGTGGCCAGCCAGCCCTTGCTGCTGGCCGAGGTCCTGGAGGTCACCCCGGAGCAGGTGGCGGCGGCGCTCGACCACGCCGACCGGCTGCGGGCGCTGGGCTTCGAGGTGGAGGAGTTCGGTCCCGGCGCCCTGCGCGTGGTCGCGGCTCCGGCCGAGACCCCGCCGCAACGGGTGCTCGAGGCGCTCCAGGAGCTGCTGGCGGCCCTCTCGGAGGGGGCGCCCGATGGGCGGTTGCGGCGGGCCGCGGCCTCCCTCGCCTGCCACTCCGCGGTGCGCTTCGGGGACCGGCTGGAGGCGGCGGAGCAACGACGGCTGCTGGCCGAGCTGGAGGCGGCGGAGCAGTCCATCACCTGTCCCCACGGCCGTCCCACCCGGCTGGTGCTGTCGTGGCGGGACCTGAGCCGTCACTTCCGGAGGAGCTCGTGACGGTGGCCGAGACCGGGGCGATCGCCCGTGGGCGCGACGCCCCGCGGCACGGCCCGGCCCCCCGGGGCCGCACCCGGGTGGGGGGAGCACCGGAGGGGACGCACTCCGTGCCGGGCGACGACCGCGAGGTGGATCGGCGCCTGCACGGTCTCACCGTGCCCATGGTCCTGGGACCGACCGCGATCGGCAAGAGCCGGGTGGCGATGGCGATCGCCCGGGCCCTGGGCGGGGAGATCGTGGTCTGCGACTCACGACAGGTCTACCGTGGCCTGGAGGTGCTCAGCAACCAGCCCGGTCCGGAGGAGCGGCAGGAGGTCCGGCATCACCTGGTGGGGATGGTCGATCCCGGCTGCGTCTTCAACGTGTTCCACTTCGTGGAGGCGGCCCGCTCCGCCCTGGTGGCCATCGCCGAACGGGGTCGGGTGCCGGTGATCGAGGGGGGGACCCTGCTCTGGGCGGACGCCCTGGCCAGGGGGTTCTCGCTGGGCGACGTGCCCCCTCGCCCGGAGCGGCGGGCCGAGCTCGAGCGGCTGACGGTCGCCGAGCTGGCGGCGCTGGCCCGTCGGCTCGATCCCGACCTCGACGTCGACGTCCGGAATCCGGTGCGCCTGATCCGAGCCATCGAGGTGCTGGAGGTGGCGGGACCACCGCTCAGCCGGCTGCGCCGGCGGCACCCCCCTTCCTGGCGGCCGGTCAAGATCGGGCTCACCGCCGATCTCGCCGTGCTCGATCGTCGCATCGAGGAGCGCGTTCGCGGGCAGATGGACCGTGGCCTGATCGAGGAGGTGGCCGCGGCCCTGGCGGCCGGCGTACCGGCCGGCGCGCCCGCCCTGACCGGGATCGGAGCCATGGAGGCGCGTGCCCATCTGGAGGGCCGCCGGTCGCGCGAGGAGGTGGCCCGGGCGATCGTCCGCGCCGACCGTCGCTACGCCCGGCGGCAGCTGCGCTGGCTGCGCCGCGATCCGGACGTGAACTGGTTCGATGCGACCGCCGACCCCGTGCCCGGTATCCTTGAGTTCCTTCGAGAGCGGGTTCGTTGATCGAGACGAGACCGAGGCGTGAGCGCGCGTATCTGATCGGCGTTCGACCGCCTGCCCTCTCCGTCCGGGCCCTCGACGAGCAGATGCGGGAGCTGGCCGAGCTGACCCGTACCGCCGGCGGCGAGGTGGTGGCCGTGGAGGTCCAGCACCGGGACGAGGTCGACCCGGCCCTGTACGTGGGCCGGGGCAAGGTGGCCGAGATGGCACGTCGCCGTGCCGAGCTGAGCTACGACCTGGTCATCTGCAACGAGGACCTGAGCCCCCGCCAACAGCGGAACCTGGAGAGGGAGCTGGGCGTGCGGGTGGTGGATCGGACCGAGCTGATCCTGGACATCTTCGCTCAGCACGCCCGTACCCGTGAGGGACGCCTGCAGGTGGAGGCGGCCCAGCTTCGCCATCTCCTCCCGCGCCTGATCGGCGCCTACGACTACCACCGCCAGATGGGCGGCATCGGGGCCCGCGCCGGGCCGGGCGAGCAGCAGATCGAGGTCGAGCGTCGGCGCATCCGGCGCCGTTTGCAGGACCTCGAACGCGAGCTCGAACAGGTGCGCGCCCAGCGGCGCCAGCAGCGGACCGGCCGCCAGCGCTCCGAGATGCCGACGGTCGCCATCGTGGGCTACACCAACGCGGGCAAGTCGACCCTGCTCAATGCGCTCACCGGTGCCGGGGTTCGCGCCGAGGATCGCCTGTTCGCCACTCTGGACCCGACCACGCGCCGGTGGCGCCTGCCCAGCGGGCGCGAGGTGCTGGCCACCGACACCGTCGGCTTCATCCAGAAGCTGCCCACGGACCTGGTCGCCGCCTTCCGGGCCACCCTGGAGGAGGTCGGCTATGCGGACGTGATCCTGCACGTCGTGGACGCGGCCGCGCCGGCGGCGAAAAGACAGGCGGCCATCGTCGGGGAGGTGCTCGAGGAGCTGGGTGCCGGGCAGAAGCCGGTGGTCGTGGCCCTCAACAAGGCGGATCTGCTCGGCCCGGCCGGCCTGCGCCGCGTGACGCAGGAGTTCACCGCTCGCTACCCTCTGGTGGTGGCCATCTCCGCCCTGCGCCGCACCGGCCTCGAGGATCTCGGGCGCGCCGTCGATCGTGCCTCCGGCGCCGAGCTGGTCCGGGTGGAGGTGCTGGTGCCGTACGGGCAGGAGGGGGTTCTCCAGGAACTCCGGGAGCTCGGTGGGCTGGAACGGATCGAGTACCAGGAAGGTGGGACGTACGCGTGCGGTCGTGCCCCGCGCGGGATCGTGCATCGCTTCCGGCCCTACGCCGTGGTCGGTGAGCGCGGCTGATCGGGCCGGGGAGCTGGCCCGGCTGACGCTGGAGCTCGTGAACGTGCCCTCGGTCAGCCGACACGAGGCGGCGGTGACCGACCTGATCGCGCGCCACGTGGCCGCGCTCCCGACCATGCGCATCGTCCACCGACGGCCGGACGCGATCGTGTTCGGTCCTCCGGGCCGGCCGGACGTGGTGCTGGCCGGGCATTCGGACACCGTGCCCGCCCAGGGCAACCTTCCCGGCCGGCTGGAGGCGGGCGTCGTCCACGGGCTCGGCGCCGCCGACATGAAAGGGGCGCTGGCGGTGATGCTGCAGCTGGCGGCCGACCTGGATCGAGGTCTGCGACCGCGGCTGCGGCCGCTCTTCGTGATCTTCGGACGGGAGGAGGTGCAGCTGTCGGAGAGCGTCCTGGCCCGGCTCTTCGACGCCTGCCCGGTCATCCTGCAGGCGACCCTGGCGGTGGTGATGGAGCCCACCGACAATCGCCTGCAGGCCGGCTGCCTGGGCAACGTCAAGGCGGAGCTGGAGTTCCGCGGGGTGTCAGCGCACTCGGCTCGGCCGTGGCTCGGGGTCAACGCCATCCACGAGGCCGTCCGCGGCCTGGGCCGGGTGGTGGAGGCGCCACCCGAGCCGGTGGTGCTGGGCGGACTCACCTTCCGGGAGGTGCTGAGCGTGACCGAGATCTCCGGAGGCATCGCCAACAACGTGATCCCCGACCGGGTGGTGTGCGGTCTCAACTTCCGCTACGCCGGGCACCGAACCCGGGCCGAGGCCGAGGACCGGCTTCGTGAGCTGGTGGGACCGGCCGGGGAGTTGCGCGTCCTCGATCACGCCCCGGCCGCCCCGGTGGCGGTGGACAACCCGTTGCTGCACCGCCTCCAGGCGCTCGGGGGGCTTGCGGTCGAGGCCAAGCAGGCCTGGACCCCGGTGGCCGAGTTCGCCGAGCGGGGGCTGGACGCGGTCAACTTCGGGCCCGGCGATCCCGAGCTGGCGCACCGCCGCGACGAGCGGGTCACGGTGGCGGCCCTGGAGACCAGCCACTCCATCCTGTGCCGGTTCCTGTGCGACTGAACCCCGCCCTGACCGGGCCCCTCCAGTACCCCTTCGCCGCCCTGGACGAGGCGCGGTCACGGGCGGTGGCGGCCGGGCTGGTGCCGATCGACTTCAGCATCGGCGATCCCCATGAGGCGACCGACCCGGCCATCCGCCGGGCGCTCCAGGAGTCGGTGGAGGAGCGGTCGAGGTACCCCCGGAGCGAGGGGCTGCCCGAGCTGCGGGAGGCGATCGCGGCCTGGTGCGGTCGTCGCTTCGGGGTCGGGGTCGATCCCGCGACCGAGGTGATGCCGGCCCTGGGCAGCAAGGAGGCGATCTTCAGCCTCCACTTCATCGCCCTGGACCCGACCGCCGGACGGGACGTGGTGGTGGTCACCGAGCCCGGCTACCCGATCCCGGAACGGGCGGCGCGGCTGGCCGGCGCCCGGGTCCTGCGCCTGCCTCTGCGCGAGGCGAACGGGTTCCTGCCCGAACCGGAGGAGATCCCATCCGCGACCTGGGACCGGGTCGCCGTCTTCTGGGTGAACTATCCCAACAACCCCACCGCCGCCGCGGCTCCGCTCGACCTCTACCGCCGGCTCGCCGAGCACGCGGCCCGTCACGGCTACCTGCTCGCCTCCGACGAGGCCTACAGCGAGATCTACTTCGGCGAGCCGCCGGCCTCCGCTCTCCAAGTGCCCGACCGCTCCCACGTCGCCGTCTTCAACTCCCAGAGCAAGCGTTCCTCGATGACCGGCTACCGGAGCGGCTTCGTGGTCGGGCCGCCGCCGTTGATGCGGGCCTACCGGCTGTGGCGACAGCTGTCCGGCGTCGCCGTCCCGGAGTTCATCCAGCGGGCCACCATCCGGGCGCTGGCCGGCGAGGATCACGTGGAGCGGATGCGGGAGGTCTACCGCGCCAAGCGGCGGCTGTTCCTCGATCTCTTCGCCCGCCGCGGGGTTCGGGTGGCGGGCTGCGAGGCCACGTTCTATCTGTGGTGCGAGGTCCCGGGCGAGGAGTCGTCGGAGGCCTTCGCCACCCGGCTGGCCGAGCACGGGGTGATCGTGGCTCCGGGGGCCATGTTCGGATCGGCGGGGGAGGGGTACTTCCGGCTCGCGCTGGTGCCCACCCTGGAGGAGTGCCGGCGTGCGGTCGACATCCTGGAGGAGGTCCTGTGACGGCGACGACGCTGGCGCTGGAGGATCTGCGCGGTCGGATCGAGGCCGCCTTCGGCTCGGGCGGGATGGACGCGGAGGCGGTGGAGGAGACGATCCGCCGACTGGACGAGGGCAGGGTCCGGAGCGCGGAACGGGGGCCGGACGGCTCCTGGACCGTCAACGAATGGGTCAAGAAGGCGATCCTGCTCTACTTCCGCCTCCGGGGGGCGAAGACGGTGGAGGTCGGCCCCTTCGAGTACCACGACAAGCTCCCCCTCAAGCACGGTCACGAGCGCTCGGGGGTCCGGGTGGTGCCGCCGGCGGTGGCCCGCTTCGGCTCGTTCCTGGCCGAGGGCGTCATCCTGATGCCCAGCTACGTCAACATCGGGGCCTGGGTGGGGCCCGGCACCATGGTCGACACCTGGGCCACGGTGGGCTCCTGTGCCCAGATCGGGGCCCGCGTCCACCTGGCCGGGGGGGTTGGCATCGGCGGCGTCCTCGAGCCGGTGCAGGCGCGGCCGGTCATCGTCGAGGACGATTGCTTCATCGGCTCACGCTGCGTGGTGACCGAGGGGGTGATCGTGCGGGAACGGGCCGTGCTGGGGGCCAACGTGGTGCTGACCGCCTCCACCCCCATCCTGGACGTGACCGGCCCGCGCCCGGTCGAGCATCGGGGCGAGGTGCCGGCCGGCGCCGTGGTCATCCCCGGCTCGCGGACCAGACGTTTCCCCGCCGGCGAGTTCCAGGTCGCGACCGGCCTGATCGTGGGCTGGCGGGACGCGGGCACCGATCTCAAGGTGAGCCTGAACCAGGTGTTGCGGGAGCACGGGCTGGCCACCTGAGCGGGGCTCAGCCAGTGCACCCGGGGCCGGGGTCCAGCTCGGACAGGGGAACCGCCGACACCCTGCCCCCGGCCCCCGGTGCGGGTTGTGAGGCCACGACCGCGTCCGCCGAGCCGGCGATGGTGCCGGGCACGTCGAAAGCCGCGCCCGTCTCCAGGTCCAGGATCGACGAGGTCGCGCCTCCGAACCAGAGCACGAAGTGGCCGGCCAGCTGGAGGAACTGGAACGGATGCCGGAGGTCCGAGGTGTAGGTCGTGGAGCGATCGCTCCCGACCCGCCAGGCGGTGAGCCGGGCGAGGTCGGCGGAGCTCCAGACCAGGTACTCCCGAGAGCCGGCCAGGTAGCCCACCGAGCCCGGGTGGGCGAGGCCGCCGGGCAGGGAGGCGGGACGCAGGTCCGAGGCCTCCACGGCCTGCAACGTGGTCGTCCCTCGGCCGTCCATGCGGGCCCAGATCAGGTAGGGGCCGGCGAAGACCGGCGAGCTGACCGTGCCCGTGGCCAGGACCGTGTCCCGCCCCCGGGCGAGGTCGACCAGGTGGACCTGTGCCCGGGGAGCGGGGCCACCGCCGGGCACCGGTTGCGCCCAGGCCACCGCCTCGTCCCGGAGAGCGGGGAGCGGTGGCTGTCCGGCGGGCGCGTTGCCGCCCCCCGACCTGGCCAGCACCAGCTGGCGCCCGGTGCGCTGGTTCCACGCGTGGAGGCTCCAGCTCCCCATGTCGGTGCTGGAGTCTCCTTCCTCCCAGACCAGCCAGGGCGCCTCCGCCACCATCCAGCCCAGGCCGCTGGCCCCCGGCGGGTAGGAGGCGATGGGCGTGAGGCGTCCGTTGGTGAGGTCGAGGCGGGCGATGCCCTCGCCGGTGGGGGAACGGAACTGGCCGTAGACCACGGCGCCGCCGACGGCGGCCGCCCCGACGCCGAAGCTCAGTCCGGCCGGCAGCGCCACCATGCGACGGCCGAGCAGCTCCGCCCACCGCGGCGGAGGGGAGGTGAAGCAGGTGCGGACGGCCCGCACCGAGGGGGAGGTCGGGGCGATCGGGGGGGAGGGCATGGGCCGCCCGGGGGCTGCGCAGGAGGCGCCGGCCAGGACGGCCACGACGACCAGCGCCGCGGCCCGTCCGAGCCCGACCGGGATCGGTGAGGTAGCGACCTTCACCAGTCGTAGCCGCGGCCGCCCAGGATCGTGACCAGCGTCTGGGTGTCGTACCAGGAATAGGGCCGGACGCCCGACCAGAGGGTGGTGGCGGAATCGGCGTAGTAGACGCTGTCGCCGTTCGGCCCGTAGCCGCCGATCTCGAACCAGTGGAAGAGCTCCTGGTGGGGTGGGTGGCCCACCAGGTGTGGCCCTCCGGGCACCTCCCACGCGTCCCCGATCAGGGGCCAGCCGTGCTGGACGTCGTACTCCAGGCGCTGGAGGAAGGCGCTGCGCTGATCGGCGGTGGGGATGTAGTCGAGCCAGACGAACTCGTAGTAGTCACGATGGGCGATGGGCTGGCCCACGAAGTGGTTGAGGCCGCCGGTCATGGCGGCGACCGTGGTCCCGTCCCGGGAGTTGGTGCCCATCCAGGCCGCGGCGGTCCCCTGGTCCACCGGGTGGCCGGTGGTGGCGGCGACCTCGGCCAGCGAGGCAGGGCCGCAGAAGTACCAGTTGGCCTGTCCCTGCTGGGCCAGGCCGTCGATCCATACCGCGCCTGAGGGCGCGCCGGCGATGAAGGGCCGGGGTGCGGTGCCACACCCCGCCGGCGCGCCGGAGGTGGACGAGAGCCGTGTCACCGATGCCGCCGCGGTCCCGGTTCGGCCGGCGAGCTGGGCCCGGACCGCGTCCGGGTCGGGGTCGTCCTGGACGCGGAGGCCGCGGTCCGCGTCGTGCCGGGTGCGGTAGGTCGCCAGCGCCGTCAGGACCGAGCCGTCCGGCGTCTCGCCCTGCACGCCATCCTCGGCCAGCACGTGCGCCGGGGCGAGGTCGGCGCACGTGGGCGGGCCGGTGGCCGCCAGGGCGACCATCGGGAGCACGGGGGAGGCGCCGAGCCCGATCGAGGCCAGCAGGCCGCAGCCGGCGGCCGTCAGCCGGGACGGGAGGCTCGATCGCCGGCGGTCGGGGCCGAGGTTGACAAGCTCCACAGCCATGGCCGGGAACCTAAGCCAGGGCTCGATCCGGTGTCAAAATCCCGCCTGGGGCGCGTCGGACCTCGGACCGCGGCCGATGCCGTTCCCCACCCCCGCGGCGCCCGGCGAGCGCCGCGTCAGTAGGTGCGGATGACCCCTCTGACGCTTCCCACCAGCGCCACCTCCTCCGGCTCGATGGGGGCGAAGGCCGGGTTCTCGGCCAGCAACCGGACCCTGCCCCGGGAGCGGTCGAGGCGCTTGACGGTGGCCTCGTCGCCCATGAGCGCCACCACGATGGTGCCATGGGGGGCGTCGGACCTGGGCTCGACCAGGACCAGGTCGCCGTCGAGGATGCCGGCGCCGATCATGGAATCGCCGCGCACCCGGAGCGCGAACCAGCCCTCCTGGGCGAGCCCGGGCGACAGGATGACGTGGTCCTCGATGTTCTCCTCGGCCAGGATGGGCGTCCCGGCCGCCACGTTGCCGACCACGGGGACGCTCACCGCGCGCCGCCGCAGGTCCTCGCTGCGGACGTCCTCCACCAGCTGCACGGTTCGCGACTTGCTCGGGTCGCGGCGGATCAGCCCGCGACGCTCGAGCTGGTTCAGGTGGTTGTGGACCGTGGAGCTGGACGACAGCCCCACCGCCTGACCGATCTCGCGAACGCTGGGCGGATAGCTCCGCGTCCGGGTCACCTGCCGGATGTACTCGATGATCTGGAGCTGGCGTTCGCTGAGCTCGTGGTTCAATGCTGATTCCCTCGTCGTGGGCGACTTGTCGTACATGCCGGGTCTCGCCTGGGGACATCGTAGCAGGTGACGGCCCCATCGGCAAACCTTTGTTCGAGACGACCATCTCGTCCGGCGCCCCGGCCTCGGGTGTCCCCTCGGGTCGGGCCGGCCCGAGGTTGGGGACTGCTGACCATCGAGCGATCATGAGTCCTGTCTAGTCATCTATGATGACAATCCACGAACCTGGAGCGGTGGGCCGAGCAGCCGGGGGTGTCGTCTCCCACCGCCCGTCGGAGGTCCCTGACCCGGCTGCGGGATCCGTCCGTGACCACCATCGTGGTCGAGCCCCGGGATGGCTTCGCCCGGTTCGGGGCCGAGTCCGTGGAGGCGGCGCCGGCGGCCCAGGGCCGGCGGCTGCCGGTGTCCCGCCGAGGGGCCCCCATCGGAGCTCGCTCCGATGGGGTGCCCCGGGACGAGTCCCGATGGGGTCCCCAAGCCAGCTTCGTGGGACGCCCCGCGAGGGCAACCCGTGAGGGGTGCCGCTCGATGACTACTGAACACTCGGCGGCAACGGTAGGCTGAGACGGTGCGGGTCGCCCTGGTCACGCGCAAGGGATGCCACCTCTGCGAGGAGGCGCTGGCGGCGCTGCGGGGGATGGGGGTCGAGCCGCACCTCCTCGACGTGGACGCCGATCCCGAGCTGTTCCGGCTCTACGACTTCCGGGTCCCGGTGCTCCTGGTCGAGGGGCGGGTGGTGGCCGAGGGCCGGCTCGACGCGCCGACGCTGCGGCGGGCGTTGAGGCGTCGCTCGGGGACGCCTTAGAATCGACCTCCGCCGCACGGCGGCCCGGTCGACGCCTCGATCGACCGCATCCGTGCTCCTGGAGGTGGAGATGAGCCTGAACGCCCGCGAGATGACGCAGAGGACCACGCTGTCGGACGTGCTGACGGGTCGGGCCACGGTTCCCGACCTGGTGCGGGATGCCGTCCTGGTGGTGGCCTACGCGGCGCTGGTCGGCGTGACGGCTCAGGTGGTGATCCACCTGCCCTTCACCCCGGTCCCCGTCACCGGCCAGACCTTCGGGGTGCTGGTGGGGGCGATGGCCCTCGGCTGGCGCCGCGCCCTGGCCGGGATGCTCCTCTACCTCGCCGCCGGCGTGGCCGGCCTCCCCTGGTTCGCCGGGGGGGCGGGAGGCCCCGGCGTGCTCGCCGCGGCCTCCTTCGGCTATCTCCTCGCCTTCCCGCCGGCGGCGGCGCTGGTCGGACGTCTGGCGGAGCTCCGGCTGGACCGGACGCCGTGGGGGACCGTGGCCGCGATGGTGGCCGGCAACCTGGCCATCTACGCGGGCGGCCTGGCCTGGCTGGTCGCCGCGGCTCACCTCGATCCGGCCCGGGCGGTCCTGCTCGGGGTGGTGCCCTTCCTGCTCGGGGACGCGATCAAGATCCTCCTGGCCGCGGGCCTGCTCCCGGGCGCCTGGGCGTTGAGCGGCCGCCGCTGAGCCGGCCGGCACCGGCCGCGGTGGGGACGTCTCCTCCGGCGCCGGGTGCCGGTCGGGGCGGATGGGGAAGGGGCGTCAGCCGGCCGCCTCGGTGATGCGCAGGCCGCCCACGCCCTGGGTGCGGAGGGCGGCGACGGCGTCCAGGAGGCGGGCCCGGAAGGTGCCCGGGCCCCGGGAGCCGCCCGCCGCCCGTTCCGCGGCCAGGCCGAAGGTGGCGAGGGCGAGCGCCGCCTGCAGGCTCGGCTCCCCTCCCGCCGCCAGCATGACGGCGACCGCGGCCGTGGCCATGCAGCCCGAGCCGGTGATCGTCGTCAGCAGCGGATCGCCGTTGCGCACCTCGCGGACGGTGCCGCCACCGGCGACGACATCCACCGGGCCGGTGACCGCGACCACGACCCCGAGCCGGCGACCCGCCTCCTGCGCCACCCGGCGGACGTCCTCGTTCCCCACCGCCTCCACGCCGCGCACGGCTCCCTCGCCGATCAGGGCCCCGACCTCGCCCCGGTTGCCGCGCAGGACCGCGATCGGAAGCTCGGCCAGGAGACGGCGTGCCGCCTCCGTCCGGAAAGTGGTGGCGCCCGCCCCCACCGGGTCGAGGACGATGGGGACGTCTCGTTCGGCCGCCGCCCTGCCCGCCGCCAGCATGACCTCCAGCGTCGACCCGGAGGGGGTGCCCAGGTTCAGCACCAGGACCTGGGAGGAGGCGGCCATCTCGGCTGCCTCCTCGGGCCCGGTGGCCATCACCGGAAGCGCCCCGTAGGCCAGGGTCAGGTTGGCCACGTCGTTGGCGGTGACCCAGTTGGTGACGTGGTGCACCAGGGGCCGGCGCTCGGCCACGCGAACCAGAGCCAGCTTGGCCGCTTGCTCGAAGTCGGTCTCCATAATGTCGGAACGGCTCCAGGCCGGAAACGGCCCGGGATCGAGCTTACGGCGGGGGCGGGGTCGGCGCCGGCCGGGCGCCCGCCGAAGCCGCGGCTCCGCGCCGGCCGTCCCGGCCCGACACTGGGAGCATGCGGGTTCCCACCCCGCGCCGGGAGGCTCGGCTCCTGGCCCTGACCGTCACCGCCGGCTGGGTCGACGCTCTGAGCTTCCTCGGGCTGGGAAGGGTCTTCACCAGCAACATGACCGGGAACACGGTCCTGCTCGGCCTGGCCCTGGCCCAGGCGAGGGGCGCCGAGGTGGAGCGTTCGGCGATCGCGCTGGGCGGCTTCGTCCTCGGCGCCGCCCTGGGCTCCCGGCTGGCGGGCTGGGGCGGCCCCCCGGGGGGCTGGCCGATCCGGGTCACGCTGACGCTCACGGTCGAGCTGGCGGTGCTGACGGCGTTCGCCGCCCTCTGGTCGTGGGGGACGCAGCCGCCCGCGACCGGGCTCGGCCTGCTCGTCGCCCTGGCCGCGCTGGGGATGGGGCTCCAGAGCGTGGCGGCCAGGAGGCTGGGGATCCCCGGGGTGACCACGACGGTCGTGACCAGCATCCTGGCCGAGCTGGTGGCCGACGTCGCCTCCCTGACCCATCCCCGTCGCTGGGCCCCCCGCCTGGGCTTCTGGGGCTCGCTCCTGGCCGGCGCCGCCGGTGGGGCGGCGCTGGAGCTCCGATGGCCGGCGCTCGCCGCCGCCGTGCCCGCCCTGCTGGTGGCCGGCGTGATCCTGGTCGCGCTGGCGGGGGAGGGGCGGGCCGGGGGACCGGGCGATCCCGACCCCGGCCGGGAGGCCGACGGGGAAGGGAAAGAAGGGGAATAGGAGGGGCGCGCTCGGTCGCGGTCTTCGAGAGCGGGGAGGGGGACCCGGCCCCGGGCCGCGAGGGTCGGGGCGTGTGCTCGGGGCGGGGATGTCGCATGCTGGTGGTGATGGCACGTTCCCTGGCCGTCGCGCTCCTGGCTCCGGTCCTGGCGGCCGCGGTCGCGTGCACCCCTTTCTCGGCCCCCGGCCGCCCCTCGTCGCCGCTGGCCCGCTTCTACCAGCAGCGGCTGTCGTGGCACGCCTGCTCGGGCGGCGAGTGCGCCAGCCTGACCGTCCCCCTCGACTACGGACGGCCGTCCGGGCGCACGATCTCGGTGGCGGTGATCAGGATCCCGGCCACCGACCGGCGCGCCCGGCTGGGGGCGCTGGTGCTCAACCCGGGCGGCCCCGGGGCCTCCGGCATCGAGTACGCCCGGGAGGCGGCCCAGGTGTTCCCGTCCTCCCTCCGGGCCCGCTTCGACCTGGTGGGGTTCGACCCGCGGGGGGTGGGCCAGAGCGCACCCGTCGACTGCGTCGGCGACGCCCAGCTGGACGCCCTGACCGGGGAGCCCGCCTACCCGGTCAACGCCCAGCAGGAGTCGCAGCTCGTCTCCCGGGCGCAGGCGCTGGCCCGGGCGTGCGGCCGCCGCAACGGCTCCCTGCTCGATCACGTCAGCTCGGCCGACGTGGCCCGTGACATGGACGTCCTGCGTGCCGCGCTCGGCGAGCAGCGGCTGACCTACTACGGCGCCTCCTACGGCACCTTCCTGGGCACCCTCTACGAGGAGCTGTTCCCGGGCCGGATCCGAGCCATGGTCCTGGACAGTGCCCTGGATCCCCGGCTCAGCTCCGGGCAGGAGGACCTCCAGCAGGCGCAGTCGTTCGATCACCTCCTGGGGCGCTTCCTGGCCTGGTGCGTGGCCCGGCCCGCCTGTGCCCTGGGGGACACCGAGGCCACGGCCCGGGCCCGTCTCGGCGCGCTGATCCAGCAGGTCGCCCAGCAGCCGCTGCCCGGGCGGGGTGGCCGCCTCGTGGGCACGGGTCCGCTCCTGACCGCGCTGGCGGCGGCGATGTACTCGCCGACGGACGGGTTCCCGGTGCTGAACGCGGCCCTGCGGCTGGGGCTGGCCGGGGACGGCGGGTTGCTGCTGGCCCTCGCCGACGACCTGAACGGTCGCAATCCCAACGGCCACTACTCGAACCTGATCGAGGCCAACTACGCCGTGAACTGCGTCGACCGACCCCATCCGACCAGCGTGCAGGCGCTGGCGGCGGAGGCCGGTCAGGCGCCGGCGGTCGCCCCGCTCTTCGGTGCCGCCATCGTGTGGAGCGACCTGCCCTGCGTGTTCTGGCCGGTCAGGCCGGAGCTGAAGCCACGTCCGGCTCCTCCGAGCCGGACCCCCATCCTGGTGGTCGCCACCCGGGACGACCCGGCCACGCCCTACCAGTGGGGAGCGAGCCTGGCCCAGGAGCTCGGCGACGCGAGGCTCCTCACCTTCGCCGGCGAGGGCCACGTCGCCTTCGGGCGCGGCGATCCCTGCGTGGACGCCGCCGTCACCGCCTACCTCACCACGGCGGCCCTTCCCGCCCCGGGCGCCACCTGCCCGGCCTGACCCCGGCGCCGGACCGGGGCGTGGACCTGGCCGGGGTCGGCCCGGGGCGGGAAGGGAGACCGGGGCAGGTTCGCCGGAGCCGGGCCGAGTTGGAGCGGGACGCCTCGCCGGGGCGGGCGTAGGATGGTCACGGATCGTCGTGGAGCCGCCCTGCGTCGAAGGGATCCGGGGTCCCATCGCCCGGTCGTACGTGCAGTGGTCGTCGGTGTGGGCGGCGTCTCCGTCGGCGGAGAGAGGAGGACGCCATGTACCGAGCTCCGGACGGGACCAGCTACTACGTGGTGGACGGCCACGTCCACTTCTGGGACGGCAGCCCCGCCAACCAGAGAAACGTCTACGGCAAGGGCTTCATCGAGTGCTTCTACGCCTATCACCGGAACCTGAGCCCGCCGGAGTGGGTCTGGCCGGAGGACAAGTTCCAGAAATACGACGAGGCCACCCTCATTCGTGACCTCTTCGAGGAGGGGTACGTCGACCGGGCCATCTTCCTCCCCACGTACCTCAAGGACTTCTTCGTCCACGGCTTCAACACCACCGAGCAGGACGCGGTCCTGAAGGCCAGGTACCCGGACCGGTTCATCCTCAACGGGTCCTTCGATCCCCGCGACGGGGACGGCGCGCTCGAGTACCTGGAGCACCTCGTCGCCACCTACCACATCCAAGGGGTCAAGCTGTACACGGCGGAGTGGCGCGGCTCCTCGCGGGGGTGGAAGCTGACCGATCCCGAGGCCAAGCGCTGCCTGGCCAGGTGCCAGGAGCTCGGGGTCCGGAACATCCACGTCCACAAGGGACCGACCATCTGGCCGCTCAACCGGGACGCCTTCGACGTGGCCGACGTCGACGACGCGGCCACCTCGTTCCCCGAGCTGAACTTCATCGTCGAGCACTGCGGGCTGCCGCGGCTGGAGGACTTCTGCTGGATCGCCACCCAGGAGCCGAACGTGTACGCCGGCCTGGCGGTGGCGATCCCGTTCATCTACCGCCGCCCTCGCTACTTCGCGGAGGTCCTCTCGGAGCTGCTCTTCTGGGTGGGCGAGGATCGGATCCTCTTCGCCAGCGACTACGCCATCTGGAGCCCGAAGTGGATCATCGAGCGCTTCGTCGACTTCCAGCTGCCCGAGGACATCCGGCAGGAGACCGGCGTCGACCTGACCCCCGAGGCCAAGAAGAAGATCCTGGGGCTCAACGCCGCCCGCCTCTACGGGCTGGAGGTGCCGGAGGAGCGGCGCCCGGCGTCCGCGACCGCCTAGCCGTGGAGGCGACACACGACGGGGGGCTCGAGGCCGCGGTGCGGGCGGCGCTGGGCACGGTCGTGGATCCCGAGCTCGACCGTTCGCTGGTCGAGCTGGGGTTCGCACGGGCCGAGGTCCTGGACGCCGGCCGGGTCCGGATCGAGCTCAGGTTGCCCACGTACTGGTGCGCCCCCAACTTCGCCTACCTGATGGCGGCGGACGCCAGGGAGGCGGTGAGCGCTGTGCCGGGCGTGCGCGAGGTCGAGTTTCGCCTCCTCGACCACTTTGCCGGGGAGGAGGTGAGCCGGGGGATCGAGGATGGCCGCTCCTTCGACGAGAGCTTCGGCGAGCTGGCCGACGGCGGAGGCCTGGAGGAGCTGCGACGGCTCTTCCGGGTGAAGGCCTTCACCATGCGGCAGGAGCGCCTGCTGCGGGCGCTGGCGGCCCGGGGCGCGACCGTCGAGGCCCTGGCGGCGGCCCGACTGGGGGAGGTGCCGGAGTGCGAGGAGCTTCGACGGTACCTGCTCCACCGGCGCCGCCTGGGCCTGTCGGTCGAGCCGGAGGCCCCGTTGGCCGTGATGCCGAACGGCCGTCCGATCACGCCGGCGGAGCTGGGGGGCTATCTACGACGAGCCCGCTCCGCCCGGGTGGCCATGGACTTCAACGCCTCCCTGTGCCAGGGGCTGTTCGAGGCCCGATACGGCGGCCTCGCGGACGGGCATGGCTGAGCGGGACGGGGTTTCGGCCTGGACGGGGATGCCGATGGAGCGTCGGTCAATGCTTGCGATAATGACCGTTTACCTTATCAATGCCCAGCGCCGAGGGAGGAGCCACGGCGGCAGCCCAGGAGGAACTCGCCGTCGGGCGGATCGTGACCGAGGTTGGCTCGGCCCTGAACGGGAAGCGTCGGCAGCTCCTGGCCTTGCTGCGTGACCCGACCGTGACCACCATCGTGGTCGAGCATCGGGGCCGCCTCGCGCGGTTCGGGGCCGAGGGCGTGCCGCGCAGGCTTTGTGGGGGCCCCGCCCGTCGGCTCAGTTGGAGCCTCCGTGAAGCGCAGAGCCGCGGTCAGGAGACCCGGGCTTGGGATCCCATCGGAGCCGGCTCCGATGGGGACCCTTCCCGGGCACGCGGCGAGGAGGCGCGAAGCCCGCGAGGGCAACCCCGTGAAGGGGTGCCGCGTGAGTGCTATCGCTTGATGTGCCCGCCGGCGGGCCGTAGGCTCCGCCCTGGGATCGATGTCGGGGATGACGCTGGCCCTGAGGTCAGGGATGCAGGGACACCGCGCCGGCCACCACGAGAAGGAGGCCGACCAGAACGCTCATCAACGGGACGCCGCGCCGAGGCACGGAGGGGTGACTGCCCGGCTCGTCCGGGTGGTGCCGCTGCCGATGGAGACCGTAGCCGCCGAACACGGTCGTGAACGCTCCCCCCAGCACCAGATAGGCGGCGGGTAGCTCCCTTCGCAGCAGGACGAGGCTAACCACCAGCGGCACCACGACCGCCAGGAAGAACAGCAAGACCACCAGCTTGGCTCGCATGTCGGCCCCTCCCCTGGTCATCATCCCGAACCCTGTGCCCATTGTGCCGCGTCCGATGCCCTGCCGGCGCACGGTCGTGAGCCGCCGTCCTCAGGCGGAGCGCGTCAAGGGCTCGCCCACGAGCTCGGCCAGGACCGCCAGCGGGGCCTCGTCCAGGCCGCGCAGGAAGAGCACCAGGGCCATGCCCGTCTCCCGGAACTCCGAGCCCAGGTCGGCCAGGTCGGCGCCGGGCCGGGCCATGGCGGCGGCCGCCGCCTCCATCGCGGCCAGGGACCGGCTGACGAAGGCGCGCACCGGGGCCGGCGGCTGCGCCTCGCCGTCCCAGCCCGCGCGCACCTCCCGGAGCAGCTGCAGGAGCCGCGTGGACGCCGCCTGGGGGAGCGACGCCGGCCCCTCCCTCGCCAGCCGCCGCTGGTACTCGGCCTGCACCCGCAGGGTCCTGCGCAGCCGCATCTGGGTCGCGAGCGTACGCATGTTCGCGTTGATCGTAACCGCGATCGCCCCCGAGGGCAAGACGGGACCTCGGCCGGGCCCGGCGTGACGCCATCGCCGGAGGCCGGTCGGGAAACCGAGGGGCTCAGACCGAGAGGGCGCGGCAGATCCGGTCCGCCAGCCCCTCGGCGTCGTCGCCGGAACCGGCTTCCAGATACCAGATGGTGGCCTCGTTGACCGCCCCCACGATGACCCGGCCGTACACGGCCGGGTCGATGCCGGCCAGGTCCCTGTCGCCGTGCTCCTGGGCGTAACGGACCGCCTGCTCGGCCAGCTTCGCGAACTCGTCGTGCAGCCGGTGACGGACCTCCTCGATCGAGGGCGAGAGGCCCACCGACTCGACCAGGAGCAGCCGTGCCACCCGCGAGCGGCCGAGGCAGGCCGCGACGAAGGCGTGGATGCCCCGCCGCATCCGATCGCGGTGATCGATCCCGGCCGCGGCGGCGACGTTGACGGCGGTGACCAGCGCCCCTCCCTCCTGCTCCAGCAGCACCCGGAAGCAGTCCTCCTTGGACTCGAAGTACTCGTAGAAGGCCGACTTCGAGGTGCGCGCCTCGGCCACCACGTCGTCCACCGAGGTGTCGTGGTAGCCGGCCTCCGCGAACAGGTGGAGGGCGGCCTCCAGCAGGCGCCGGCGTCGCGCCTCCCGTCGCTCGCTGGCGGCCAGGGTGTTCATCACCGGCTCACCGGGCGGCGAGGGCTCGGGAGATCACCAGGCGCTGGATCTCCGACGTCCCCTCGAAGATGGTGTAGATCTTGGCGTCGCGGTGCCACTTCTCCACCGGGAAGTCACGGATGTAACCGTACCCCCCGCAGATCTGGATTGCCTCCTCGGTCACCCTGACCGCCACCTCCCCCGCCTTCAGCTTGGCCATCGACCCCTCGGCCTTCTCGAACCTCCCCCCGTGCCGGCTCTCCCACAACGCCCGCCAGATCAGGCCCCGCGCCGCCTCGATCTCGGTCGCCATGTCGGCCAGCTTGAAGGCGATGGCCTGGTTCTCGATCAGCGGACGTCCGAACTGCCGGCGCTCCTGGGCGTACTGGAGGGCGAACTCGAAGGCGGCGCGGGCGATGCCCAGCGCCTGGGCCCCGACCACGGGCCGGGTGGCCTCGAAGGTCTTCAGCGCCACCGCCGAGCGGGAGCGCTGCCCGGAGCGGGCACGCGCCAGCCGCTCTTCCAGCCGCTCTTCCCCGCCCAGCAGGCAGTCGGAGGGCACCCGGACGTCCTCGAGGATGACCTCGGCCGTGTGCGAGGCCCGGATGCCCATCTTCTTCTCCTTCTTGCCCTGCCGCAGCCCCGGCGTCCCCGGGGGGACGACGAACGAGGCCTGACCGCGCACGCCCAGCTCGGGATCGACCGCCGCCACCACCACGTGGACGGCGGCGATGCCGCCGTTGGTGATGAAGACCTTGCGGCCGTTGAGCACCCAGTCGCCGTCTCGCTTCACCGCCCGGGTCTTCATGGAGCTGACATCGGAGCCGGCGTCCGGTTCGCTGACGCAGAAGGCCCCCACCACCGGATCGTTGGGTGTGCCGTAGCAGGCCGGGATCCAGGTCGCGATCTGCTCCGGGGTCCCCTGGTTGAAGATCGCCGCCACCGGGAGCCCGGTGCCCTGGATGGCCAGGGCGATGCCGGCGCAGCCCCAGCACAACTCCTCGGCGACCAGGGCGGGCAGGATGCCGGTCGGGTCGGCGAAGGTCTGACCCAGGAACTCGTGGGAGTACAGGCCGACCTCGGCCGCCTTCTTCACCACCGGCCAGGGAAACTCCTCGGTCTCGTCGTAGTACGCCGCCACCGGGCGGATCTCGCGTTCCGCGAACTCGTGCACCCAGTCGCGGATCTGACGTTGCTCCTCGCTCAGCTCGAAGGAAATCATCCTGTTCTCCGGTCTCCAGCGCCTCTGGTTGGTACTCGTACGTACTGTTACCAGATCCTGCCGTCAGCCCGCTCGCCGTGGAACCTCCAGGGGCCGCTCGCGGGCGACGGAAGCGTCGAGGCGGCGCGTCAACCGGTACACGACGTCCAGGGCGGGGACCGGGACCCGGAGCTGGCCGGCCAGCTCCACCACCGCCCCCACCAGCGCCTCCACCTCCAGCGGCCGGCCGGCCTCCACGTCCTGGAGCATGGAGGTCCGGTGCTCACCCACCCGGGCGGCCCCATCCAGACGCCGGTCGACGGGCAGGTCGGGCTCGATGCCCGTCGCCCTCCCCACCGCCTCCACCTCGAGCATCAAGGTGCGCACGAGCTCCCGGGTGCCGGGGTCGGCCAGCAGCTCGCCGAGCGTGGCCCGGGTCAGGGCGCTCACCGGGTTGAGGGCCGCGTTGCCGATCAGCTTGAGCCAGATCTCCTGCCGGAGCCGGGTCTGGACCGGGGCCTTGAAACCGGCCCGGGTGAGGGCGGCGGCGATGGCCCGGGCGCGGTCACTGCGCACCCCGTCCGGCTCGCCCAGCGAGAGGCGGTTTCCCTCCAGGTGTCGGACCACACCGGGCTCGACCAGGCTCGTGGCCGGGTAGACGACGCAGCCCATCACGTGCCGGAGCGGGATGCTGGCCGCGATCACGCCTCCGGGGTCGACCGTCTCCAGGCGGCGCCGGCCGGAGAAGAACCACCAGGGGACGCCGTTCTGGGCGAAGACCAGGGTCGTACGCTCGTGCAGGAGGGCGCCCAGGGCGGGCGCGATCGCGGGTAGGCCGTGGGCCTTGACGGTGACGAAGATGGTCTCAGCGGTGCCGGCCGCGGCCAGGTCGTCGGTGCAGGCCGGGGCGACGGCGAGCGTGGATCCGTCCGCCTCGATCACCCGCAGGCCCCGGGCGCGCATGGCCTCGAGGTGCGCTCCTCGCGCGATCAGGGTCACGTCGAAGCCGGCCGCGGCCAGGCGCGCTCCCAGGTAGGCGCCGATGGCGCCGGCGCCGACGACGGCGAAGTCAGCCACGGCGGCGGTGGCCTCCCTCCCCCACTCGGTCGTGGTCGGGACGCGAGGTCGGGCGAGCGCTCGATGAGGCCATCCTCGAGCCGATCCTAGCCCTCTACCAGTGCGGCGGCCACGTGTCGCCGCTGCACCTTGCCGGTGGGGGTGCGCGGGATCTCGGTGACGATGTAGAGCTGGCGCGGGACCTTGAAGTCGGCCAGCCGTTCGCGGCAGAAGGCGAGCAGCTGGGTGCGCGTGGCCTCGTGCTTGAGGACCACGGCCGCGGCGACCTCCTCACCCCACGACGGATGGGGCACGCCGAAGGCGACCGCCTCGGCCACCGCCGGGTGCTGGAGCAGCACCTCGTCGATCTCCCGGGGCGCGATCTTCTCCCCGCCCCGGTTGATGAGTTCCTTGATCCGGCCGCGCAGGGTCAGGTAGCCGCGCTCGTCCAGGCTGCCCTGATCGCCGGTGCGGAACCACCCGTCGGTGAAGGCCTCGGCGTTGGCGCTCGGGTTGGCCTCGTACCCGTCCATCACGTTCGGTCCCCTGATCGCGACCTCTCCGGCCGCTCCCACCGGCAGGCGACGGCCGTGGTCGTCGAGGATGGTGATCTCGACCCCGGTCGCCGTCCCCACCGTGCCCGGCCGGCGCTCGTCCGGCGGCAGCGGGTTGGAGGCCATCTGGTGCGCGGCCTCGGTCATCCCGTACGCCTCCAGCACCGGCACGCGCAGGAGGTCCTCCAGGCGGCGCATCAGGTCGGGAGGCAACGCGGAGCTGCAGGAGCGGACGAAGCGCAGGCGCTCGGTGCCGGTCGGGCGCTCGTTCCCGGCCCGCCCCAGCGCCGCCAGGTGGATGGTGGGCACGGCCGAGTACCAGGTGGGGCGGTGCTCGCGCACCAGCGGCCAGAACTCGAAGGGGTTGAAGCGCGGCGCGGCGATCACGACCGTTCCCCCCGAGGCCAGCGTGGAGAGGGCGGAGGCGACCAGCCCGTGGACGTGGAAGAGCGGCATCACGCAGAGGGAGACGTCGTCGGGTCCGAGCCGGTAGTGGGGCACGATGTTGGCCACCGAGGCGGCCAGGTTCCGGTGCCGGAGGGGCACGATCTTGGGCCGGCTGGTGGTGCCGCTGGTGTGGAGGACCAGGGCCACGTCGTCGTCGTCCGGGGGCTCGACGCCGCCCCTGCTCCCGCGGCCGCCGCTCAGACGCAGCCGGCCGTGCTCGTCCAGGGCGGCTTCGACGATCTCGCCCCCGGCCGGCATGGCCTCCCGCGCCGCCGCCCCCTCGCCCGGGGCCACCAGCAGGAAGCGGGCCCGGGTGTCCTCCAGGTAGAAGCGGAACTCGTCCACCTTGTAGGCCGGGTTCAGAGGGGCGGCGGTGGCCACCGTGGCCGCGGCCAGGAAGAGCACGACCGCCTCGGCCGAGTTCGGGTAGACGAGTGCCACCCGGTCCTCGCGCCGGACGCCGTGCGCGGCCAGGGCCTCGGCCCCGCGCCAGACCTGCTCGCGCAGCTGGCGGTAGGTGAGGCGGGGACCTCCCGGGACCACGAGCGCGAGCCTGTCCTCCGGCTGGCCGGACTCGAGCACGTTCAGCAAGGTGGCCATCGTCTCCGCTCCTTTCCGTGTCGTCGCTTCCTCGTCGCTTCCGTCACCTCCGCCCCGCTCGCAGCGATGGGCGGCACCCGCCGGACGCCCCGGCCGGCGCCCCCCTCAGCCACCAACGATAAGCCTCCTCAGCCCTCTGCCTCGATGACCTGGGCCAGCTCGCGCAGGAACGACTCGACGTCGGTGACGAGACCCACCGACTGCCAGGTGCCCCGATCGGCCAGCTTGGTCACGACGGCGGGGTTGATGTCGACGCAGACCGTCCGCACCTGGGCCGGGAGCATGTTGCCGGTGGCGATGGAGTGGAGCATGGTGGAGAGCATCAGGGCCAGGCGGACCGCCGGCCGGTGTCGTTCACCCCCCCAGATGCACTCGCGCATGCGGCGCTGGGCCTCGATCATGTCCGTGACCACGTCGGGCAGGGGACCGTCGTCGCGCACGCTGCCCGCCAGCACGATCTCCACCCCGTGCTCCAGGGCGCTCTTCATCACGCCCGAGGCCAGCGCGCCCGACTCCACCATGGCCCGCAGGCTCCCCGCCGCCCGTACCCGGTTGACCGCCCGCATGTGGTGCTCGTGTCCGTGCTCGATGGGGACCCCGCTCTCCACGCTCACGCCGAGCGCGGTGCCGAACAGCGCCGCCTCCACGTCGTGGACGGCGAGAGCGTTGCCCGCGAACAGGACCTGGACGAAGCCGAGCTCGATCAGGCGGGAGAGCGAACGGCCGGCCCCGGTGTGGACGACGGCCGGGCCGGCGACGACCAGGATCTTGCCCCCCTCGGCGCGCACCGCCCGCATCTCGGCGGCGATCTGCGAGATCAGGACCTTCTTGGGCTTCTCGGCCGAGACCTCGCTGGACATGAAGCTGAAGATCTCGGTCTGACGGGAGCGCTCCAGCGGGGTGACCCGAACCCCGGTGTGCCCCACCACCACCTCCAGGCCGGGCTCGGCCTCGTAGAAGGGGATGCACCAGGCCCGTCGGGCACGGCGGTCGACGGCGATCGCGCAATCCATCTCCTGACGCTCGACCGGCACCCAGCCGCCGTCCAGCATCACGGCGGTGGGCAGGTTGCTGGTGGAATAGAACCCCTCCGGGTACACGCCGGGGGTCGTCACCGGCGTGGTGCGGACCGGCTCCTCCCTCGCCACCCGCGCCCCCAGCTCCCGGGCCCGGCGGACGATCTCGTCCAGCCGGTCGGGGCTGGCGGCCGAGACCGCGATCCGGCAGAAGGAGGTGTCGGTCTTGCGCTGCCCCACCCGCAGCTCCTCGATGTCGAACCAGCCTCCCAGGTCCATGACCAGGTCCAGGAGCCGGGGCAGCATCATCGAGTCGATGATGTGGCCCTCGAGCACCAGCCGGGCCCGGTGGCGACCGTCGTCCCGCTCGGCGAACACCGGAGCTAGACCCCCGCCAGCACCCGCCGGGTGCGCTCCTTCAGGGCGATCGCCTCTCGCTCGGGATCGCGGGCGTAGAGCACCGTGCGCCCGACGGCGACCAGGCAGGAGGCCTCGTCCCCGTTCCAGGCGGCGCGCAGGGCGCGCTCCAGGTCGCCGCCCTGGGCGCCCACCCCGGGCACCAGGAAGGGGAGCGGGCTCGCGGCCCGGACGGCGCCCATCTCCTCCGGGGCCGTGGCCCCCACCACCAGCCCCACGTTGCCCCGTCCCCCCACCCTGAGGGCCAGCTCGGCCACGTGGAGGTAGAGGGGACGCCCTCCGGCCTCGAGGTGCTGGAGGTCGGACGCCCCCGGGTTGGAGCTGCGACAGAGCACGTACACACCCCGCTCCGCGTAGGCGGTGAGTTCCTGGAGCGCGTCCGCGCCCAGGTAGGGGCTGGCGGTGACGGCGTCGGCGTCCAGGGCCTCGAAGGCGGCCCGGGCGTAGGCACGCATCGTGTTGCCCACGTCCCCCCGCTTGCCGTCCAGGATCACCGGGATCCCGTCCGGGATCTGCGCTCGCAGCTCGAACAGCGCCTGCCAGCCGTCGGGGCCGTACTGCTCCCAGAAGGCGGCGTTGGGCTTGTAGCAACAGACGTGGTCGGCCGTCCGCCGGACCACCTCCAGACAGTGGCGGAGCGCCCCCGGCGCCCCGTCCGGGATGCGTTCCGGGTCGGGATCGAGCCCCACGCAGAGCAGCGTCCGCCGGTCGCGGGCGGCCCGGCGGAGGTCGTCGAAGAAGCCGGCCACGGCTCTCAATCATCGGGCATCGAGGGGGCACGGTGCCGCCGGGACGGTGAGGAGTCGCCGGTGGGACAGCCGCCCAGCCGAGGCCAAAGCTTCCATTGTTCCCAGCGCTGTGTCCCCCTAGGCTGGACCTCGCGTGGCTGTCGCCGATGGCAGCATGGCTGTTGGGTTGCATGCGAGGGAGCCATGAGCTCGACTGAGACCACGACCTCGAGGCGTGCCGGCGAACCGCGCACGACCTCGACCTTCTCCGCCTACATCGTCGGTGAGACAACGCTGCCGATCCAGTGCGGTGAGATCCTGCTCGAAGCCGGCCACGCCCTCCTGGGCGTGATCTCCGCCGACGCTCAGGTGGTGAGCTGGGCCCGGGAACGGGGCGTCGAGAGGATCGATCCCGGCCAGGACCTGGTCGCCGCCCTGGGTCGGACGCCCTTCGACTACCTCTTCAGCGTCAACAACCTCTCGCTCCTGGCCCCCGAGGTGATCGCGCTCCCCCGTCGCGGGGCGATCAACTTCCACGACGGTCCGCTGCCCAGGTACGCGGGGCTGAACGCCCCGGCCTGGGCCATCCTGAACGGCGAGACCGCCTACGGCATCGTCTGGCACGTGATGTCCGAGGGCGTCGACCAGGGCGATGTCCTGGTCCGGCGCTCGGTGACCATCTCTCCCGAGGACACCTCCCTGACGCTCAGCACCCGCTGCTACGAGGCCGGTGTCGACGCCTTCGCCGAGCTGGTCGGGCGTCTGGCCTCGGGCGAGGTGCGGCCCGAGCCCCAGGACCTGGCCCGGCGTACCTACTTCGGGCGGCACCGGCGCCCGCCCGCCGCCTGCTTCCTGCGCTGGGATCGTCCCGCGGCGGAGCTGGCGGCGCTGGTGCGGGCGCTGGACTTCGGCGCCTACCCGAACCCACTGGGGTTGCCCAAGGCCCTCGTCGGCCGCGAGCCCGTCGCCGTCCTGCGCCTGGGCCTGACCCGCCGGTCGGGGGCGGAGCCGGGGACGATCACCGCCCTGAGCGATGAGGTCATCCAGGTGGCGACGGCCACCGATGACGTGGTCCTCCAGGCACTGGCCGACCTCGACGGCCGGCCGCTGCGGGCGGCGGACCTGGCCCGCCGGCACGGGCTCGCCGGGGGGGTGCGGTTGCCGGTGCTGGACGAGATCACGGCGGGAGCGCTGACCAGGCTGCACCAGCGCCTGGCGCGCCACGAGGACTTCTGGGTCGACCAGCTGGCGGAGCTGCAGCCGCTGCTGGTGCCCTACGCGCGCTCCGGTGGCGCCGACGGCCCGGAGGCGCAGGCGAGGTTCGAGGTCCCGGAGCGGTTTCAGGCGGTGGCCCGGGCGCTGGCCGGGGACCGCCCCCAGGGGGAGGTGGTGCTGGCGGCGGTGATCGCCTACCTGGCCCGGCTCGAGGGAAAGGCCGACTTCCACCTCGGGCTGGCGGGGGGCGAAGAGGAGCGAGAGGGGCTGGAGCTGGAGGGCCTGCTGGCCGAGGTGGTACCGCTGAGGGTCGACCTGGAGCTCAGCCGGGGCTTCCCGGCGGCGTGGGAGCGGGTGCGGGAGTCGCTGGACCGCCTGCGGCGGCACCGGACCCACCTCGCCGACCTGCGGGCCCGACAGCCACGTCTGCGTGATGCGGCCGCCCGGCTGCCGGTCGTGGTGGGGAGCGGCGACGGGCCGCTCCCCACCGGCGCCGATCTCGCCGTCTTTGCCTCCCGGGACGGATCCCGGGTGCTCTGGCAGCACCGTCCCGAGGTGCTCGACGACCGTGGCCTGGCCCTGATGCACGGGCAGCTGCGCACCTTCCTCTCGGCCATCGCCGACGACCCGGGGCGGCCGGTGGGGGAGCTGCCCGTTCTGGCTCCGGACGAGGAGCGGCGGATGCTCGTGGAGTGGAACGACACCGCGATGGCGTACGACCGCGAGCGCTGCGTGCACCACCTGATCGAGGCGCAGGCGGCCGCCACCCCGGACGCGATCGCCCTGACCGTCGGCCAGCGACGATTGACCTACGCCGAGCTCGACGCCCGGGCGAACCGGCTGGCCCACCGGCTGCGTCGCCTGGGGGTGCGCCCCGGGGTCCGGGTGGGGGTGGCGGTCGAGCGCTCCCCCGAGATGGTGATCGGCCTGCTGGCGATCCTGAAGGCGGGCGCGGCCTACGTGCCCATGGACCCCGACTACCCCTCCCGCCGGATCGCCTTCATGGCCCGGGATGCCCGAGTGCCGGTCGTCCTCTCCAGCGGCCGGGCGGCGTCCGGCCTGGATCTGGGCGACGTGCGCCTGCTGCGCCTGGACGCCGAGGCGGAGGAGATCGACCGGGAGCCGGCGGAGCCGGTGCCCGGCGAGGTGACCCCGGCGGACGCCGCCTACGTGATCTACACCTCGGGTTCGACGGGCACGCCGAAGGGGGTCGTGGTCACCCACCGCAACGTCGTCAACTTCTTCTGGGCCATGGACGAGCGCCTCGATCGCGAGCCGCCCGGGAGGTGGCTGGCGGTCACCAGCATCTCCTTCGACATCTCGGTGCTGGAGCTGCTCTGGACCCTGGCCCGCGGCTTCGAGGTGGTGCTGTACACGGGCGCCGAGCCCTCCACCCCTCCCGCCCCGGCCCGCCCCCGCCAGCTCGACGTCAGCCTCTTCTACTTCGGCGCCGGGGAGGGGTCCTCTCCCCGGGACAAGTACCGGCTCCTCCTGGAGGGGGCGCGATTCGGGGACGAGCGGGGGTTCGCCGCCGTCTGGACCCCGGAGCGGCACTTCCATGCCTTCGGCGGTCTCTACCCGAACCCCTCCGTGATCGGGGCCGCCCTGGCCGTGGCCACCCACCGCCTCCACATCCGAGCCGGGAGCTGCGTCTCGCCCCTGCACCACGCCATCCGGATCGCCGAGGAGTGGTCGGTGGTGGACAACCTGTCCGGCGGCCGGGTGGGCATCTCCTTCGCCTCCGGCTGGCAGCCCCAGGACTTCGTCCTCGCCCCCCAGCACTTCGCCGATCGCAAGGAGGTGATGCTCCGCCAGATCGACGTGGTCCGCCGCCTCTGGCGCGGAGAGGCGATCTGGGCGCCGGGGCCGAACGGCGAGGAGGTCGAGGTCCGCATCCTGCCCCGTCCCATCCAGCCCGAGCTACCGGTGTGGATCACCTCCGCCGGCAGCCCCGACACCTTCCGGGCCGCCGGGCAGGCCGGGTGCCGGGTCCTCACCCACCTGCTCGGCCAGTCCCTCGAGGAGGTGGCGGGCAAGGTCGTGGCCTACCGGGAGGCCTGGCGGGCGGCCGGCCACGGGCCGGGCCGGGGTCACGTGACCCTGATGCTCCACGCCTTCGTGGGCCGGGACGATGCGCAGGTGAAGGAGCTGGTGCGTGGCCCCATGAAGGCCTACCTCAAGAGCTCGGTGGGGCTGATCCAGCGCGCGGCCTGGTCCTTCCCCGCCTTCAAGCGGGCCACCACCGACGAGCAGGGACGGTTCGCCCTCGACCACCTGAGCGAGGAGGAGATGGATGCGGTGCTCGACTTCTCCTTCGAGCGCTACTACGAGGGCAGCGGTCTGCTCGGCTCCCCCGATCGGTGCCGGCGCCTGATCGAGGAGGTGATCGGGATCGGCGTGGACGAAGTCGCCTGCCTGATCGACTTCGTCGATGACACCGACCTGGTCCTGGCCCACCTGCCCGAGCTGGACGAGCTCCGCGAGGCATCGCTGCGCCGGCGGCTGGAGCCGGTCCAGGAGGGCGGCCGTCATCCCATCCTGAGACTGATCGAGGAGCACGGGATCACCCACCTGCAGTGCACCCCCTCCATGGCCAGCATGCTGCTCGCCGACCCGGGCGCGGCCCGGGCCTTCAGAGGCCTCCGCCAGCTCCTGGTCGGCGGGGAGGCCTTCCCCGTCGGCCTGGCCCGCGAGCTGCGCCGGATGGTCGGGGGCTCGATCGTGAACATGTACGGGCCGACCGAGACCACCATCTGGTCCTCCACGTACGAGCTGGGCGACGAGGACTGGTCGGACACCGAGGCCGTGCCCATCGGCCGGCCCATCGGCAACACCACCTTCTACGTGCTGGACGGGCGGCTCCGGCCGGTGCCGGTGGGGATCGTGGGTGAGCTCTTCATCGGCGGCGAGGGGGTGGCCCGTGGCTACCTGGACCGGCCCGAGTTGAACGCCGAACGCTTCCTTCCCGATCCCTTCGATACGCGTCCCGGCGGCCGCCTCTATCGAACCGGCGATCTGGTCCGTTACCGCGAGGATGGGGTCCTCGAGTACGTTGGCCGTGCCGACCACCAGGTCAAGCTGCGTGGCTATCGGATCGAGCTGGGCGAGATCGAGGCCGCACTCAGTGCCCATCCGGCGGTGCGGGAGAGCGCCGTGGTGTTGCGGGGCGACGGCGACCAGGCGCGGCTGGTCGCCTACGTCGTGGCCCGCAACGGCTCGCGGCCCTCGGGCCGGGAGCTGCGCGGTTACCTCGAGGAGCGGCTGCCCGAGCACATGATCCCGGCCCAGATCGAGCTGCTGGAGGACCTGCCCAGGACGCCCAACCAGAAGGTGGACCGCCGGGCCCTGCCCGAGCCACGGCGCGTGGCCGAGGGCGAGCAGGTCGGTCCCCGGGACGAGATCGAGCGCTCCCTGGTCGAGATCTGGGAACGGGAGCTGCGGGTCGAGCCCATCGGGATCGACGAGGACTTCTTCCAGCTCGGCGGCCACTCGCTGCTCGCCATGCGGGTCTTCACCCAGATCGAGCGGCGGCTGGGCCGCCGGCTCCCCCTGGCCACGCTGTTCACCGCGCCGACCGTCCGGCGGCTGGCCGAGATCCTGCGCCAGGAGTCGTGGAGCCCGGAGTGGGCGGCGCTGGTGGCGATCCAGCCCCAGGGCTCCCGGCCGCCGTTCTTCTGCATCCACTCCCACGGCGGCCACGTGCTCCTGTACCACGACCTGGCCCGCCACCTCGGCCCCGACCAGCCCTTCTACGGCCTGCAGGCGATCGGGCTGGACGGCCGGCATCCCCCCTACCGGCGGATCGAGGACATGGCCCGCCACTACATCCAGGAGATGCGCTCGGTGCAGCCGCACGGTCCCTACTTCCTGGGCGGTGACTGCCTGGGCGGGACCGTGGCCTACGAGGTCGCGAGGCAGCTGCACGAGCAGGGCGAGGAGGTGGCCCTGGTGGCCATGTTCGACGCCTTCTGCCCCGGCGCCCCGAGGCTCAAGCCCTACATGCCCGCCCTGGCCTACGAGGCCATCCACCGGCTGCGCATCGCGGGTTTCCACCTCCGCACCTTGATCCACCTGCCCCGGGGCGCGGGACGCTCCTATCTGGCCGAGCGGACCCAGCGGGCGGGCTTCGCCGTGGCCGCCAGGCTGGGGCGGCTGCTGGGGCGGCCCAGCCCGCTCCTCGCGACCCAGGCAGCCCTGGAGGAGGCCTACGCGAGCTACCGGCCGCGCCCCTACCCGGGCCGGCTCACCCTCTTCCGCTCGCGGCGGCTCCCGGCCGGGATCGAGCCGGATCCGTTGATGGGCTGGGACGGCCTGGCCGGCGAGGGGGTGGAGGTCCGCGACCTCCCCACCTACTTCACCACCGCCCTCTCGGGGACGAACGTGGCCGAGCTGGCCCGGGAGCTGGAGGCGTGCATCGACCGCTGCCTGCAGGAGCGGGGATGGCGGGCCGCGGTGCCCGCCTCCGCCTGAGTCGTGGACCGAGTCATCCGGCTGGCGGCCGACCTCGAGGTCGGCCGCCTCGGCTTCGGGGCCATGCAGCTCTGCGGCCCCGGCGTCTGGGGAGATCCGCCGGATCGGTCGCGCGCCCGGGCCGTGCTCCGCCGGGCGGTCGAGCTGGGGGTGGGCCTGATCGACACCGCTGACGCCTACGGCCCGGAGAGCAACGAGCGGTTGATCGCGGAGGCGCTCCATCCCTACCCTCCGGGGCTGGTCATCGCCACCAAGGGCGGTCAGCTCCGGCCCGGGCCCGGCGAGTGGAGTGTCGACGGACGTCCCCAGCACCTCCGGCGTGCCTGCGAGGCCAGCCTGCGCCGGCTGCACCTGGAGCGGATCGACCTCTACCAGCTGCACGCCCCCGACCCGAGGGTGCCGCTGGAGGAGTCGGTCGGCGCCCTGGAGCGGCTGCGCGAGGAAGGCAAGATCCGCCTTCTCGGCCTGTGCAACGTGGACGCCGCCCAGCTCCGCCGGGCCCGGGCGGTGGCTCCGATCGCGGCCGTGCAGAACCGGTTCAACCTGTTCGATCGCGTCGAGCCCGAGCTGCTGGCGCTCTGCGAGCGGGAGGCGATCCCGCTCCTGTGCTGGTTCCCGCTGGCCAACGGCGAGCTGGGGACCGGCGCCGGCGCCCTCGGCCGCATCGCCCGGTCCCGGGGGCTGGCCCCGGCCCAGGTGGCGCTGGCCTGGCTGCTGGCCCGCTCCCCGGTCACCCTGCCCATCCCCGGCACCGGGTCGCCGGCCCATCTGGAACAGAACCTGGAGGCGCTGGACGTCTCCCTCGACCGGGCGGAGATGGCGGCGCTGGAGGATCAGCGGCGACCGCTCGGGGCCCGCCTCCGCCGCCTGGCCCGGGGCGGCGCGCGCCGGAGCCGGCACCTGGCCCGCGCCCTCCGCTCCCGGAGGGCGTGAGCCGGGGTCGAGGCGCGGGCCTAGGTCGGGTCGACTCCGGCCGGGGGCCGGGCCCGCTCCCGCCGGCGGCGACCCCGGTCGGCCATCCGGCAGTAGGCGCAGACCTCGGCCGTGGTCGGCTGCCCGCAGCGAGCACAGGCCCGCAGCTCCGCGGCCGGCTCGAACCCGGTCCCGGGCAGCGCCGCCCTCCCCTGTTTCAGGAAGCCGACCAGGAAGCCGTACTTGGCCCCCGGCTGCTGCTCCTCGAGGGAGTTGAGCATGGCCTTGTAGGCCAGTGACTTGGCCCCCTTGGCCATGGGGCATTCCTCGAGGATGTAGTCGATCCGCTCGATCAGGGCGTAGGCGGCCGTCTCCCGTTCGCTCAGGCGGTACAGGGGCTTGACCTTGCGCACCAGCCCGGGATGGGTGCTCTCCAGCACCGGCCCCTGGCGGCCCAGGTAGTCGATGTTCCAGTGGACCAGGTTCCCGAAGAGCGTGGCCGCCTCGTCGTCGAGGTTGTGGCCGGTGGCGACCACGTCGTAGCCGAGCTCGGCGGCGACCCGGTTGAAGTGGTAGCGCTTGACCGTCCCGCAGGCGGCGCAGGGCTTGCCGCTGCGGGCCTCCCGCAGGTCGGGGACCACGAAGCCCTCGCTCCCCTCCAGGTCGACCTGGTGGAGCATCAGCCCGTGCCGCTCGGCGAAGCGCTCGCACTTCTCCTGCGAGCGGCGGGAGTAGCCGCCGATGCCGAGCCGGATGTAGACGCCGTCGGCCCGGTAGCCGAGCCGGGTCAGGGCGTGCCAGAGGGCCAGCGAGTCCTTGCCTCCGGACACCGCCACCAGCACCCGCTCGTCACGGCGGAACATGCGGTCGTGATCGATCCGCTCCTGGACCCGGGCCCGGAACCAGTGTGGATAGCAGCCGGCGCAGAAGGCGATCCGGCTGCGACGGATCTCGACGTTGGCCGGGCGGGCGCAGGTGTGGCAGCGCATCAGCGCCCACCCCCGCTGATCACCGGGTAGATCTCCACCTCGTCGGTCTCGGCCAGCCGGACGTCGCCGGTGAGGATCTCGTCCCGGCGCACGACCAGGTGGGCGTCGCGGTGCAGGCCCAGCTCCAGCAGGAGGTCGGCGACGGTACGCGCCTGGACCTCCCTCACCTCTCGCTCGGGCAGGATCGTCACCCGCATCACGCCCATTATTCCCCTCTCCGCCCCATCGCTTCCGCGCCCGGCTCGGTCGCGATCGGCCCTCGCGGACCGGACGTCCGATCACAATGGAGAGGAGGATGCAGACCCACCTGGCCCGACCCCTTCGGGTGGCCCTGGCCCAGATCGACACCACGGTCGGTGACCTGGAGGGCAACGCCGCCCGCATGATCGAGTGGATCGAGCGGGCGCGGGCGGAGGGCTGCGACCTGGTGGTCTTCCCGGAGCTGGCGCTCACCGGTTACCCGCCCGAGGACCTGGTGCTGAAGCCCTCCTTCATCCGCGACAACCTCCGCCACCGCGACCGGGTGGTGGAGGCCAGCCGGGGGATCGCGGTGGTGGCCGGCTTCGTCGACCTGGAGCTGGACATCTACAACGCCGCCTTCTTCGCCCACGACGGGGAGCTGAAGGGCGTGTACCACAAGGTCTACCTGCCCAACTACGGGGTCTTCGACGAGGAGCGGTACTTCCAGCGGGGCCGGCGCTGCCCGCTCTTCGTGCTCGCCGGGGTCCGGATCGGGGTCTCGATCTGCGAAGACGCCTGGTACCCCACCGGCCCCATCTCCGTCCAGGCCGCCCACGGTGCCGAACTCCTGATCAACATCAACGGCTCGCCCTACCATCGGGGCAAGCGCGTGGCCCGCGAGACCATGATCGCGACCCGGGCCATGGACTCCCGTGCCTTCCTGGCCTGGGTGAACCTGGTCGGCGGCCAGGACGAGCTGGTCTTCGACGGCAACAGCGTGGTCTTCGACCCCGAGGGCCAGCTCCTGGCCCACGCCGGCTCCTTCACCGAGGAACTGCTGGTGGTCGACCTGGACATCGGCTCGGTCTTCGGCGAGCGGCTCCACGACACCCGCCTGCGCCAGGAGGCACGCCGCCTGACCCACGTCGACCTGGAGGTCTCCCAGGTCACCATCAGCCAGTGGCCGGCCCCGCGCCCCGGGGGGCCGCGGCGCGGGCCCTTGACCCGGCCCCTGGACGGCCCGGCCGAGGTCTACGCCGCCCTGGTCTGCGGCACCCGGGACTACGTGCGCAAGTCGGGCGCCTTCGACACCGTGGTGCTGGGGCTCTCCGGGGGCATCGATTCCTCGCTCACCGCCTGCGTGGCCGTGGACGCCCTCGGCCGGGAGAACGTGGTGGGGGCGATCATGCCCTCTCGCCACACCTCCTCGGCCAGCCTGGAGGACGCCTGCTGCCTGGCCCGGGCACTGGGCATCCGGACCCACCAGCTGCCCATCGAGGGCATCCGGGAGGCGTACGGAGCGACCCTGGCCGAGGTCTTCCGGGGGCTGCCGCCGGACTTGGCCGAGGAGAACATCCAGGCGCGCATCCGTGGCAACCTCCTGATGGCGCTCAGCAACAAGTTCGGGTGGATGGTGCTCACCACCGGCAACAAGTCGGAGATGGCGACCGGCTACGCCACCCTCTACGGGGACATGGCCGGAGGCTTCGCCGTGCTCAAGGACATCCCCAAGACGACCGTGTACGAGCTGGCCCGGTACCGCAACTCCCTGGGGAAGGTGATCCCGGAGCGGGTCCTGACCCGTCCTCCCTCGGCGGAGCTGCGGGACGACCAGAAGGACACCGACAGCCTTCCACCCTACGAGGCCCTCGATCCCATCCTGCAGGGTTACGTGGAGGACGACCGCAGCTTCGAGGAGCTGGTGGCCGCCGGCCACGACGCCGAGACCGTGCGCCGGGTGATCGGGCTGGTGGATCGCAGCGAGTACAAGCGCCGCCAGGCGGCCCCGGGGGTCAAGATCACGCCCCGGGCCTTCGGCCGAGACCGCCGCATGCCCATCACCAACCGCTACCTCCCGGACGGCATCCGCGGGGATCGATCGCGGTAACCTCTCGGCTTCGTGGCGGCTCGGGCGTCCGGGCGGAAGATCCGGGGGCCGGCGCTGGTCATAATTCTTGTGAATATCGCCATCGAAAGGAGTTATGGTGCCCGAGCGTTTTGACGTCGCCGTGATCGGCGGCGGCCCGGGCGGTTACGTGGCCGCCATCCGCGCCGCGCAGCTGGGCGCGCGAACCCTGATCGTGGAGAAGGACCGCCTGGGCGGGACCTGTCTGGTGCGCGGCTGCATCCCGACCAAGGCCATGCTCCAGTCCGCCGAACTCTACACCGCCGCCCGGAGGGGTGAGGAGTTCGGCGTCGTGGCCGACGGCCTGCGCTTCGACCTGAGGGCCGCGGTGCGGCGGCGTGACCGGGTCGTGGACCAGCTGGTCAGGGGCGTCGAGGGCCTCATCAGGGCGAACGGTATCCGGCTCGCGCCGGGCACCGCCCGCCTCCTCCCCGGGAAACGGGTGGCGGTGGGTGGAGACGTCTACGAGGCCGGGGACGTGATCATCGCCACCGGCTCGGTGGCCGGGCGCCCGCCCATCCCCGGGATCGAGCTGGCCATCGACTCGGACGGCATCCTCGGGCTGGACGAGGTTCCCGAGTCGATGGTCGTGATCGGGGGCGGCGTGGTGGGCATGGAGTGGGGCGCGTGCTTCGCCGCCCTCGGGACCCGGGTCACGGTTCTGGAGCTGCTGCCGGAGATCCTCCCCATGGTGGAGGCCGACATGGTCCGGCTCTACCGCCGCCACTTCGAGCGCAACGGCGGCACCGTCCACACCGAGGCCAGGGTCGAGGCCATCACCGGCTCGGCGGGGAAGCTCGAGGTCCGCTTCAGCCACGGCGGCGAGTCCCAGGCCCTCCCCGCCCAGGTGGTGCTGGTGGCCACCGGCCGGGTGCCCTGCGTGGAGGGGCTCGGGCTGGAGGAGGTCGGGGTCCGGACCGAGCGGGGCCGGGTGGTGGTCGACGACCACCTGCGCACCAGCGTGGAGGGCATCTGGGCCGTGGGCGACGTGATCGGCGGTGTCATGCTGGCCCACGTCGCCTCCTACGAGGGCGTCTGCGCGGTCGAGAACATCGTCGGCCACGCCCCCCGGGTGCCCGACTACCACGCGGTGCCCAACTGCATCTACACCGACCCCGAGATCGCCAACGTGGGCCTGAGCGAGCGGGAGGCCCGCGACCGCGGCATCGAGGTCGAGGTCGGGCGGTTCCCCTTCGCCGCCCTGGGCCGGGCGCTGACGCTGGGCCAGACGGAGGGCGCGGTCAAGGTGATCGCGGACGCGCGCGACGGCACGCTGCTGGGCGTCGAGATGGTGGGCCCCCGGGTCACCGACGTGATCGCGGAGGCCACGCTGGCGGTGCAGCAGCGGCTGAAGCTCGGCGACCTGGAGCTGACCATGCACGCCCACCCCACGCTGCCGGAGGCCCTGCTGGAGGCGGCGCTGGCCGCGGAGGGGCGGGCGATCCACATCCAGAACCGGCGCACGCCCGCCGCGGGTCGTGCGCCCCTGGCCCGGGCCGTGGGGAGCCCGGCTTCCTCGGGGCCCGTGATCGCGAGCAAGGAGGGTGCGGTGGCACGTTCCGTGGAGGAGAGGCCGAAGGAGGCGGCGCCGGCGCCGCCGGCTCTGGAGGTCGACGGCTCGCTCCGGCTGTCGGCGGAGAACCGCCGGGAGCTGCTGGGCCTGTACCGGCTGATGTTCCTGATCCGTCGCTTCGAGGAGCGGGCCCAGGTCGAGTACACCCGGGCCAAGATCGGGGGGTACTGCCACCTCAACCTCGGCGAGGAGGCGACGGTGGTGGGCGGCATCCTTGCCCTTCGCCCGGGCGACTACATCTACACCGCCTACCGGGAGCACGGGCACGCCATCGCCCGCGGCATCGATCCCGGGGCGGTGATGGCGGAGCTCTTCGGCCGCGAGACCGGCGTCGCCCACGGCCGGGGCGGCTCGATGCACATCTTCGACCTCGAGCACCGCTTCATGGGCGGCTACGGCATCGTCGGTGGCCACCTACCCCTGGCGGTGGGCGCGGCCTTCGCCCTCCGGTACCAGAAGGCCTTTCCCGGCACCGCCCCCTCCGGCGGCCCCGGCGACGACATCGTCTTCTGCATGTTCGGGGACGGGGCCACCAACATCGGCGCCTTCCACGAGTCGCTCAACTTCTCCAAGGTGTTGCAGGTCCCCGTGATCTGGTTCTGCGTCAACAACCAGTACGGCATGGGGACGTCGGTGGAACGCGCCTCGGCCGTGCCCGAGATCTACCGCAAGGCCTGCGCCTACGACATGGAGTCGATCCGGATCGACGGCATGGACGTGCTGGAGGTCCTGCACCGGACCTCGGAGGTGGTGGAGAAGACCCGCCGCGACCTCCAGCCCCGCTTCATCGAGGCGGTGAGCTACCGCTTCCGGGGCCACTCCGTGGTCGACCCCGACCGGTACCGTTCCGAGGAGGAAAAGGAGCGCTGGCGCCTGAGCGACCCCATCCACCGCTTCGAGGACCGGCTCACCGGGGCCGGGATCGCCACCGGCGAGGACCTGGAGCGGATCCGCTCCGAGGTGGAGTCCGAGGTGGAGGACGTGGTCCGGTTCGCGGACCAGAGCCCGAACCCGCCGGTCGAGGAACTGTATCGCTACCTCTACGCGGGCGAGTGGGAGATGTACGAGCATGCCTGAGAAGCTGTTCCGGGTCGCCCTCCGGGAGGCCCTGCGCGAGGAGATGGAGCGGGACGAGCGGGTCTTCCTGATCGGCGAGGACATCGGGGTGTTCGGCGGCTCCTACCGTGTCACCGAGGGGCTGCTCGACCAGTTCGGCCCGCTGCGGGTGGTGGACACGCCCATCGCCGAGGAGGTGATCGTCGGCTCCGCCATCGGCGCCGCCATGACCGGGCTGCGCCCGGTGGTCGAGATCATGACCATCAACTTCTCGCTCCTGGCCTACGACCAGGTGGTCCAGAACGCGGCCAAGATCCGCTACATGTTCGGGGGCAAGGTGAGCGTGCCCCTGGTCGTGCGCCTCCCGGGAGGGGCCGGTCACCAGCTCTCCTCCCAGCACTCCCACAGCTTCGAGGTCCTGTACGCGATGATCCCGGGCCTCCTGACGGTGGCGCCCACCACCCCCGAGGACGCCAAGGGGCTGCTCAAGGCCGCCATCCGCACCGACAACCCGGTCATGTTCCTGGAGAGCATGAGCCTCTACAACACCCGGGGAGAGGTCCCGGACGGCGACTACACCACGCCCATCGGCAAGGCGGCCGTTCGCCGCCGCGGGGGCGATCTCACCATCATCGGGGTGTCGCGGCAGGCGGTGCTGGCCGGTCTCGCCGCCCAGCGCCTGGAGGAGGAGGACGTGGACGCGGAGGTGATCGACCTCCGCTCCCTGCGTCCCGTCGACTGGCCGACCCTGGTCGAGTCGGTGCACCGGACCAACCGCTGTTTGATCGTGGAGGAGGGCTGGACCAGCTACGGGGTGGGGGCCGAGCTGGCGGCCGGCATCTCCCAGCGGGCCTTCGACGACCTCGACGCGCCCATCTCGAGGTTGGGCGGGGCCGAGGTCCCGATGCCCTACAACCGGGAGCTGGAGCGCGCCGCCATCCCCTCGGTGGACGACATCGTCCGCGAGGCGCTGCGGCTGGTGGGCAAACGTGCGGCGGCGGCCGTCTAGGCGGGCCGGAGGAGCGTCGGATGCCTGACGTCAACATGCCCAAGCTCTCCGACACCATGGAGGAGGGCACGGTCCTGGAGTGGAAGAAGGCCAGCGGCGAGCCGGTCCGCCGGGGCGAGGTCCTGGCCGAGGTCGAGTCCGACAAGGCCAGCTTCGAGATCGAGGCCGAGGCCGACGGGGTGCTCCAGATCGTGGTCGACAGGGGGAAGGCGGTGCCGGTGGGCGAGCTGATCGCCCGGATCGCGGCCCCGGGCGAGGCGGCGCCGCCTCCGGCCCCTCCCCCCTCCCCGCCCGCCCCGGAGCCCGCCCCAACCCCGGCGGCCGCCGCGCCGGCCGCGCCTCCCCCTCCCCCGCCCCCGGCCGCCGCTCCCCGTGAGGAGACGGGCGTGCCGGCGGAGGAGGGCCGGATCAAGGCCTCCCCCCTGGCCCGTCGCCTGGCCGCCGAGCTGGGGGTCGACCTCTCCGGCGTTCGCGGCACCGGCCCCGAGGGCCGGATCGTGAAGGAGGACGTCCTCGCCGCCGCCGAGCGGGCCGGAGTCCGCGGCCCGGCGCCGGGGCCGCGCCCGGCCGGACCCGAGGTCGAGGTGGTCGAGCCCGACCGGATGCAGGCCACCATCGCCCGCCGGATGGCGGAGGCCAAGGCCACCGTCCCCCACTTCTACCTCACCGTCGAGGCCCGCGTCGACGAGGCGGTGGAGCTGCGCGCCGAGCTGAAGGAGCTGGTGACGGGGGGAGTCCAGGTCACCATGACCGACTTCCTCACCCGCGCCTGCGCCATCGCCCTGACCCGCTTCCCGGAGGTCAACGCCTCCTGGGTGGAGGGCCGCTTCCAGCGCAAGCGCTCGATCAACATCGGCCTGGCCGTGCCCCCGGCCCAGGGGCTGGGGTTGCTGGTCCCGGTCGTCCACGACGCCGACCGCAAGGACCTGATCCAGATCGCGATCGAGTCCCGCCAGGTGATCGAGCGGGCTCGCTCGGGCCGCCCCAACCCCGGCGACCTGGAGGGCGCCACCTTCAGCATCTCCAACCTGGGCATGTACGGGGTGGACGAGTTCGCGGCCATCATCAACCCGCCCGAGGCCGCCATCCTGGCCGTGGGCCAGATCAAGGACGCGCCGGTGGTGGAGGACGGCCGACTCGTCGTGGGCAAGGTGATGCGGCTCACGCTGTCGGTCGATCACCGGGTCTTCTACGGTGCCACCGCGGCCCGGTTCATGGCCGAGGTGCGGAGGCTGATCGAGCGCCCGGCCGCCCTGCTCCTGCCCCCGGACCAGGTGGAGACGACGACCGGCGGCCGCTGAAGGCCCGGGGGCCGCCCCGGGCGTGCCGGCGCCCTCGGGACGGTCCCGTCGCGCGGAGGGCGAGGAGGCAGAACGGGCGCGCGGCTCCTCGCCATCCCTAGGGCCGGGGGACGGGCTCGGTCCAGGCCGGCAGCCGCGGCCGTGATTGGGGCTGTGAGGTCGGCCTGGCGGCTTCATCCGGCTCTCGGGTCGCCGCCGGCAGCTCCAGGCGCAGGGCCAGGCTCCCGGGCGGGACCAGCTCCGCGCTCAGGCTCCCGTCCTGGGCGGCGGCCAGCTCCTTGCAGATGGCCAGCCCCAGGCCCGCTCCGGAGGAGGAGGAGCGGCCCGGCGCCGCCCGGTAGAAGCGGTCGAAGATCCGCGCCGGGTCGGGGGCCGGGGCGCCGACCGGGTTGGTGACGGTGGTCACGACCCGGTTCCCGGCCAGGGTGACCACGGTCAGGACCTCCGAGCCCGCGGGGGCGTACTTGACGGCGTTGTCGAGCAGGTTCTCCAGGATCTGGTGGAGCCGGTCGGGGTCGGCCCGAACCGGGGGCATCGCGGTGGGCATCTGGAGCCGCAAGGTGAGGTCGCGGCGCAGCGCCCGCGGGCGTACCAGCTCCAGCTCCTGGTCCAGGAGCGCCCTCAGGTCCACGGGCTGGAGGTTGAAGGTGAGCTGGCCGGCCTCCATGCGGGCCAGGTCGAGCAGCTCCTGGGACATGCGCAGGACCCGCTGGGCCTCCTCGTGCAGGATGGCCACGGCCCGGTTGCGCTCCTCCTCGGTCCGGAGGCTGCCGTCCATGAGCGCCTGGCTGAAGCCGATGAGGCTGGTCAGCGGCGTCTTCAGCTCGTGCGAGACGTTGGCCAGGAACGCCTGCTGCTGGGTGCGAGCGCGCTCCACCGCCTCGGCCATCCGGTTGAAGGCCTGGGCCACCACCCCCACCTCGTCGTTGGCGGTGCTGGCCACCCGGCGGCCGTAGTTGCCGGCGGCGATGTCCTCGGCCGCCCTGCGCAGCTCCTGCAGGGGCCGGCCGAAGGCGCGGCTGACGGCGAGGCCGGCGACGATCGCCACCAGGAGCGCGGCCAGGCCGGCCACCAGGATGGGCCGGAGCAGCTGGCCGGTGGCCTGGCGGGCGACGTCGCTCTCGGGCCGGGCCAGCACCAGCCAGCGTGCGAAGGGGGTCGAGATCGGGGTGGCGGCGGCGATGTAGGAGCTGCCACCCAGGTCGAGCCGGCCCTCCACCACCAGGCTGGCGCCGGCCGTGCCCCGGACCCGGGTCAGCCGGTCGAAGGCGATCGGCGTCCCCGGGGGCAGCGAGGCGTCGCTGTCGTACACCACCAGGGGTGGAGGACCCGACCCCAGCAGCAGCACGCGGGCGTCACCCAGGTTCAGGGTTCTCACCTGGTCGTCGACCTGGGCCAGGAACTCCTGCTCGTCCTGGGTGCGCTGGACGCAGCGCCGGGCCGCGTTTCGGACCGCGCAGCCGAGCTGGTTCACCTGAGGACGCAGGATCTGGACGTACGGCACCAGCTGGTCGTTGGCGTCGGTGACCGTGAGCCGACTGACCAGGGCCCAGGTCAGGGCCCCGCTCAGCACCAGGCTCACCGCCACGATGCCGATCGCCGCCAGCAGAAGACGGAGCCTCAGGCTCAGCTCTCGGATGTCTCCAGCTTGTAGCCGACCCCCCACACGGTCTGGATGGACGGGCTCTTCACCCCGGCCCGGGTCAGCTTCTCGCGCAGCTGCTGGACGTGCACGTCGACCGTCCGGGTGTAGCCGGGGAAGTCGTAGCCCCAGACCAGGTCCAGGAGCTCGCTGCGCTGGAACACCCGGCCCGGGTGGCGGGCGAGCAGGGCGAGCAGGTCGAACTCCTTGGGCCGCAGGTGGAGCCTGGTCTCCCCGTAGCGAACCTCGTGCCGCTCGAAGTCGATCTCCAGCCGGCCGGCGCGGACCAGACGAGGTTGATCGGGCTCGAGGCGGGCCCGGCGCACCAGGGCCTTGGCCCGGGCCACCAGTTCCTGGGGGTGGAAGGGCTTGGTCAGGTAGTCATCCGCCCCGAGTTCGAGGCCCACCACCTTGTCGGTGATCTCGTCCCGGGCGGTCAGCATGATGATCGGCACCTGGCTCTGCTTGCGGATCTCCCTGCAGATGGTCAGCCCGTCCACGTTCGGCAACATGATGTCCAGCACGATCAGATCGGGCTTGAGCTGCCCGAAGCGGACCAGCGCCTGGGCGCCGTCGCTGACGGCCTCGACCTGGTACCCCTCGCGGGAGAGGTAGAGCCGGGCCAGCTCCACGATGTGATCCTCGTCGTCGACCACGAGGACCTTCTGGGTCGGCATGACGGTTGCCATTACACCACGTCGGACCCGGTTCCACGCCGGCATCCCGGCCCGCGTCCGGGCGCGTCACCGGCCCTGGCGGCGGCCGTCACCCCCGGCCCGATCCCGGTCGGAACGGAGCACCAGTCGGATCGGGTTGCCGGCGAAGCCGAAGCGCTGCCGGATCTGGTTCTCGAGATAGCGCCGGTACCCGAAGTGCATGAGCCCGGGGTCGTTGACGAACAGGACGATGGTGGGCGTCTCGTCGGAGGCCTGGGTGGCGAACTTCAGCTGGAGGCGCCGGCCCCGGTAGCTGGGCGGCGGGTGGTCGACGACGGCCTGACGCAGGACCCGGTTGAGCTCCGCGGTGGGAACCCTGACCCGGCGTTGCCCCACCACCTCCAGGGCGGTGGGCAGCACCCGATCCACCCCCTCGCCCGTCAGCGCCGAGGCCAGGACCATGGGCGCGTGCCGGGCGAAGCGGAAATCGGCGCGGAGCTGCCGTTCCCAGCGGGCCGGGCGGCGCTCCGGCGGCTCCAGGAGGTCGACCTTGTTCACGACCAGCACCAGCCCCTTGCCTGCCTCGAGCGCGTAGCTCGCCACCTGCTGGTCCTGGTGCAGGACCCCCTCGGAGGCGTCCAGCACCAGGAGGACGGCATCGGCGCGCTCCATGGCCCGGATGCCGCGGAGCAGGCTGTAACGCTCCAGGCGGTCGCGGGCGGCGCTCCGGCGGCGTACCCCCGCGGTGTCGACCAGGACCACGGGCAGCCCGTCGAAGCTGAGCTCGGTGTCGACCGGGTCCCGGGTGGTGCCCGGTCGTTCGCTCACCACCGCCCGCTCGTCGCCGAGGAGGCGGTTGAGGAGCGAGGACTTGCCCACGTTGGGACGTCCCATGATCGCGAGCCGGGCCACCGCCTCCTCGCCGGGGGGCTCCTCCTCGGGCGCCGGCAGGATGGCCAGCACCGCCTCCAGGAGCTCGTCCACGCCGAGACCGTGCTGGGCGGAGATGGCCACGAAGCTCGGGAAGCCGACTTCGGCCAGCTCGTCGAGCAGGTAGCGCCGGCGGGGGTCGTCGGCCTTGTTGGCGGCCACCACCACCGGCCTCCCCGAACGTCGCAGCCGGGCCGCGATGTCGCGGTCGAGCGAGGTCAGACCCTCCCGGGCGTCGAGCAGCAGGACGATGGCGTGGGCCTGCTCGATGGCGACCTGCGTCTGGGCCTCGATGGCGGCGGCCGAGGCGTCGTGGGGGTCGAGGTCGAGGCCCGCCGTGTCCACCACCGTGAGCTCCCGTCCCCGCCACTCGGCCACCCCGTAGAGGCGATCCCTGGTCAACCCCGGCTGGCGGTCGACGAGCGCCTTCTGCCAGCCGATGAGGCGATTGAACAGGGTCGACTTGCCGGTGTTGGGGCGGCCGACCAGGGCCACGATGGGGCGTGCCACCGCTTCATTGTGCCGTCGTCACGCTGCCCGATGCGGGCTCGAGGACGGACCATAGAATGCAGGACCGCTGTGCTCGAAGACCGGGTCATCCTCAAGCAGAACGATGTGTTCATCGTGTCGGACCTGACCGGGGACATCCCGGGCGGCAACGACGCGGGTCTGGGCCTGTACCGTGCCGACACCCGGTTCCTGTCCACCTACGAGCTACGGCTGAACGGACGCAAGCCGATCCTGCTCAACCAGGGCGTGGACAGGGCGTACGTGGCGACCTTTCAGCTCACCAACCCGGTGCTGGACGCCCCGGGGGGAGGAATTGGCATTCCCCGTCAAAGTCTCAGCCTGCGCCGTACGCGATTCGTGCACGACGGGTTCCACGAGCGGATCGGCCTTCAGAACTGCAACCCGTTTCCCGTCCGGGTGCAGATCCAGCTCCGTTTCGACGCCGACTTCCTCGACATCTTCGAGGTGCGTGGACACCGGCCGGAGCACGAGCTGGGGCAGGCCGAGCCGGTGGTCAGGACCGAGACCGGGTTCAGGTTCGGGTACCGGGGCCTCGACGCGGTTCGCCGTACCACCGAGGTGGTCTTCCACCCCGTGCCCGGCCTTCCCGACAAGGGGAAGGCCTGCATCACCGTGGAGCTGGACCCGCACGGCACCTTCGTCCTGCTGGTCGACGTCCTCCCCCTGCTCGGGGAGGGCGCCCAGCCCGAGGCCGAGTTCCACTTCGACGCCGCCCTGGCCGCCCTGGAGCGCCGCTACCAGGCCTGGAACGACGCCTGCACCCGCTTCCGGTCGGACAACGAGGTGCTGGACAGTGGCCTGCTCTGGCGGAACCTGGAGGACCTGCGCGTGCTCTGCGACGAGCTGCCGACCGGCCTCTTCCCCACCGCGGGCGTCCCCTGGTATGCGGTCCCCTTCGGCCGGGACGCCCTCATCACCTCGATCCAGACCCTGGCCCTGAACCCGGAGCTGGCGGTGGGCAGCCTCCGCTTCCTCGCCCAGCATCAGGGGACCAGGGTCGACGCGTACCGCGAGGAGGAGCCGGGCAAGATCCTGCACGAGCTCCGCTTCGGGGAGCTGGCCAACCTGGGGCAGATCCCCCACACCCCCTACTACGGGACGGTCGACGCCACCCCCCTGTTCCTGGTCACGCTGGCGGAGGTGCTGCGCTGGACCGGCGACCTCGACCTGCTCGCCGAGCTGCTGCCGCACGTCCTGGCCGCGCTGGAGTGGATCGACCGCTACGGCGACAAGGACGGGGACGGCTTCGTGGAGTACGGCCATCGCGGCGGAGAGCAGCCCACCTTCCGGTACCGTTACGGCGACCAGGTCACCAGGCCCTCCCGGGGCCTGGTGGTGGTCAACCAGGGGTGGAAGGACTCCCTGGACTCGCTCGTGGAGCAGCTCGGCGACGGCTGGCAGTACGCCCCGCTGCCGGCGGCCCTGGTCGAGGTCCAGGGCTACGTCTACCAGGCCAAGGACGGCCTTGCCTCCATCTTCCGGCGGCTCGGGCGCCGCGCCGAGGCGGATCGTCTCCAGGTCGAGGCGGAGCGGCTGCGGGAGCGCTTCGAGGCGCGGTTCTGGATGCCGGAGGCGTGCTTCTACGCCCAGGCCCTGGACCGCGACAAGCGCCAGGTGACCTCCATCACCAGCAACCCCGGCCACTGCCTGTGGTCCGGTATCGTCGATCGCAGCCGGGCCGGCGCGGTGGTGCGCCGGCTGATGGCGCCGGACATGTACTCCGGCTGGGGCATCCGGACGCTGTCCACCACCGGCGTGAGCTACAACCCCATGAGCTACCACAACGGCTCGATCTGGCCCCACGACAACTCGATCATCGCCCGGGGCATGCGCCGCTACGGCTTCCGCGAGGAGGCCGAGCTGGTGGTGCGCTCGGTGCTGGAGGCGTGCGTGCGCTTCGCCGACCATCGCATCCCGGAGCTGTTCTGTGGTTTCGCCCGCGACCGCCGCTTCCACGCCGGGCCGGGCGAGTACCTGGTCAGCTGCAGCCCCCAGGCCTGGGGCGCCGGGTCGCTCTTCCACTTCCTGCAGGTCCTGCTCGGGGTGGAGGTGGACGTGCTCGACCGGCGGCTCCGGATCGATCCCCTGCCCACCCCCCTCTACCGCCGCCTGCGGGTGGAGGGCATGCGGGTCGGCGACGGCGCGCTGGACTTCACCGTCGAAGCCGAGGCCGGAGTCCGGGTCAAGGTCGACCGGCGGCCGGCCGGGATGCGGTTGGAGCTCCCGGCCTGACCGGCATGGCGCCGCGGCTGGTCCTCCTCCACTACGCCGCCTGGCCCGTGGTCGGGGGTGTGGAGTCGGTCATGGCCACCCAGGCGCGGCTGCTCTCGGCCGCCGGCTACGAGGTGCAGGTGGTGGCCGGCCGGGGGGACGCCGAACTCGTGCCCGAGATCGACTCCCGTCATCCTCGGGTGGAAGAGGTGGCCCGCCGGCTGGCGGCCGGAGACCCGGCCCGGGTCGAGTTCGACGCCCTGCGCCGTCTCCTCGGCGCGCGCCTGCGCCCCCTGCTCGCCGGCTGCCATCGCGTGATCGTCCACAACGTCCTCACCATGCCCCAGAACCTGCCCCTGGCCGCCGCCCTGGTCGACGCCGGGCACCCCATCCTGGCTTGGACCCACGACCTGGCCTGGGTCGATCCCCGCTACGCCGCCTACCGGCGACCGGGCTGGCCCTGGTCCATCCTGCACCAGGCGCAGCCCGGGGTTCGCTACGTCGCCGTCTCCCGCGAGCGCCGGCGCCAGCTGCTGAGCGTGATGGAGGGCCTGCGGCCGGGCCGGACCACGGTCATCCCCAACGGGATCGATCCGGAGACCTTCTGGGGGATCGGTCCCGCCACCCGCGAGCTGGTCCGTCGAGCCGGGCTGGAGCACGCCGACCCCCTCGTCCTGGTGCCGGTGCGGGTGACCCGCCGCAAGCGGCTCGAACTGGCCCTGGAGGCCGCCGCCCACCTCCGGCCCGCCTACCCGGCGCTCCGGCTGGTGGTCAGCGGTCCGCTGGGCCCGCACTCGGCCGACAACCGCGCCTACGCGGCCGACCTGTCGGAACTGCGGCGCCGGCTCCGCCTGGAGCGGGAGGTGCGTTTCCTTCACGAGCTGGCTGGACAGGACGCCCGGCATCCGGTAGATGATGCGATGATCGCTGATCTCTATCGGATGGCGGATGTGGTGCTCCTGCCGAGCGAGTCGGAGGGGTTCGGCCTGCCCGTGCTCGAGGCCGCCCTCAGCCGGGCGCCGCTGGTCTGTGCGGACATCCCGGTGCTCCGCGAGATCGCCGGCGCCGGCGCCTGGACGTTCCCCGCCGGGGCCGGGCCGGAGGCGGTCGCGGCCGCGGTGCGCCGTGCCCTCGGCGGACGGGTGGCCGGGCTCCGTCGGCGCGTCCTCGAGCGGTATCGGTGGTCGACGGTGCTGGCGAGCATGCGGCGGGTGATCGGAGCCGACCTTGACTGATCGACGGCTCCAGGTCCTGGTCCCGATCGTGCGGGCGCGGACGGCGCCCCGGCTGCTGGAGGTCGCCGCCGCCATCGTGCGGGGTGAGAACGGGAGCGGCCAGCTGCTGGGCGTGATCGAGCTGCCCCCCGGCCGCCCCATCGCCCAGAACGTGACCGTGGCCCGGCGCTACCGCACGCTCCTGCAGCGCCTCACCGACCTGGGGAACCTGGTCGTGGACAACTTCGGGGTGCAGGTGCGGGTGGCGGTCACGATCGCCCAGGGCGTGCGCGAGACCGCCTACGAGAACGCCACCGGCATGGTGGTGCTCGAGTGGCCGGGACCGGGCATGCATCGCGCCTGGGCGCACATCGAGGACCTGGTGGCCGATCCGCCGGCCGACCTGCTGCTGGTGCGGCCGGACCCGGACGGGCTCGACCCGGATGGCGGACGGGGGGTGCTGGTGCCGGTTCGCGGTGGGGCCAGCGCGCGCCTCGCCATCCGGACCGCCGTCGCCCTCGCCTCCGCGCACCAGGTGCCGGTGACGGCGCTGCACGTCTACGACCCGCGCCATCCGGCCGAGCGCCGGGAGCGAGAGGCCCGTCAGTTCCGGGATCTCCTGCACGAGTTCGGCCGCCTTCGGGTCCGGGTGGTCGAGGTGGAATCGGCCAACCCCAGCCGGGTGATCGCCGAGGAGGGCCGTTGCCACGGGGTCACGGTGCTCGGAGCCTATGCGGCCACCACCCGCTCCCCGGTGCCGGTGGGGTCGGCGCTGGCCCGGACCGTGCAGGAGCTGCCGGGCACGGTGATCCTGGCCAAGAGCCCGCGGGCCGTGCCGCCCATCCTGACCGACGGGCCGGTGAGCGCTCCGGTGGTGGTCAGCGGGCCGGAGATCTCGGCCATCGTGGACAAGTGGTTCGCCGAGAACACCTTCCACTCCCGGGAGTTCCGGGACGTCGGGCGCCTGGTGGAGCTCAAGCGACGCCAGGGCCTGACCATCAGCCTGGGCCTGCCCACGCTCAACGAGGAGGCCACGATCGGCAACGTCATCCAGACGCTCAAGGGTGAGCTGATGGACCGGGTGCCGCTGATCGACGAGGTGGTGGTCGTCGACAGCGGGTCCACCGATCGCACCGCCGAGATCGCCAGCTCCTTCGGCGTCCGGGTGGTCCAGCACGCCGAGGTCCTCCCCGAGCACGGCACCTTCCAGGGAAAGGGCGAGGCGCTCTGGAAGAGCCTCCACGTGCTACGGGGCGACATCGTGGCCTGGTGCGACACCGACATCTCCAACATCCACCCGCAGTTCGTGTACGGGACCGTCGGTCCGCTCCTCACCGACCCCCGCATCAGCTACGTCAAGGGCTTCTACCGGCGTCCTCTGAACTTCGGGGGTGAGCTGCAGGCGGCGGGCGGGGGACGGGTCACGGAGCTGGTGGCACGGCCCATCTTCAACCTCTTCTACCCCCTGCTCTCGGGGCTGGTGCAGCCGCTGTCCGGGGAGTACGCAGGGCGGCGGGAGCTGCTGGAGCGGCTTCCGTTCTTCACCGGCTACGGCGTCGAGACCGGGCATTTGATCGACATCGTGGAGAACTTCGGCCTCAACTGCATCGCCCAGACCGACCTCGGCGTCCGGATCCACCGCAACCAGGACCTGTTCGCCCTCTCGCGGATGGCCTTCGCCATCATGCAGGTGGCGCTACGACGGCTCGGCGACCGCCACCGCATCCACCTGCTGGAGGAGGTCAACCGCTCGATGAAGCTGATCCACTACCACAACGACCGCTTCTTCCTCGAGGTCAAGGAGATCGGCGACTGGGAGCGTCCGCCGATGGGCGCCATCCCGGAGTACGCGTTCCTTCGCCACCACCGGCAGATCCTGGACTGACCGGGACGGGCGACCGCGACCGGGCGCCCGAGCGGTGCGGCCTGCACGCCCGGGCCGACGACCCCGGGTATCTTGCACTATCTTGACGTTCGTTCTCCTCAGTGCAATACTGCGCCACGCCGGTCGACCGGCAGTGGAGAGGAGGAGGAACGCACATGGCGTCCGAGCTGTCCCCGCGTCTCGTGGTCGCCCGACTGGATCGGATCCCCATCTGGTCGCTGCCGTATCTCTTCGTGTGGGTGATCGGGGTCGGGTTTCTCTTCACCTTCTACGACATCTTCGACATCAACGTCTCGTTCATCCAGACCTGCACCCAGATCGTCTCCCACTGCACGCCCGAGAACGCCAGCCAGTTCCTGGGCGTCCCCCTGCTGGTCAACCTGATCGGGTACGTGGTCGGCACGCTGATCCTGAGCCCGCTGGCGGACCGCTTCGGCCGGCGCGACATGCTGCTGGTGACGATGGCGATCACCGGCCTGGGATCGCTCTTCACCGCCTTCACCGGCGACCTGACCGCGTTCACCGCGGCCCGCTTCGTCACCGGCATCGGGGTGGGGGCCGACCTGGCCATCGTCAACACGTACATCAACGAGGTGGCCCCTCGCTCCGGGCGCGCGCGCTACACGGCGCTGATCTTCATCATGTCCTCGCTGGGGGCCTTCTTCGGGATCTGGGTCGGCCTGGTGCTCACCACCGCCCCCACTCCCTTCCCGCTGGGGCTGCCCTTCGCCGTGGCCGGGCCCGGCTTCTCGATCGGCTGGAGGATCATGTACCTGATCGGGGCCCTGCTGGCCCTGGTCGGTATCCTGCTCCGACTGCAGATCCCGGAGTCCCCGCGTTGGCTCATCACCCAGGGCCGGGTCGAGGACGCGGACGGAGTGGTGCGGGCCATGGAGGAGCGGGCCGGCCGGAGCCGTTCCCTGCCCTCGCCCGAGCCCGACCTGGAGGTGGAGGTGGCGGCCCCGAGGATCTCGTACGCCGAGATCTTCGGCGACCCGAGGTACGTGCGGCGGATGGCGCTCCTGCTCGCCGTCTGGTTCATCGGCTACATGACCGTCTATGCGTACGCGGTCGGGCTGACGGTCGCCCTGGTCACGCTCTCCTACCCCCCGCCGGAGGCGGGGATGATCGCAGCCGTGGGCACGCTGGGGTTCATCCTGTGCGCGGTCTTCGCCTACCTGTGGGGTGAGCGGCTGGAGCGCAAGCGCTGGCTGCCGATCTCGGCCGCGATCACGGTGGTCGGGGCCGTCATCCTCGGGCTGGCGGCGCACAACCTGGCCGTGGCCTTCATCGGCTCGATCGTGATCTTCTTCGGGTTCAACTTCTGGGTGCCGATGACCTACAGCTGGTCCACGGAGAACTTCCCCACCCGTGCCCGCACCACCGGCTTCGCCCTGGTGGACGGCGTCGGGCACCTGGGCGGCGGCGTCGGCCAGCTCGTGGTCGCTCCCCTCATCCCCCTCCTCGGCCCGCTCGCCTCCATGTTGTTGATCGCGGCCTTCATCGTCATCTCCTCGGTGATCGCCCAGTTCGGGACCCCGACCCGCGACCAGCGCCTGGACGTGGTCTCGCCCTGAGGGGCGCCCTCTCGCCTCCGGTCGCCCCCGGTCCCCGGCCCGGCCGCGGCCGGCCTCAGGTCGTGGGCAGCGCGTCCGGGCCGGCGAGCCAGGCCCGGAAGGTGGGGCCCTCGAGGCGGGCCCCGGCTCCGGGCAGAAGCGCGTCCTCCGGGATCTCGGCCGGGGCCGGGTCGGCGACCACGGCGATGCCGAGGCCGCGCCGCTCGGCCAGCGCCCGGGCCAGGGCCACCAGGTCGGCCGGCTCCGGACCGGCCAGGTCCGGCACCGTCCCGGCCGGCCCCGCTTCCACCAGCTCGACCAGCACCCGCCCCACGGTCCGGGCCGCCACCGTCTGCACGCGCAGGCTGGGCACGTGGGCCGTCGACCGTTGTCTGCCCCAGGCCAGCACCTGGCCGGCGAACTCGTGGAACTGGGTGGCCCGGAGGACGGTGGCCGGTACCGGGCCGGCCAGGACCGCCCGCTCCTGGGCCAGCTTGGCGGCGTAGTACCCGTAGCCGGCGGCCCGATCGATGCCGACGATCGAAAGGGTGACCAGGTGGCGGACGCCGCACGCGGCGCCCACCGTGTGCAGGCGGCCGCTGACTTCGGTGAAGAAGGCGGTCGCCGCCTCCCGCTCGGTCGTGCCCGGGTTGGTCACGTCGACCACGGCCTCGACCCCCTCCAGGGCCGCCTCCAGCCCGCTCCCGGTGCGCACGTCCACGCCTCGCGATCGGCTGAGCACGGCCACCCCGTGTCCCCGCGCTCGGGCGGTGTCCACCACGTAGCGTCCGACCGTCCCGGTGCCACCCGCCACCGCGATTCGCATCGTCGACCTCATTGCCTCGTCCGGACGGCGAGCCCCTCCCCCGCCCGGGCCACGCGCGCCGTGGCCGGCCGGGCTCAGTCCCTCGCCGCCCCCGGCCCCTGGCCCAGCCCGGCCAGATAGTCCAGGGCCTCCTCGATCCCGATCACCTCGGCGTACTTGGACTGCAGATCGAACAGGTTGGCCCGGTGGGGGTCGGGGGCCCGGTCCCCGACGCACTCCCGGACCACGAAGGTGGGGTGGCCGTGCTGAAGCCCGTCCACCACCGTGGCCCGCACGCAGCCCGAGGTGGTGGCCCCCGCCACCAGCAGGGTGTCCACGCCCTCCGCCGCCAGCAGGCTGGCCAGCGTCGTCCCGAAGAAGGCCGAGGCGTAGTGCTTGTAGATCAAGGGCTCCTCCGGCCGGCGTCCGAGGCGGGGATCGAGTTCCACCCAGGGCGATCCCACCGTCAGCTCGGCCAGTGAGGGCACCTTCCGCACCCAGACGCCGGCGTCGCGGAGGTGGGACTGGTAGGCGATGCTGGTGAACACGACCGGCACCCCGACCGCGCGCGCCCGGTCCAGCAACCGGCGGGTGGCGAGGACCTCGTCGCTCAGGTCGCTGCCCAGGGGGCATTCGGGATCGGTGAAGCCCCGGCTGAGATCGACGACCAGGAGCGCCGGGCGTCGACCCGGCTGCAGTCGTCCGGTGAAGCCCGAGCGCCGGTAGATGGCCGATGTGTCCTGGCTCATGTCCTCGATCCTCCCCCATCTCCCCGAACCGGGGCCAGCCCTGGGATCCATCCGCCGCATCCCGGACCGAGGCTCCGGACGGCGGGGAGGAAGCGTTGACGGGCCCCGACGGCCGTGTGACACTGGGGACGGGCTCCCGTGGTCGGGCGGGGAGGAAACGAGCAGGATCGGCCGGCCTGGCTCCGGCGGCTGCTGGCAGCGTGTGGTGGGCGCTACGGTCCACGCGCCGTGGCCAGCGCGGGGCTGCTGGGCGCCGTCGAGGCCGACTTCGGGCTCCGTCAGCTCATGGTCGAGCGGGACCTGGGCGGGGCCTACAACCTCAACCTGCTGGTCCGCACCCGCTCCGGCCGCCGGGTGGTGAGGGTCCACCGGCCCTGGGCGTCCCTGGACCGGGTGGCGCTCCTGCAGCGGACTCGCCTGCGCCTGGCCGCAGCCGGCCTCCCCGTCGCCCGCCCCCTGGCCGCCCCCCGCCGCCTGGCGGGGCGGGTGGTGGAGGTGGAGGAGTTCGTCGGCCACGACCGGCTGGCCGACGACTGGGTCCGGGCGGAGAGCGCCTTCGCCCTGCTCGGGCGCCTGCACGACGTCCTCCGCCGGGCCGCCCCCTCGCCTCTCCCGCTGCCGGCGGTCAGCCACGCCGGCGGTCCCTTCTACGTCCTGGCCTGGCTGGAGCGACTGGAGCATGCCCTGACCCCGGCTCCCGGGGACGGAGAGATGGTCCGGGAACGGGCGGCGTGCCGGGAGACCCGCCATCTGCTCGGCCGGTTCGCGATCTGGTGGCGCCAGCACGCCGCCTGGCTGCCTCGCCAGCCCATCCACGGCGATTTCGGCTGGGCCAACGTGCTCTTCCGTGAGGGCAGGGTCGCGGCCGTGCTCGACTTCGACTTCCTGGCCCCCCGGGAGCGCGCCTTCGAGCTGGCCCGGAGCCTGTGGACGCTCCTCCGCCGCCTTGCCCCCGGGATCCCGCCCGTCCGCTACCCCTGGGAGCGGCTGCGCCGGCTCCTGGCCGCCTACGACGCCGCCACGGAGCGGCCCCTCCAGCCGGCCGAGCTGGCGGCACTTCCCTACGAGCTGGCCCGGGTGCCGCTGACCTGGGTGGCGGAGGCAGCGCTGACCGGGGACGCGGTCGGGACCCTGCACCGTGCCTCGGCCGAGCTCCCGGCCTCGCGCTGGCTGCTGGACCACGCCGCCGCGGTCACGGCCGAACTCCTCCCCGCCGGCTGAGTCCGGCCGGGCCCTGGGAGGGCTCGCCCTTGGGGCCGGCGCCGCCCCGGGTGAGCGGGGGTCCCACCGTGCCGGAGCACGTCGCGTCGGGCAGCCCGCGGGCGGGCCGGGGCCGGCGGAGAGGGCGAACCCGGTGAGGGGGCGGCGGCGGAGAGGCGGAGCCGGAAGCCGAGCCAGGCGGGGCAGGAGGGACCCAGGCCGGCGGCCCGCTCGGGGTCGCCCTCCAGGCCGCGGTCGAGGGCGCCGACGGCGGCGGTGAGGGCGGCGTCGAGCCGGCTGGGGGGTGAAGGCGACGTCCAGGAGGTCGATCAGCCGGCGGGGGTCGAAGTCGGAGCCGGCGGCCTCCTGGAGGGCCGAGATGAGCGCCTGACCGGCCGAGCGGAGCCGCTCCGCGAGTGGATCGCCGGGGGTCGGGGGCGCCTCGGCCGTACGCACGTTCGCAGGATAGGCGTGCCCCATCGGGACGCCAACCGTGGGTGTGAAGGGTCTCCTCCCCGCATGAGATCGTGCCGGCGGCCATCTCGCCGACGGGCGAGGGATCGTGGTGGGTCTTCGCCCTGGACCGGCGACCCTGGGCGACCGCGACCCGTTTCCCCATCCACTTCCCCGGTCTGCACCGGTGACGCCCCGATCGTCTCAGGGACTCTCGCGGTTCCGATCGAGGAGTCTCAATCCCCTACTTCGCGGGGCGGCCTCTGCAACGCGGGCATCCGGGAGGCTCTGATCTCGGAGCCCTACCAGTTTCAATCCCCTACTTCGCGGGGCGGCCTCTGCAACGTGACATCGTTTGTGAGCGGTGTGGTGAGCCGTGGGATGAGGTTTCAATCCCCTACTTCGCGGGGCGGCCTCTGCAACTTCGGAATGATCCCCAGCGCAAGCTGGACGATGTGGTTTCAATCCCCTACTTCGCGGGGCGGCCTCTGCAACAGGAATCCCGATCCCACGCACCGCGGGCACGGGACGCGTTTCAATCCCCTACTTCGCGGGGCGGCCTTTGCAACGCGTCCATACCGCGCGCCACGGGTTCCGGACGTCCCGTTTCAATCCCCTACTTCGCGGGGCGGCCTTTGCAACCGGGCCAGGTGGCCCGCTGCGAGCAGCACGAGGAGGTGTTTCAATCCCCTACTTCGCGGGGCGGCCTCTGCAACTCAACGGAAGACCCCAAACCTCCCGCGCCGACGATCTGTTTCAATCCCCTACTTCGCGGGGCGGCCTCTGCAACGGGAGGGCCCCCGGGCGACTGAGCCGGGCCCGGGCCGCGTTTCAATCCCCTACTTCGCGGGGCGGCCTCTGCAACATCCGAATTCGAAGAATTCGGGAGAGAAGAAAGCGCGGAGTTTCAATCCCCTACTTCGCGGGGCGGCCTCTGCAACCGAAGTGAAGACAGCGTGTGGTGGCATGGAGCGATCGCCGTTTCAATCCCCTACTTCGCGGGGCGGCCTCTGCAACCTGCCGCAGCAGCGGGGACAAGAAACCCGCTCCCGTGTTTCAATCCCCTACTTCGCGGGGCGGCCTCTGCAACGGAGGGGAGCCGCCGCGCACCATCGACGACTTCGTCGTGTTTCAATCCCCTACTTCGCGGGGCGGCCTCTGCAACTTCGAGATCCTCGGCTTTTCCCGGAGCCGATCCCGGCCCGTTTCAATCCCCTACTTCGCGGGGCGGCCTCTGCAACGGCAACGAGCACTGGTGTACTGCCAGTGCCATGGGGTGCCGTTTCAATCCCCTACTTCGCGGGGCGGCCTCTGCAACTTTGCCGGCCCACCCTGGGGCCGGGGATCGAAGAGACGGTTTCAATCCCCTACTTCGCGGGGCGGCCTCTGCAACGAAGGCTAAGTCTCCGCGCCAGGGCTTCGATTTCCCAAGTTTCAATCCCCTACTTCGCGGGGCGGCCTCTGCAACTCCTATAAGTTCGCGCGCGATCTCCCCTATAACCTGATGTTTCAATCCCCTACTTCGCGGGGCGGCCTCTGCAACCCGCGCCTCAGCGCCGGCGAGCAACGCTTGCGTGATCAGTTTCAATCCCCTACTTCGCGGGGCGGCCTCTGCAACTGGTTGACAGCGCTGTCGACGCGACAGCGCCAGATACGTTTCAATCCCCTACTTCGCGGGGCGGCCTCTGCAACGAGGTCCTCCAGCCCACCGAGTGGGTCGTGAAGGTGCCGTTTCAATCCCCTACTTCGCGGGGCGGCCTCTGCAACCCGCCATTTTGAACTCGGCCGGCCCTTCCTGGCAAGCCCCCATGAAGCCCTTCGTCGTCGTTTCGTCGTCGGGCCGAATTGGGCGGGGGGTGGTCAACCCCCCCTCCTGGAGGCCGGTTTTGAGGTTGACCACCCTGTCGGCGCGCTCGACTCAGGGAAGGTGACAGCAGTGATGCGGATGGGGGCGACCGTCTCGCACACCGAAGCGGTGTTCATGGCAGCGCGGCGATGGGTGATTTGGTGCTGGGCGGTGATCGTTTGGCGGCTCCGCGAACTCGGGCCGGCGATGTGAAGACGGTCTGGAGGTTGACCACCCTCCTTGCGCGGCTATGGGCTGTCTCATGACATCAACGCAGTAACGATCTCTCCTTTCCAGAGACGGGTCAGACCCGGATCTTGTGGTCGCCGTGCTCCCGGCGGGCCGGTCGGGAGGCAGCTCTCCCTCCTTTCGGGCCAGGGTGATGCCGACCTTCTCGCCCCGGCCAGCAGATGGCCGGCAGATGGAGGTGACGCCGGCGCTGCGCACGTAACCGGCCGTGGGCCGGAACGGTCAGAGGGAGCCCCCCTCGGCGGGTCGCCGCGGTCATCCACGGCGCGCCGGGATGACGTCGCCGGTGGCGATCAGCGTCCGCACCCGCGAGGGGTCGGCGCTCGCCGGGCCGGGCTCAGTTCACCACCTCGAGCGGCTCCGGCCGCATGGGACCGCCGTCCTGCTCGGCGACGAAGGCGTTGCCGTCGACGACCTGGCCGCGCACGCAGCTCACGATCAGGTAGACGGGACCGGCCCACGAGCGGGCCGTGTCGGTGACCGACGCCTGGGCGGGGTGGTCGGGATGGCTGTGGTAGTAGCCGAGGATCTCGTAGCCGTTGTCGTCACACTCGCGCTGGATCCGGATCTGGTCGCGCGGGTCCATCTCGTAACGGTCGCGGGCGCGGTCCACGACCGTGTTCCGCACCCGGCGGGTCTGCGTGACCAGGCCCGAGCCGTGCCGCCCGATCAGCATCCCGCAGACCTCGTAGGGGTAGCCCTCCGCGGCGTGCGCGTGCACCTCCTCGAGGGCTCGACGGGTGATCCTCACCTTCGCATCGGCGCCGTGGGGCTCCGCCTGCTACGCACGGGCCCGACCACGGTAGAGACCGGTCGAGAGGTAGCGGTCCCCGGAGTCGGGGAACACGGTCACGACCACTCCTCGGCCCCCCCGGGCGGCGAGCCGTTCGATCGCCCAGAGCACGGCCCCGGAGGAATGACCGACCAGGATCCCCTCCTCGCGGGCAAGCCGGCGGGCCAGCTCGTAGGCCGGCTCGGTCGGCGCCCCCCACACCTCGTCGGCCACGGAGCGGTCCCAGATGCCGGGCACGATCGAGGTGGGCAGGTGCTTCAGGCCCTCGAGGCCGTGGAAAGCGTCGTCCGGCTGCACGGCGATGGTGGTGATGCCGGGGTCGAACTCCTTGAGCCGGCGGGCGGTGCCCACGAAGGTGCCGGTCGTGCCCAGCCCGGCCACGAAGTAGGTGATGCGCCCACCGGTCTGCTCCAGGATCTCGGCCCCGGTGCCGTGGTAGTGGGCCAGGGGGTTGGCCGGATTGTTGTACTGGTCGGGGTAGAAGTAGCGCTCGGGCGAGCGGGCGATCAGCTCCCTGACCAGGCGGATGGCGCCGTCCGAGCCTTCGAGCTCGTCGGAGAAGACGATCTCGGCGCCGTAGCCCGTCACCAGCTGCTTGCGCTCGGCGCTGACGTTGGCGGGCATGACCAGCTGGACCCGGTATCCCTTGGCCGCCCCCACCATGGCGTAGGCGATGCCGGTGTTCCCCGACGTGGAGTCGATGATGATGCGGTCGGGCGTGAGGGCGCCGCGCCGCTCCCCGTCCTCCACCATGGCCAGGGCGGCTCGGTCCTTGACCGACCCGCCCGGGTTGAACCACTCCGCCTTGGCGTAGACCTCAAGACCGGGGTACCGCCTCTCGAAGAGGCGGATCCTGATCAGCGGGGTGTTCCCCACCAGGCGCAAGATCGAATCGTCGACCGCGGTCCGGATCGCCATCGAGCGTCGAGTGCAAGAACCCGGATGGCGGCCGGCGTCTTCCGCCTCAGGTGACGACATGGATGAGGAGCACGCCGACCACGACGTAGATCCCCGCCACGGCGTAGGCGAAGACCGATCTTCGGAACACGGTTCCGCCCTCCGGGGCCAGGATGTTCAGGATGGCCTTGCCCACCAGCAGCCCGCCGCCCAGCAGGGCCAGGCTGGGGAGATGGGCCAGGATCCCGTAACCGAGGACGGCGGCGAACAGCACCACCTCGAAGAGCTGCACCAGGGTATAGATGCTCACGGTGCTTCCCGGATCGCCTGCGTCAGATCCTCCGCCAGGTCTTCAGGATCCTCCAACCCGGTCGAGATCCGCACGGTCCCCGGGGTGATGCCCCGGGCCAGGCGCTCTTCGGGAGGAAGGCTCCGGTGCGAGGTGAGGTCGGGGTAGGAGACCGTGGTCTCCACCCCGCCCAGGCTGGCCGCGAACCTGACCAGGCGCAGACGGCGGAGCATCGTCTGCACGGCCTCGCGACCCCCGGCCAGGTCGAGGGCGAACATCCCCCCGCTGCCGTGGGGCAACAGGCGGCTCGCCACCTCGAAGTAGGGCGAGTTCTCGAGGAGGGGATGGTGGACGACCCGGACGCCGGGCCGTCCGTCGAGATGACGGGCCAGGCACAGGGCGTTGTCGGAGTGCCGGCGCATGCGCAGGTGGAGGGTCCGGAGCCCGCGCACGGCCAGCCAGGCCTCGAAGGGTCCGAGGCAGGCGCCGTTGCGGATGACGCGGGCTCGGGCGCGCTCGACCAGGGCCCGGTCGCCGACCAGCACCCCGGCCACCAGGTCGGAGTGTCCCCCGATGTACTTGGTCGCGCTGTGCACGACGGCCGCGGCCCCCGCCTCCAGCGGGCGGCACAGGAGCGGGGAGGCGAACGTGTTGTCCACCAGCACGGGCACCCCGTGGGCGGCACCGAGCCGGCAGATGGCCTCCAGGTCGGTGACCCGGCAGAGGGGGTTGGTGATCGTCTCGCAGAGGAGGAGGGCGGCTCCGGTGAGGGCGCGCTCCACCGCCTCGAGGTCACCGGTGTCGACCACGCGGAGCTCGTAGCCGAGGGGGGCGAGGTCCTGGCGCAGGAGGCCGAGCGTGGAGCCGTAGGTGTCGGCGGCCGCCACCACCGGCGCCGGCCGGGGGGCGAAGGTGCTCACCGCCGCCGAGATGGCGGCCATGCCCGAGGCCGTGGCCAGACCGGCCTCGGCACCTTCCAGGTCGGCCACCGCGGCCTCCAGCATGGCCACGTTCTCGTTGGAGTTGCGGGCGTAGAGGTGACCGGGCCGCCGTCCGTCGGCCACGGCGTCGTAGTCCTCGAGGTCGTCGAAGACGTACACGGAGGTCTGGACGATGGGCGGGGCGAGCGGGTCCCGGGCCCGCGGTTCGCGACCGGCGTGGACCGCCCGCGAGTCGAGCCTCATGCCTCACCCGGGCGGAGCCGGGCCCGGCCCGCGTAGCGGGCGGAACCGCCCAGCTCGGCCTCGATGGCCAGCAACCGGTTGTACTTGGCCACCCGCTCGGAACGGGCCGGGGCGCCGATCTTGATCATGCCCGCGCCGGTGGCCACGGCCAGGTCGGCGATGGTCGTGTCCTCGGTCTCGCCCGAGCGGTGCGAGATCATGGCTCCGTACCCGGCCGAGCGCGCCAGCGCGATCGTCTCCAGGGTCTCGGTCAGGGTGCCGATCTGGTTGACCTTGATCAGGATGGCGTTCCCCACCCGGTGTTCGATGCCCTGGCGGAGCCGGCTCGAGCTGGTCACGAAGACGTCGTCGCCCACCAGCTGCACGCGGCCGCCCAGCCGCTCCGTCAGCAACCGCCATCCCTCCCAGTCGTCCTCGGCCATGCCGTCCTCGATGGAGAGGATGGGGTATTCGCGCACCCAGCCCTCGTACAGGTCGACCAGCTCCCCGGCGTCGAGCCGGCGTCCCTCGCCGCGGAGCTCGTAGACGCCGTCCCGGTAGAACTCGCTGGCGGCCGGGTCGAGGGCGATGACGACCTGCTCGCCGGGGCGGTACCCGGCCCGCTCGATGGCCGCCAGGAGCACCCGCAGCGCCTCCTCGTTGCCATCCAGACGGGGCGCGAAGCCGCCCTCGTCACCCACGCCGATGGCGAGCCCGCGCTCGCGCAGCACCTCGCCCAGGGCGTGGTAGATCTCGGCCACGGCCCGAGCCGCCTCGGCGAAGCAGTCGACGCCCACCGGGCACACCATGAACTCCTGGAGGTCCAGACCGTTGTCCGCGTGCGCTCCCCCGTTGAGGATGTTGGCGAAGGGCAACGGCAAGAGCGAGGCCTGCAGCCCGCCCAGGTAGCGATACAGGGGCAGTCCCTGGGCCACGGCCGCGGCGTGAGCCGCGGCCAGCGACACGCCGAGGATGGCGTTGGCGCCGAGCCGGCCCTTGTTGGGCGTCCCGTCGAGCTCGATCATGGCCCGGTCGATCTCGGCCTGGGCGAGCACGTCCAACCCCTCCACCGCTCGGGCGATCTCGCCCTCGACGTTGGCCACCGCCCGGCGCACGCCCTTCCCGCCGAAGCGGCCGGGATCCCCGTCGCGGAGCTCGAGGGCCTCGTGGACGCCGGTCGAGGCGCCGGAGGGGACGGCGGCGGTGCCGGAGCCGTACTCGGTGGTGACGGTGACGCTGAGCGTGGGATTGCCGCGTGAGTCGAGTACCTCGATCGCGCTCACGCCCTCGATCGGGATCATTGGGTCAGAAAGTCTACTGCGGGAGGGGATGGCGGCTCGGTCGAGGGCGGGATGGCGAAGCCCTCGTCGAGGAGGCGCTCGGCGTCCTCGGTCAGGCCGGTGTCGGAGTGCAGCAACACCGCCAGCAGATGGCGCCCGTCCCGTGTCGCCGTGGCCGCCAGACAGTACCCGGCGTCGTCGGTGTAGCCGGTCTTGAGGCCGGTGGCTCCGGGGTAGACGTCGACCAGCCTGATCAGGGTCCTCATGTCGTACTCCGGGTGACCGGAGGCGGCGGGGATGACGGCGGATCGTGCCCCGGCGATGGCCATGAGTTCCGGCTCGTGGAAGGCGATCACGGCCGCGGCGATGGCCAGGTCGTAGGCGCTGCTGTAGTGATCCGGAGCGTCCAGGCCGGTGGGGTTGCTGAAGTGCGTGTCCCGCATCCCCAGCTGGTCCGCCTTCTCGTTCATGAGCGAGATGAATCGATCCCGGGGCACGAAGGCGCTGGCGAGCGTCTCGGCGGCGTCGTTGCCCGACTCGAGGAAGATCCCGTACATCAGGTCCCTGAGGCTGAGCTGTTCCCCCGGGAAGAGCCCCATCAGCGTGGAGTCCGGCTCCACCCTGGTGGCCGCGTCCGGCACCGTCACCGTCTGGTCCAGGGAGGTGGCCAGGTCCATCGCCACCAGCACCGTGACCAGCTTGGTCAGGCTGGCCGGAGCCCGATGCGCGTGCGGATCGCGCTCCCACAGCACCTGGAGCGTGTCCAGGTCGACCAGGACCGCGCTCTGGGCGTGGATGTCGAGGTCGGGCCTCGGGTGCTCGAGGGCGTAGGTCTCGGCGAAGGGGGGCGGCGCCGGCAGAGGGGTCGGGACCGGCTGCGGCGTCGACGGGGCGGCCGGCCGGGCCGCGCTCCGGTGGGCCGTCCAGGGGGCCGAGGGCCACCACGGCGCCGTCCCCGCCGCGAGGGCGACGACGACCGCGGCCACGATCGAGCCGGCCAGCACCCGGCGGGGACGGCCGAACGGGGGACGGCTGGACGGTTGCTCCCGGGGGCCCGTATCGGCTCCGGATGTTACCGGCGGGAGGGGCGGGGACTCGATCGGCGGACCGAAACCCATGGACGTTTTCCCGGGCGGAGGCGGGTCATCCGGCCGCCAGCGGTGACGGAGGGCCGGGGCGGTCGCGCCGGTCGGCCGTGGCCCCGGCCGGGGACGTCCCCCGCCCCCCGGGTCGCGCCAGCACCCGCCCCGCCTCGTAGCCGAGCGCCGCCGGCGGCAGCCCTCCGGGCCGACCGCTGGCCAGCACCACCAGGGTGCCGGTGGGCGTCGCCTCGGGCCGGGGGGGAAGGCCCAGGCGGCGGAGGGTCTGGGCGGCCACCGCCTCGGCGGCGTCGAAGAGTTCGACCCCCGGGGCCAGCGCCGCCTGGATGCGATCGGCGACCAGCCGGTACTGGGTGCAGCCCAGGACCAGGGCCCGGATCTCCCGCGGGGTGCGGGCCGCGGCCTCCTCGATCGCGGCCGCGATCGCCGCCTCCTCGCCCGCGTCCACGGCGCTGGCCAGGGTGGCGGAGGCCACTTCGGCGACCGGGATGGCGGCCGCGAACTCCCGGATCAGGGCTCGCTGGTAGGCGCTCCGGGTCGTCGCCGGGGTGGCCCAGATGGCGATCGGGCCGCCGGTGGCGGCGGCCGGCTTGATGGCGGGGACGGTTCCCACCACCGGTACCCGGGGCTCCAGGTGGGCCCGCAGGCTGGTCAGGCAATGGACCGAGGCGGTGTTGCAGGCCAGGACCAGCGCCGCGGGCCCGTACCTCAGCGCCGCCCGGGCGCACTCCAGGGCCAGGGCCGCCACCTCCTCCGGCGGGCGTGGCCCCCAGGGGGCGTGGTCGGGATCGGTGGACAGCACCAGGTCGAGGTCGGGCCGCATCCGCCGCAGGGCCGCGGCGGTGGCCAGCGTCCCCAGGCCGGAGTCGACCAGAGCGATGCGCATGGCCCGAAGCCTACTGCTCCGGCGCGCCCTCCCTCCCCCTCCGGGGGGCGGGTTCGAGACCGAGATCGTGGTCACGGGGCCCCGGGCGCCCGGCGGCCGCCGCGGGCCGCCCCCAGGGAGTCGGTGAAGGCAGAAACGGCATCGCCTCGGTCTTCCCGAGCCCGGCGCCGCCGAGGCCGGGTCCGTCGGAGGCAGGGGCGTGGCCCGATCGGCCGTACCGGAGTCCCGGCCGGGCGCCCCTTCAGGGCACCGCCGCCGCTCGGAGCCGCTCCACGATGGCGTCGGCCACCTGGCTCGTGCCCACGGCGGTGGGGTCGTCGCGGCGCTCCTTCATGTCGTAGGTGACCGACTTCCCCTCCCGGATCACGTCCGCGATCGCCTGCTCCAGCCCGTCGGCCGCCGCGGTCTCGCCCAGGTGGCGGAGCATCAGCACCCCCGAGAGCATGAGCGCCATCGGGTTGACGCGGTTCTGACCGGTGTACCTGGGGGCGCTCCCGTGGGTCGCCTCGAACACCGCCCCCACCGTCCCGATGTTGGCCCCCGGGGCCAGGCCGAGCCCGCCGATCATGCCCGCCCCCAGGTCGGAGATGATGTCCCCGTAGAGGTTGGGACAGCAGAGCACGTCGTACTCGCTCGGCCGCAGGACGAGCTGCATGCACATGTTGTCGACGATGCGGTCCTCGAAGGCGATGTCGGGGTTGCGGGCGGCGACCTCGCGACCCACCGCCAGGAAGAGCCCGTCGGTGTGCTTCATGATGTTCGCCTTGTGCACCAGGGTCACCTTGCGCCGCCCGTAGCGGCGGGCGTAGTCGAAGGCGAACTGGACGATCCGCTCCGATCCGGTCACGGAGATCGGCTTGATCGAAAGCCCGCTGTCGGGCTTGATCCGGCGGTTGGCCAGCCTGGAGATCTCCTCGATGGCCTGGCTGCATTCGGGCGTGCCCTGCTGGAACTCGATGCCGGCGTAGATGTCCTCGGAGTTCTCGCGGATCACGACCAGGTCGAGGTCGTCCCGGAGGTTGCGGGCCCCCGGATAGGCCTTGATCGGGCGCACGCAGGCGTAGAGATCGAGCTCCTGGCGCAGGGCCACGTTGACGCTCCGGAACCCGGTCCCGACCGGGGTCGTGATCGGCCCCTTGAGCGCCACCCCGCGCTCCTTGATCGATTGGAGCACGTGGTCGGGCAGCGGGGTCCCGTAGCGGGCCATCACGTTCTCCCCAGCCTGCTGCACGTCCCAGTCGAAGGCGACCCCGGTCGCCTCCAGGACGCGGACGGTGGCATCCGTGATCTCCGGGCCGACACCGTCGCCCGGGATCAACGTCACTGCGTGGCGGGTCATGGCGGCGCCGCTACTTCTTGAAGTAGTCGGCGTTGATCTTGATGAACTGCGTCCACTCGGCCGGGACCTCGTCCTCGGGGTAGATCGCGTCCACCGGGCAGGGATCAACGCAGGCGCCGCAGTCGATGCACTCGTCGGGGTCGATGTAGTACATCTCGGCCTCGTCGTCGGTGTGGATGCAGTCGACCGGGCAGACTTCCACGCAGGAGGCGTCCTTCACGCCGATGCAGGGCTGGGTGATCACGTAAGCCACGGTCGGAATTCTAGCGACCCGCCGGGAGCGCCATCGTGCGGGTCGGCCTACCCCGCCGCCTCCGGCCGATTCATCATCGCCGTCGCCGCCGACTCGAAGTAGCGATCGAAGGCCTCCCGCACCGGCGCCGGCAGTCCGACCGCGTCCATGGCCTCCCGCATGCGCCGCAGCCAGGCATCGCGTTCGGCCCGCCCGATGGGAAAGGGAAGGTGGCGCAGGCGCAGGCGCGGATGGCCACGCCGCTCCGTGTACCAGGCGGGACCGCCCCAGTACTGGATGAGGAAGAGCCGGAGGTGCTCCTCGGCGGCGGCGAGCCCGGCCGGGTCGGCGGGGTAGAGGGGCCGAAGGATCGGGTCCGTGGCCACGCCGGCGTAGAAGTGCCGGACCAGGCGGGTGAACGTCTCCTCCCCGCCCGCGGCCTCGTACATGGAGAGGAAGCGGCCGCTCATCCGCCGTCTCCGTCGGGCAACCCGTCCGCCGGGGCGCCGTCCCGGCCGTCCCCGCGGGGCGGGGGCGCGCCCGCACGAACCCCGAACCGCTCCATCCCTCCAGAGGGTATACGGAGTGAGCGGCGACCGCCTTCCCGACGTCCTACGGAGAGGAGGCGGCCGCCGCAGCCCCGAGCAACGCCCGCGCCTCCTCGCAGATGCGATCCACGCTCGGGATCACCGCCCGCTCCAGCGGCTCCGAGAACGGGATGGGCACGTCCGGCACCGCCAGCCGCCGGATCGGGGCCTGGAGGGCGCCGAACGCACCCGCCTGGATGCGGAAGGCCAGCTCGCCGGACATCCCGTAGCTCTGGTAGTCCTCGTCCACGATCAGGACCCGGCCGGTCCTGCGGGCCGACGCCACCAGGGTCTCGACGTCCAGCGGCACCAGCGTGCGCACGTCCACCACCTCGGCCGAGATCCCCTCGCCGGCCAGCCGGTCGGCCGCGCGCAGGCAGCGGTGGACCATGAGGCCGGCCGCGATCAGGGTCAGGTCGCGGCCCTCGCGCCGGACCGCGGCCCGTCCCAGCTCGACCGTGTAGGGCGACTCGGGAACCTCCTCCTCTTCCAGGCCCTCGAAGGGGAGGAAGGGAAGGCCGGTGAGCAGCTTGTGGCCGAAGACGAGCACGGGGTTGGGGTCGCGCAGGGCGCTGGTGGTCAGGCCCTTGGCGTCGTAGGCGGTGGCCGGGACGACGACCTTGAACCCCGGGAGGTGGGCGAAGAGCCCGTAGAGCACCTGGGAGTGCTGGGCGGCGTCCCCGTAGCCGCCGCCCACGGCGGTCAGGACCGTCACCGGCATCGCCACCTGGCCACCGGACATGTAGTGGTTCTTGGCCATGTGGTTGAACATCTGGTCGAAGCCGGCGCCCAGGAAGTCCACGAACATCAGCGACACCACCGGACGCAGGCCGGCGGCCGCGGCCCCGACCGCCATGCCCATGAAGGTCTGCTCGGTGATCGGGGTGTCCACGACCCGTTCCCGACCGTACCTCTGCATGAGGCCCATCGAGAAGCCGAACACCGCGCCCCAGTAGGTGACGTCCTCCCCGAGCACGACCACGGCGGGGTCGGCCGCCATCTCCTGGTCCACCGCTTCCGCGATCGCGGCGGCGATGCCACGCAGCTTCCGCATTCGATCCACCTCCTCCTCGACCCGACCTGCCGGTCGCCTCCTCAGCCAAAGACCCCCGTCAGCGCTTCCCCGGGATCGGGCAACGGGCTGCGCTCGGCGAAGGCCACGGCGGCCGCGACCACATCCCGGGCCTCGGCCTCGATCCGTGCCAGACGGTCGCCGTCCGCCCAGCCCAGGCGTCGCAGACGCCCCCCCAGCCGGGAGATGGGGTCCAGGGCGCGCCAGCGCTCCAGCTCCTCCCGGGTCCGGTACTCCTCGGCGTCGCCCTCGAAGTGCCCGCGGTAGCGGTAGCACACGGCCTCGATCACGCTCGGGCCCCTCCCCTGGCGCGCCTGCTCGATCGCCCGCCGCGCCGCCCGGCGGACGTCCATGACGTCCATGCCGTCGACCAGGTAGGCGGGGAGGTTGTAACCCAGCGCGCGCTGGAACTGATGGGGCTGGGCCAGTCCGGCCCACTTGGGGGTGGAGTCCGCGTAGAGGTTGTCCTCGATGACGATCACCAGCGGCAGCTGCCACAGCACGGCCGCGTTCAGCGTCTCGGCGAAGGTGCCGTGGTTGGCGGCGCCCTCACCGGCGAACGCCACCGCCACCCGGGGCTCGCCCCGATGGCGGAAGGCGAAGGCGGCGCCCGCCGCCTGGGGGAAAGAGGCGCCCACGATGCCGCTGCAGGCGAAGTTCAGCTCCCGGTCGAAGAGGTGCATGTGGCCGCCCTTGCCCTGGCAGAGGCCGGTCTGCCGGCCGAAGATCTCCGCCGCCAGCCGGCCGGGGTCCACCCCCTTGGCCAGGGCGTGATGGTGCGGTCGGTGGGTGCTGACCACCGCGTCCTTTGCCTCGAGCAGCGGGCAGACGCCGACCGCCACCGCCTCCTGGCCGACCGCCAGGTGCATCTCACCCCGGATGGGCCCGCTGGCCATGTCGAACCTGGGGGTCTTGCCCACCGCGTAGCGCTCGGCGATGGCCTCTTCGAAGGCACGGATCGTGCACATGGTGCGGTACGCCTGGAGGAGGCCGTCCTCGGTCAGCTGGTCCTGCTCGACCAGGTACCGCAGGTCGACGTCACTGGGCTCCGGCTTCCACATGCCACCACCTCCACCCGAGGTCGGGCCATCCGCCCGACACACGTCTCGACCACTTCCAAACGTAGACGGGCCGCTTGAGCGCGTCAAACCGTGAGCGGGGTGCGTCCGCGGGCCACCCGGACCCCGCCGGTGAACCGCTCCGGCCGGTCGGTCGGCGTGGGGTCCCGCTCCCGCTACCGATCGATCGGGAAGGGGGGCGGTGCCATCGCCCCGGTGAGCCCCCTGCCGGCGCCGGCCTCGATCGCCAGCAGCCGCCGCTTCCAGTCCAGGCCGGCCGCGAAGCCCACCAGCCGGCCATCGCTGCCGATCACCCGGTGGCAGGGCACGAGGATGGGGACCGGATTGGCGCCGACGGCGGCGCCCACCGCCCGGACGGCGGTGGGGCGTCCCAGGGCCACGGCCAGGTCCCGATAGGTGCGCACCTCCCCGTAGGGGATGGTCTGCAGCTCCTGCCAGACGCGGAGCTGGAAGGGGGTGCCGGAGAGGTCGAGCGGGACGGAGAAGCCTCGGAGCCCGCCGCCGAGGTACGCCTCCAGCTCCTCGGCCAGGAGGCGAGGGCGCGGGTCGGCCTCGGCCGGCGCCCCGGTCGTGCGGGAGCCGTCCGGGCTCGGGAAGCCCAGGGCGCACAGACCGAGATGGGAGAAGCGGGCCTGGAACGTGCCCCGCGAGGTCGGGATCGGGACGGTGGTCGGAGCGGGGGTTTCGCCAGCCGTGGGTGCCGTCATCATGATCCTTGAACCCCGGGGGAGGGGCAACGGTTGCAGTCCGGACGGCGTTCGTGGCGACGGGCGCGGAGTCGTGCCCGGGGCCCCCGGCCGGCCTCCTCTGACCGCACCGGGCCGGTCTCGGGGGCGGGAGGAGCGACACCCCCCACGGCGGATACCATGCGGACGAGGATGACGGCGGCAGGGGATCGGCGCCGGCGTCTGCTCGACGCGGCCCTGGAGGTTGCGGCCGCCGGAGGGCTTCGGGCCCTCACCCACCGGGCCGTGGACGCGCGGGCGGGGCTGAGCGCGGGGAGCACGTCCTACTACTTCCGCACCCGTCTGGCCCTGCTCGACGCCCTTGCCCGGCACATCGGCCAGCTCGACGCCGAGGACCTGGCCACCTTCGACCCGGGAGCGGTCGAGGCCTCCGCGCCCGGGGCGCGGGAACGGCTGCTGGATGCGATGGCGGCCCTGCTCGAGCGCTGGTCGGGCCCCGGTCGGGCTCGGACCCTGGTGCGCTACCAGCTCCTCCTGGACCGCACCGCCCGTCAGGGGGCCGACGCCGGCGGGGGCTGGAGGGCTCGCTTCACCGAGCGGATGGCGGGCCTTTCCGGGCTGGACCCGGTCCGGTGCCGGCTGCTGGCGGCGGCCGTGGACGGGCTGCTGCTGGAGACGACCTCGGAGGCGCGAGCGGCGGATCGGGCCGAGCTGCGTTCGCGGCTGGACCTGCTCCTGGGCGGCCTGCTGCCGCCGTCGTGACCTGGCCCGGCCGACCCCGGCCGGCGCCCGCGGGGCGAGCCCGCCTACCCCGCCCGGAGGTGGCGACGGGCCAGGGCCGCCGCCTCGCCGGCGGCGGCGATGCAGGAGGCGATGCCGCCCCCTCGGTACCCGCCGCCGGCCAGGGCGAGGCCGGGGGGGAGCGCCGCCTGCGCCCGGGTCGGGCGCCCTGGATCGAGGGACCGGGGATCGGGCACCGCCTGCCGCCAGCGGACGACCCGGGCCAGATCCGGCCGCGGCGCCGGCCCCAGCGCCAGGACCAGCTCCCGGTGCGCTTCGGCGACCAGCGTCGCGTCGTCGAGCCGCATCCACTCCCGACGGCCCGACCCGCCCACCGTCACCCGTATGGCCGTGCACCCCGGCCGGTCGAGGTGGGGCCACTTGGAGGACAGCCAGGTGCAGCCGCTGATCAGGCGGCCGTCCCGCTCCGCGACCAGGAACCCGCTGCCGGGCAGCGGCCAGGGCCGGCCCGGGTAGATCAGGTTGATCACCGCCAGGTCCAGGTACCGGACCTCCATCAGGATGTCAGCGGCCCCGGGGCTGCAGGCCGAGACCAGCTCCGCCGCCTGGTGGGCCGGCGTCCCGATCACGACCGCGTCGGCGCGCACCACCTGCCCGGTCCCGAGCCGGAGCCGGAACCCGGCCCCGGCGGCCGGCTCCACGCCCTCCACGGGCGTGAGCGGGTGGACCCGGGCCCGGGGGGCCAGTCCTCTCATGTCCTCCTCCAACCGCTCGACCAGCCGTTGCAGCCCGCCGCGCAACGAGAGCAGGCGCGCCGGGGAACCGGTCGCCGGACGGCCGCCCTCGGCCTCGAGGAGGCGAAGCCCGTTCCCCTCCCATCGGTAGGCCCGGGTGGTGAGCGTCTCCACCAGCTCCGACTCCAGGCCCAGCTCGCGGCAGAGGGCAACCGCCTCGGGCCGGTCCAGGAACCCATCCGGTCCCGCCTCCAGGGGCAGGCCCGCCAGCGGCTGGGTGAGGATCTTGCCGCCCAGCCGGGGGCCGCGCTCCAGCAGCAGCACCCGCGCTCCGGCGCGGGCGAGGAGGTAGGCGGAGGTGAGGCCGCTGATCCCGCCTCCGACCACCGCCACCAGGCTGCCTCCCGGCCCCACCGCTCCCCGGGCGGCGGGGTCCGCCTCCCATGGGGAAGGGGAGGCCGGTGGGTCGAGGGCCGGGCGGGTGGGCCCCGGGAGGTTCGGCGCGTCCGTCATCGCCCGCATCTTGCCATCGCCGGCCCGGTCGGGGCGCCGTCAGCCGGTCGGGGCGCGGTCGGCCACCACGCGCGTCCCGTGCCCGGGCACGAGGACCACCGCGTGCAGCGAGATCGGCTCCGGGGTCTCGGAGGCGGGCCGGAGCCGGACCGAGTCCAGGACGGTGCCGACCACGACCGCCATCTCGAAGCTGGCGAAGGCCGCCCCTAGGCAGCGCCGGATGCCCCCGCCGAAGGGGATCCAGGCGCCCGGCTCCGGGGTCGTGCCCCGGAACCGTTCAGGCCGGAACCGCTCCGGGTCCGGGTAGACCTCCGGGTGCCGGTGGGCGAGGTAGATGGCCGCCCCCACCGAGACGCCGGGCGGCAGGTGATACGAGCCCAGCTCCAGGGGGCGCCGCAGCCGCCGCGAGGTCATCCGGAAGATGGGCCGGAGTCGCAGCGTCTCCCGCACCACGGCCTCCAGGTAGGGCGGGTCGACCCGCGCCCGCTCGGCGGCCTCGGGGTGGCGGAGCAGGAGCTCGAAGCACCAGGCCAGCGTGGTGGCCGTGGTCTCGTGACCGGCCACCAGCAGGGTGAGCAGCTGGTCGCGCAGATCACGGACACCGAGGCCGTGGGTCTCGTCCACCAGCAGCTCGGCCAGGAGCCCCCGGCCCGGCCCCGATCTCCGCCGCTCCGCGATCTCCTCCTCCAGGAGGGCGTCGATCCGGGCTTTGAGGCGCAGGAACCGCCCCCAGGGGCTCCATGCCCCGAGGTCCCGCCGGGCCCCGGGAAGGACCATCCAGCTGCTGCCCATGGCCAGCAGCTCGACGAGCAGCCGCCGGAGGAGGTCCAGCCGCGGTCCGGCCTCGAGGCCGAAGACCACCCGAAGGATCACCTCCAGGGTCAGCGCCCGCATCCGCGGCAGCAGCGGGAACGGGGTCCCCCGGGGCCAGCGGGCGACCTCGCGGCGGGTGAGGTCGGCGATCGCGGCCCGGTGCTGGCGCACGGCCTCGCCGCGAAAGGCCGGACCCAGGAGCCGGCGCAGCCGCAGGTGCTCGGGCCCGTCCAGCATCAGCAACGACCTCGAGCCCAGGAGCGGGGCCAGGAGCGCGTTGGCCTCGCCGGCGCTGGCGACCTCGGCCCGCAGCCCCAGCACCCCGGGGACCAGCGCCGGGTCGGCGGTCAGCACGAGGTCACCGCTGAAGGTGAGGCACAGCCGGTGCGGGTCCCCGTACCGTCGCGCGACCCAGGTCGGGTACCCCACCGGCCGGGCCAGCCAGAGCACGGTCTGGATCGACGCCGGGAGGGGCGGGCCGGGGGGGAGCGGGCCGGACATGGGGTCTCCCCGCGCCCTCACCGACCCGCGCCGGGGGCTCCCGCCCGCGGCGCCATCGCCATGCGGCGGGGCGCGCCGGGTCGAAGCCGGCCCCGTTCCCGCATCTCCTCGCCTATCGTAGAGCCCGACATGGACGAGCGCGGCACCGATCGGCACCTCTCGGCACGGGCCGGCCGCCTCGCCGGCCGCGCCGTCGGCCGGCTCGGGCGCCGGCTCCTGCGCTGGACCCCGGTGCGTGAGGCGGTTCGGCGGGCGGCCACCGAGGCCAGGCGCGACGGCCCCGAGGGGCCGGCGTCGGGGCGGTGATCCGTCGCCGGTGACCGAGCGGGCGGTGCGATCACGGCCGGCGGCCGGCGCCGAGGCGCGCCTGCGGGAGCTCCTGGGGGAGCGCATCCTGGTGTTCGACGGCGCCACCGGCACCATGCTCCAGGGCCGCGGGCTGGACGAGGCGGACTTCCGCGGCCGCAGGTTCCGGGACCATCCCCGTCCCCTGCGCGGCGACCACGACCTGCTCTGCCTCACCCGTCCCGAGGTGGTCGAGGAGCTGCACCGCGCCTACCTGGAGGCGGGGGCCGACGTCATCACCACCAACACGTTCACCGCGACCCCGATCTCCCAGGCCGACTACGGCCTGCAGGACCTGGCCTACGAGCTCAACCGGGCCGGGGCCGAGATCGCGCGGCGGGCGGTGGCGGGGCGGCGCGATCGCTTCGTGGCCGGCTCGCTGGGGCCCACCAACACCACCCTCTCCATCTCCCCCCGGGTGGACGACCCGTCCTACCGGGCGGTCACCTGGGACGAGCTGTACGCGGGCTACGCGGAGGCCGTCCGGGGGCTGCGGGACGGGGGCGCCGACCTGCTCCTGATCGAGACCGTCTTCGACACCCTCAACGCCAAGGCGGCGATCGCCGCCGCCCGGGACGTGGCCCCGGAGCTGCCCCTGGTGGTCTCGATCTCGATCGTGGACCGCAGCGGCCGGAACCTCTCCGGTCAGACCGTGGAGGCGTTCTGGATCTCGATCGAGCACGCCGAGCCGCTGGCCGTGGGCATCAACTGCTCGCTGGGCGCGGCCGAGATGCGGCCCTACCTCTCGGACCTGGCCAGGATCGCACCCACCTACGTCCTCTGCTCCCCCAACGCCGGCCTGCCCAACTCCCTGGGCGCCTACGAGGAGCCACCCGAGACCACCGCCCGGCTGCTGGGGGAGTTCGCCGCGGAGGGGCTGGTCAACGCCGTCGGTGGCTGCTGCGGCACCACGCCCGAGCACGTGGTCGCCGTCCGGCGGGCGGTCGAGGGCCTGTCCCCCCGGAAGGTGCCGGCCCGGGCCCGGCGGCCCCGGTTCAGCGGGCTCGAGCCCTTCGAGGTCCCCGACTCGACCTTCGTCGTGATCGGGGAGCGGACCAACGTCACCGGCTCCAGCCGCTTCCGCCGTCTGATCGAGGCCGAGGATCACGCCGGGGCGCTCCAGGTGGCCCTGGAGCAGGTGCGCGGGGGTGCCAACCTCCTCGACGTCAACATGGACGCCGACCTGCTCGACGCCGAGCGGGCCATGACCGGGTTCCTCAACCTCCTGGCCACCGAGCCGGAGGTGGCGCGCCTGCCGATCGTGGTCGACAGCTCGCGCTGGGAGGTCCTGGAGGCCGGCCTCAAGTGCCTCCAGGGCAAGGGCCTGGCCAACTCGATCAGCCTGAAGGAGGGCGAGGGGCCGTTCCTGGAGCGAGCCCGGGCCGTCCGCCGCTACGGCGCCGGGGTGGTGGTCATGGCCTTCGACGAGCGGGGCCAGGCCGACACCGTGGAGCGGAAGGTCGAGGTCTGCGAGCGGGCCTTCCGGCTGCTCACCGAGCGGGTCGGTTTCCCGGCCGAGGACATCGTCCTCGACCCCAACGTGTTCGCGGTCGCGACCGGGATCGAGGAGCACGCCGGGTACGCCAGGGCCTTCATCGAGGCCACGCGCGAGATCAAGCGACGCTGCCCCGGAGCCCTGGTCTCGGGCGGGATCTCCAACCTCTCCTTCGCCTTCCGCGGCAACGAGACGGTGCGGCGGGCCATGCACGCCGCCTTCCTGTACCACGCCATCCGGGCCGGCCTCGACATGGGCATCGTCAACGCCGGCCAGCTGACGGTGTACGAGGACCTCCCTCCCGACCTGTTGGAACGGGTGGAGGACGTGATCTTCGACCGCCGGCCGGACGCGACCGAGCGGCTGGTGGAGTTCGCCCGCACCGTCGCCGGCCGGCCGGTCCGGCGCGAGGAGGACCTCGCCTGGCGTCGGGGCACGGTGGAGGAGCGGCTGACCCACGCCCTGGTGCACGGGGTCCCGGACTTCGTCGAGGCCGACACCGAAGAGGCGCTGGAGCGGTACGGCCGGCCGCTCTCGGTGATCGAGGGGCCGTTGATGGCGGGCATGCAGGTGGTGGGCGACCTCTTCGGCGCCGGCAAGATGTTCCTGCCCCAGGTGGTCAAGAGCGCCCGGGTCATGAAGCGGGCCGTTGCCCACCTGCAGCCGTACCTGGAGGGGGACCGGCAGGGGGCCGGGGTCCGGACCCGGGGAACCGTGGTGCTGGCCACGGTGAAGGGGGACGTGCACGACATCGGCAAGAACATCGTCGGCGTGGTGCTGGGCTGCAACGGCTACCGGGTGGTGGACCTGGGGGTGATGGTCCCGGCCGAACGGATCCTGGAGGCGGCCTCCGTGGAGGAGGCCGATGCGATCGGCCTCTCGGGCCTGATCACGCCCTCCCTGGACGAGATGGTCGTGGTGGCGCGAGAGATGGAGCGCCGAGGTCTGCGCCTGCCCCTGCTGATCGGCGGCGCGACCACCTCCGGCCAGCACACCGCGCTCCGCATCGCCCCCGAGTACGGCGGCCCCACCGTTCACGTCCCCGACGCCTCCCGGGTCGTCCAGGTGGTCTCCGGGTTGCTCGACCCGGAGCGCGGGCCGGAGGTGGCGCGGGAGAACCGCGCCCGCCAGGCACGGCTCCGGGCCCTGCACGACACCAAGGCGAAGCGACGGCTGCTGCCTCTGGAGCGGGCCCGCCAGAACCGCGCCCGGCCGGCCTTCGACGACCTCCCCGTCCCCGCCTTCGAGGGGGTGAGGCTCGTCGAGCCCCCGCTCGCGATCCTGTGCGAGTACATCGACTGGACCTACTTCTTCCACGTCTGGGACCTGAAGGGCCGCTTCCCGGCCATCCTGGACCATCCCCGGCAGGGCGCCGCCGCGCGCGAGCTCTACGCCCAGGCCCGGGAGCTGCTCGACCGGATCGTGGCCGAACGGCTCCTCTGCGCCCGCGGCGCCTACGGGTTCTGGCCGGCTCGCTCCCGGGGCGACGACCTGGAGATCGGCGGCCTCGTCTTCCCCATGCTGCGACAGCAAGTCGACCACGGGGACGAGCGTCCCAACCTCTGCCTGGCCGACTTCGTGGCCCCCGCCGGCGATCACCTGGGCGCCTTCGTGGTCACCGCCGGCATCGGTGCCGAGGAGCTGGTGGCCCGGTTCGAGGCCGAGCACGACGACTACCGGGCGATCATGGTCCAGGCGCTGGCGGACCGGCTGGCCGAGGCCTTCGCCGAGTACCTGCACGAGGTGGCCCGGCGGGAGTGGTACGAGCGCGGGCCCCGCCGGTGCCTGTCCGACCTGATCGCGGAGCGCTACCGCGGCATCCGTCCCGCCTTCGGCTATCCGGCCTGTCCGGACCACAGCCTGAAACGGGAGCTGTTCCAGCTGCTGGGCGCGGAGCGGGTGGGGATCGAGCTCACCGGGTCCGGGGCCATCCTGCCCGCGGCCAGCGTGGCCGGACTCTACCTGGCCCACCCGGAGGCCCGGTACTTCACGGTGGGGACGATCGGTCCCGACCAGGTCGTGGACTACGCCGGCCGGCGGGGCCTGCCGGTGTCGGAGGTGGAGCGATGGCTGCGACCCAACCTGGCCTACGAGCCGGAGACGGTCTGAGGGCGAACCTGCCCCGGGCGGGCGGGGCGGAGTCGCCGGGCGCACAATCGAGACCTTGAGCTCGAACGCCGTCGACGGAGGGCCCGCGGGCTCCTCTCCCGGCCTGCCGGCGCGGGCGCTGGGCGCGCTGCGGAGCCTGCCGGTGCAGGTCGCTCTGGCGGTCCTGCTCGCGGCCGGACTGGTGCTGCTGGGGTCGCGTCGGGTCTCGCTGCCCGAGGTCTCCCAGGCCCTGGCCCACGCGCGCCCGCCCGAGCTTCTCGCCGCCGCCCTGGCCGCGCTCGGGTTCATCGCCGCCCGGGCCTGGCGCTACCGCGTCCTGCTCCCGACCCGGCCGGCGGCCACGGGCGCGCCCGCGCGGCCGGCTCCGCCCCTGGCGATGGGGGTGGTGACGCTGGCCGCCTGGGGCCCCGGCCTGCTCCTCCCCACCGTGGCCAGCGACGCCGCCTTCATCTGGCTGGCGGCCACCCGGCTGCGGGCACCCCTGGAGCTGGGGCTGGGGGCGACGATCGTGGCCCGGCTGCTCGACGCCGGCAGCCTGCTGGTGCTGGCCCTGGTGGCCGCCCGGCTCGGGGGCGTGGCCCTGGCCCCCGCCCTCGGGGCGGCCGGAGTGCTGGCCGTCCTCGCCGTCGCCGTGGTCCTGCTCGTGCTCGTTCTGAGCGGTCCGCGGCGGTGGCTCCTGCGATGGCTGGTCGGTCTGCCCTGGCTCGGCACCCGCCTGCGGGTCCGGCTGCGTCGGCTCGACGCCGGGATGACGCACCTGGAGCATCCCGGGCCCCTGGCCTGGCTGCTGGCCGGCACTGGCCTGGCCCGCCTGTTCACCGCCTTCCAGTACCTGGCCCTGTTCACCGCCGTGGGCCAGACGCTGAGCTTCTGGCAGGTCTGGTTCGCGCTCAGCGTGCGCACCCTGCTCCTGGCCCTGCCCCTGCAGGGGGTGGCCGGCCTGGGGACCACCCAGCTCTGGTGGATCACGGCCCTGGTCCTCCTCGGCCGACCGCTCCAGCAGGCGATCGTGGCCGGGACCAGCGTCCACCTCCTGGACCTGTCGGTGAGCCTGGTGCTGGCCGGTCTGGGCTGGGCGGCGCTGCCCCTGCTGCCCCGGAGTGAGGGCTCTCCTCCGGCGGTAAGACCGGACCGGGCCGACGAGCGACCCTAGGCGCGCACCCCCGGCCGGTAGGCGTTCTCCGGCTCCAAGGAGTTACGGATCTCCTCGCGGAGTTGGGGCGTGTCCTCGTGGCCGTGAACGGAGACGGCGTGCTCGCTCGCCGCCCTCACCACCTCGTCCTCCTCACCGATGATCGTCAGCGTGCAGTTGGACTCGCTCGGCATCCTGCGGCAGTCGGCCATCACTCGTGCCATCGCATCTCCTCCATCGAAGCCGGGCCACCCTGGCCAGACCGAGAGGGCACAGCCTGCGCCTCGCCAACGGCATCGACCAGGGTCATAGGTCCCGGCTCACACGGGACCCGCGGACGCCATCGGCGGTCGGCCGGGCCGAACGACGATCGCCGGCCGGGCGGTTGAGGCCGGGCCGTCACCTCCGGGGTCGGGGCTACTCCCAGTCGAGCAGGCAGGCGGCCCAGGTCAGCCCGGCCCCGAAGCTGGCCAGCAGGATGCGATCGCCCGGGTGCAGGCGCCCCTCCGCGGCCGCGTCCCGCAGCGCCAGGGGAATGGTGGCGGTGGAGGTGTTGCCGTAGCGGTCGATGTTGATCACCACCCGGTCCATGGCGATCCCGGCCCGGCGCGCGGCCGACTCGATGATGCGGCGATTGGCCTGATGGGGCACGAAGAGGTCCACGTCCCCCACGGTGAGGCCGGCGGCCTCGGTCACGGCCAGGGCCTGACGGGCGAAGTTGTCGACCGCGAACATGTAGGTCTCGCGGCCGTTCATCTTGAAGTGCGGGTCGGGGTCGCGGACGGCGTAGGCCCCCTTGTGGGCGTGGTCCCCGTACACGAGAAGGTCCCACTGCCGGCCGTCCGCCCCCAGGCACCAGCTCCTGATCCCGGCACCGTGCCGGGCCGGCCCCACCACCAGGGCGCCGGCGGCGTCGCCGAGCAGGACGCAGGTGGACCGGTCGCCCCAATCGAGGATGCGGGACAGCACCTCGGCTCCGATGACCAGGGCGGTGCGGGCGCGGCCCGAGGCGATCATGGCGTCGGCGATGGCCAGCTCGTAGAGCAAGCCGGTGCAGGCCGCGAGCAGGTCGAAGGCCCAGGCGTTGACCAGGCCCAGGCACTCCTGCACCCGGCAGGCCATGGCCGGGAAGGGCGCGTCCGGGGAGGAGCTGGCGACCATGACCAGGTCGATCGCCTCGGGCTCCACGCCGGCGGCGTCGAGCGCCTCGCGTCCCGCCTTCACCGCCAGCTCGAAGCTGGCCGTGCCCGGCTCGGCCACGTGGCGCTCGCGGATGCCGGTCCGCTCCACGATCCACTCGTCGGACGTGTCCACCATTCGTTCCAGCTCGGCGTTGCCGAGCACCCGTTCCGGGACGTGCACTCCCAGGCCGAGGATGGCGGTCTGCCGGCCCAGGGTGGGGAAGGCGCGCACGGGGACGTCCTGGGGACGCGTCCGCTTGGTCAGGCTGGCCGTGTGATCACCTCCGCTGCAAGCGTATGGAACCGGACGGCCAGAGGTCATCGAACGCGCGACCGAAATCGCCCGGTCAGATTTGGACTCGGCGGCCAAACGGCCCGGGAACGCCGCATGTTAGCCTCGCAACCACACACACCAGGGGGTCGACTTGCGCATCGGTCTCACCGTGCCCTTCGAGGGGCTGTCGCTGGATCAGGTCCCGGACCTCTTGCGGACCGCCGAACGTCTCGGATACCAGGAGGCCTGGAGCTACGAACGTAACCTCTACGACGCCTTCACGCCGCTGGCCGCCGGCGCCCCGGCCACGGAGCACATGCGGCTCGGAGCCTCGATCGTGCCGGTGTTCACCAGGCCGGCGGGGCTGGTCGCGATGTCGGCGCTGGCCCTGGCGGAGCTGGCCCCGGGCCGGTTCGTGCTCGGCCTGGGGGCCTCGACCCGGGCCATCGTGACCGACTGGATGGGCCTCCCCTTCGCCCGGCCGCTGTCCCGGGTGCGCGAGACGGTGCTGACGGTGCGGGCCCTGCTCGCCGGCGAACGGGTGGGCGGTATGCGTCTGCACCGGACGCCCCCGCGGCCGGTGCCGGTCTACCTGGCGGCCCTGGGTGAGCGGATGCTGCGCCTGGCCGGGGAGATCGCCGACGGGGTGGTCTTCTTCCTCGCCGGCCCCGGCGTGATCCCGGAGCTGATGAGCACGGCCGGGGGCCGACTGGACTCGGTCGCCCGGGTGGTGGTGGCCGTGGGCGAGAGCCGCGGGGAGAGCATGAGCTTCGCCCGTCGCTTCATCGCCGGATACACCACGGTGCCGGCCTACGCGCGCTTCCTCACCCGGCAGGGCTTCGGCGAGGAGGTCCGGGCCGTGCAGGCGCGATGGAACGCCGGCGATCGGGCCGGGGCGGCCGCCCAGGTGTCGGCCGACATGGTGGACGAGCTGATGCTGGTCGACCACCACCCCCGGCTCGAGGAGTGGATCGCCCGCTACGCGGCCAGCGGGCTGGGCTGCCTCGACCTGTGGTTCATGTCGATGGCGGTGGACCCGGAGCGCCGGCGCCGCGACATCGAGGAGGCCATGGAGCGGGTGGCGCTGGTGGCCGGCGCCGTCCGGGAGCCGGCGCCCTGAGCCGGAGGCGGCCGGGCGTGTCGCATCCGGGGGACGCCCCTCCACCCCGCGCGACCACCGGATCGCGGGGGGCAAAATGGTGAGGCCCATGCCGCCCACGACCGCCCGGCCCCCCTCACCCGACGATCTGCGCGAACTCTTCCTGGGGGCGTTCGAGGCCGCGGTCCCCGAGCTGGAGCGGGAGGACCGCATCCCGGCCCGTCTCCTGGAGCTGACCGCCGCCGCCGGCGTCCACCGCCTCACCGTGCCCCCCGAGCACGGCGGCTTCGGCCTCGGCCTGGTCGACTTCCTTCCCTACCTCGAGCTGGCCGCGATGGGCCCGGCCCCCGGCCGCATGATCTGCCACCTGAGCAACGGCATCTGGCGGCCGTTGGCCGGTTACGGCAGCCCCGAGCAGCGGCGGTTGATCCGAGAGCAGGCCGAGGGCCGGACCACGATCGCCTTCGCCCTCACCGAGCGGAGCGGAGGCACGGGTCGCGATCTCCACTCCCGGGCCGTGGCCGAGACGGGGGGCTGGCGGCTGACGGGGGAGAAGCACCTGATCACGTTCGGGGACCGGGCGGACTGGTTCCTGCTCGTGGCCGCGAGCGACGAACGCCGGGAGCGGGACTCGCTGACCGCCTTCCTGGTGCCCCGTGACACGCCCGGGTTCGAGATCGACGCCGGGCAGCGGACCATGGGCCTCCACGGTACCGGCCACGCCTGGCTTCGCTACCGCGAGATGCGGGTCGAGGATCGGCATCGCCTGGGGGAGGTCGGTCAGGGGCTGGAGGTGGCCCTGAGCTTCCTCGACTACAGCCGCATCTCGCTCTCGGCCTGCATGGTGGGCCTGGCCCGGCGGGCGCTGCAGGAGGCGATCGCCTACAGCCGCCGCCGGATCACGTTCGGCCGGCCGATCGCGGAACGGGACGCGATCCGGGCCCACCTGGCCGACATGCACGCCGACCTCGAGGCCGGTCGGGGACTGGTCCGAACCGCCGCCGCCGCCTTCGACGCCGGGGAGGAGGTGACGGCGGCGGCGGCCACGGCCAAGCTCTTCTGCCTCAACATGGTCGGCCGGGTCACCGACCTGGCCCTGCGGGTCCACGGCGGCTTCGGCTACACCACCGACGCCCCCATCGAGCGCATCTACCGCGACGCCCGCGGCTTCTGGTTCGAGGAGGGCACGGCGGAGATCCAACAGCTGGTGATCGCCCGCCACCTGCTCCGGGCGGCGGAGGCGTCCGAACCGGACGGCACCGGCGCCGTTCCCTGAACCGGTGCGCTACGTCGAGGTCTCGCCCGGGGAGGTCGCCCTCCGCCGGGGCGCCCCCTCTCCCCTTCCCCCCGGCCACGCCCGGGTGCGGGTGGCGGCCTGTGGCCTCTGCGGGAGCGACCTCCACCTCCTCCGGGGGATGGTGCTGCCCCGGGGGGCGGCCTACCCGGTTCGGCCCGGCCACGAGGTGGCGGGGGTGGTCACCGAGCTGGCCCCGGACGTGGATCGACCCCGGCCCGGCGAGCGGGTGGTCCTCCACCCGCTGGACGTCTGCGGCGACTGCGCCCCCTGCCGGCGCGGCCAGGAGGAACGCTGCCGCCGGGGCCGGGTCCTGGGGCTCCAGGTCGCCGGGGGCATGGCCGACGAGGTGGTCTGGCCGGCCCGCCGCCTGGTGGCCGTGGGCGAGCTGCCCCTGGAGCGGGCGGCGGTGCTGGCGGACGCGGTCGCCACCGCCCACCACGCCCTGCGCCTGGCCGACCCGGGCCCGCACGGACGGCTGTGCGTGGTCGGGGCCGGCGGGGTGGGCGGCCACGTGGTCCAGCTGGCCCGGGCCCTGCGGCCCGAGGTCGAGGTCTGGGCGGTGGTGCGCAGCTCGGCCAGCGCCGCCCGCCTGGAGGCGATGGGGGCCGGGGTGGTGCTGGGCCTGGAGGGGGCGGCGGCACGGCTCAGGGCCGAGGCCGGCCGGTTCGACGCCGTGGTCGATTTCAGCGGCACGGCGGCCGGCCCGGCCGAGGGCCTGGCCATGCTCGAGGTGGGCGGCCGGCTGGTGCTGGGCTCGGTCGTGGACGAGCCGATCCAGCTGGGGACGACGGTGACCGGGATGGTCACCCGGGAGCTGGAGGTGGTCGGCTGCTACGTCTCCACCCTGGAGGACCTGCGGACGGTGGCCGACCTGGCCCGGGAGGGCCGGATCGACCTGAGCGCGTCGGTGTCACGCCGCCTTCCCCTGGAGCGAGCGGCGGAGGCGTTCGACCTGGTCGAGCGGCGTCCACCCGGTCTGGTCCGGGTGGTGCTGGAGCCGTGACCGTGGCCCGGTCCGGGCGACTGACCGGCAAGGTGGCGCTGCTCACCGGTGCAGCGCGCGGGCAGGGGGCGGCGGCGGCCCGGCTCTTCGCCCGGGAGGGGGCGTGCGTCCTCCTCGGCGACGTGCTCGACGAGGTCGGCCGGGAGGTGGCGGCGGGCATCGACGCCGAGGCGGGCGGCCACCGGGCCAGCTACCTGCGTCTGGACGTGACCCGGGACGAGGACTGGCGGGCGGCGGTGGCCGCGGCCGAGGCCGAGTTCGGAGGGCTGGACGTGCTGGTCAACAACGCCGGGGTGACCCGTGCCCGGGGGGTGGAGCGAACCCGCGAGGAGGACTGGGCGCGGGTCATCGCCGTCAACCAGACCGGGGCCTGGCTGGGCATGCGGGCCGCCATCCCCGCCCTGCGCCGCCGGGGAGGCGGGGCCATCGTCAACACCGCCTCCATCTACGGTGTGGTCGGCTCCGTGTCCTCCACCGCCTACCACGCCGCCAAGGGGGCGCTGCTGGCCATGACCCGGCAGGCGGCGGTGGAGTACGCTCCCGAGCGCATCCGGGTCAACGCCGTCCTGCCCGGCGTGATCGACACCCCCATGCTGGCCGACATCCGGGAGGACTGGCTCCGGGCCCTGGTCGCCCGCACCCCCCTGGGCCGGGTGGGACGGCCGGAGGAGGTGGCCGCGGCCGTGCTCTTCCTCGCCTCCGACGAAGCCTCGTTCATCACCGGCGCCCTGCTGACCGTGGACGGCGGCTACACCGCCGCCTGAGGGGGCGGCGCTCAGCTGGCCGACGCCTTCAGCAGCCACTCCAGGGCGCCGCGCAGGTAGGGGCGGCCCAGGACCAGGACGCGGACACGCAGGGTGTGGCCGGCCGTCTCCGCGTCCCACCAGCGCCAGCGTCGAAGGTGGGGCTGGAACCAGTAGACCCAGGCCCGCAGCGACCAGCGGTCGAGGACGCACTCCACCACCTGGGCGTCGTCCACGCAGGCGGCCACGAACCAGGCCGGCAGGGCCCGTTTCCACTCGGCCAGGTCGGGCCATTCCCCGGTCGCCCGCCGGAGCACCACCTCCAGCACCTCCCGTGCCCGGTCCAGGGCCGGCTCCGCCCCCCGCGGGCACTCCACCTCCAGGGTGTCCAGCTCGCCCGGCGGGGCGGCGCCCGCGGCTCCGCCGAGCAGGTGGCTCAGCTCCTCCTCCGGGGTCACGAGGGCAATTGTGGAGCAGCGGCGGCCGGGGTGGCGAGGACCTCGTGATCTCCCCTACCCCGGCCGTCGGCCGGTGGCGATGGCCAGGGTGGAGGTGACGTGCCGCTCCTCGTACTCCTCCTGCACCCGGCGGAGGAGGTCGGCGCGTTCCCCGGGGTCGAGGTCGCTGCGGGCCTCCAGCAGCCGGCTGAAGGCGGCCCGGAAGTCGGTGGCCATGAGCGTGCCCACCTCGCCCCCCCACTCCCCGACCGGCAGCTTCACCTCCCGCCGCCGGACCTCCCGCGCCCCGGCCCGGCGGAGGTAGTCGTCGAGCGACGCGTAGACCGCGCCCGAGGTGTCGAGGCCCCGGGCCGCGGCCGCGGCCAGCGAGATCTCGAGCAGTCGCCCGATCGCCGGGCCGGCCCCCTCCAGCCCGAGCGGCGGCTCCACCAGCTCGACCCAGCCGCCCGGCCGGGTCACGCGGAGCAGGTCCCGGACCACCGCCGGCCAGGAGGCGGCGGGGATGGCCAGGAAGAGCAGTCGCTGGTGGACGAGATCGAAGCTGCCGTCCCGGAAGGGCAGCCCCCGCAGCAGGTCGGCCCTGACCGGCTGGTAGCGGGGCGGCCGGTCGGGCTTGCCCGGCACCAGGTCCAGGCCCACCACCAGGGCCTCGGGGAACTCCTCGGTCATGTCGAAGCCCCACTGGCCGCTGCCGGCGCCCACGTCCAGGATCCGCGCCGGGGCCTCGACCGGGGCCTGGTGGTTGGCGCCCAGGGCCAGCCGGATGGCGTAGTGCTGCAGGTCGAGGCGGTCGATCTCGCTCGGGTGTCGGGGCAGCAGGTAGTGCCGGCTCTCGGTCGGCGGCCCCGCCTCCACCCCGGCCCACAGCTCGTCGCCGCGGGGGACCTCCAGCAGCCAGTCGACCATGCCCAGGGCATGGGCGGCCCGGACCAGGCCGCGGAGGGTGGCCAGACGGCGGGTGATGGTGTTCGGCGCCCGGCCCCAGCTCCAGAGCGCACGAGCGTACTCGACGACCAGCTGCCGGCCGGGGCCGGGGCCGGCGGCGAGCAGCCGGGCCACGGCGGAGGCGGGCGTCTGCCCGAGGAAGCGGGCGAACTCCGCCACGTCCTGGGCGTAGGCCCGGGAGGTCTAGCGCCGCAGCAGCTCCCCCGCCCGACCTTCGGCCTCTCCCTCGATCGCCTCTCCTCTCACGGCGCACCCTCCCTGCTGCGCTCGACCGCGCCCTTCCCCAGGTCACAGTATGGGCCGGGAAGGGCGCGGGGAGCGGCGCCCCGGGCCGGGGCCGGCGCCGAGCGGTGGTGGCCTCGCAGCGTGGGACTTGTGATCGGACGCCGGGGCGCGTAGGAAGGGCGAGGAGGTGTGCGATGCGAAGGGATGTCGCCTTCGATGCGGAGGGGGTGACGCTGCGGGGATGGCTCTTCACGCCTGACTCGGCCGATGCTCCTTTCCCGACCGTGGTCATGGCGCATGGGTTCTCGGCCGTCAAGGAGATGTATCTGGATCGCTTCGCCGAGACCTTCGCCCGGGCCGGGCTCGCCGCCCTGGTCTTCGACAACCGCAACTTCGGCGCCAGCGACGGAACGCCGCGTCAGGAGATCGACCCCTGGGCCCAGGTCCGCGACTACCGCCACGCCATCACCTACGCCCGGACCCTGCCCGAGGTCGACCGGGAGCGGATCGGCGTCTGGGGCTCCAGCTACAGCGGCGGCCACGTGCTGGTGGTGGGGGCCATCGACCGGCGCGTGCGCTGCGTGGTCTCCCAGGTACCGCTGGTCAGCGGCTACCGCAACCTGCTCCGGCTGGTCCGCGCCGACCAGGTGGCGGCGCTCCGAGAGCAGTTCGACGCCGACCGTGAGGCTCGCTTCCGCGGCGAGCCGCCGGCCATGATCCCGGTGGTGAGCGCCGACCCCGCCGGGCCGGCGGCGCTCCCCACCCCCGACTCCTACACGTGGTTCACGGAGACGGCGCGGGAGCGGGCCCCGGCCTGGAGGAACGAGGTCACCCTCCGGACGGTGGAGATGCTGATGGAGTACGAGCCGGGCGTCTACGTGGACCGGGTCAGCCCCACCCCGCTGCTGATGGTGATCGCCGCCCGCGACCACCTGGCCGTCGCCGACGAGGCCTTCGCCGCCTACCAGCGCGCCCTGGAGCCCAAGAGGCTCGTGGTCCTGCCCGGGGCGCACTTCGACGCCTACGTCGATCCCATGTTCCAGCTCGCCGCCGGGGCGGCGCGGGACTGGTTCACGGAGCACCTGGGCGTCCGGGGAGCGGCCGTCCCGGCTTCGTGAGCCGTCGACGGCGGGCGACCGCGGTCGTCACACTGGAGATGGGTTGGGAGCGCGGCGATGGGCGGAGGGTGGGATGAGCGGGGAGGAGATCGGCCCCTGGGCCGGGACCGTGGGGACGGTCCCGGCCCGGCGCCGGCCGGGATCGGGGCCGATCCGGGGCCGGCGAGCGGGCGGGGCGTCGCCCTCCCCGATCGTCGGTGGCCACGACCCGGGAAAAGACGCCGGTGGCGTCGCTGGCTGGGGGCGGCCCTGCTCCTCGCCCTGCTGGCCACCCTGGCCGGGCTCCTCGTCGACCGCTCGGCGATCCCGGCCCGGCTTCCCTTTCCGAACCGGGGGTCGACGACGCCGGCCGGGCCGGCGCTCACCGCCCGGGACGGGCTGCGGGTGGCGGGTGACCGGATCGTCGATGCCGCCGGCCGGCGGGTGGTGTTCCACGGCGTCAACTACTCCGGCGCCGAGTACGCCTGCGTCCGCGGCTTCGGCGTCTTCGACGGGCCGAGCGATCTGGCCATGGTGCGCGCCCTGGTCGGCTGGCACGTCACCTCGGTGCGTCTCCTGCTGAACGAGGACTGCTGGCTCGGCGTCAACGGCGTGAACCCCGCCTATGGGGGCGCCGCCTACCGCCGGGCCATCGTCGACTTCGTGCGCTTGCTGCACGCTCAGGGCCTGTACGCCGAGGTCTCGCTGGCCTGGGCGGCGCCAGGCCGTCAGCTGGCCCTGGGCCAGGCCCCGATGCCGGACGCGGACCACGCGCTTGCCTTCTGGCGCTCGGTGGCGACCACCTTCGCCCACGATCCGTTCGTGGTCCTGGGCGCCTACGGCGAGCCCCACGACGTGAGCTGGCCGTGCTGGCTGCAGGGCGGGGCCTTCTGCCGGCTGGGCTACGCGGCGGTCGGGATGCAGCAGATCGTGGACGCCATCCGGGCGGCGGGAGCGACCCAGCCGATCGCCGTCTCCGGCATCAACTTCGCCAACGACCTCGGCGCGTGGCTGGAGTACCGCCCCCACGATCCTCGCGGCGAGCTGGTGGCCGAGTTCCACCTCTACGGCAACAACCTGTGCCACACCCCGGCCTGCTGGGCCCGCGACGAGCTCCCGGTGCTGCGACGCGTTCCCCTGCTGACCGGAGAGCTGGGCGAGAGCTACGACGACTCCAGCTGCGGGGCGAGCTTCATCTCCGAGTACATGACCTGGGCCGACGCCCATGGCGTCGGCTACCAGGCGTGGACCTGGAACACCTGGGGCACCTGCTCCAGCCTGATCCGCCGCTTCGATGGGACCCCGGCCGGCGTCTACGGGCAGACCTACCGTGCCCACCTGGCGGCGCTGGCGCATGCCGCCGGCGGCCGCGACGCTTGATCTCCGAACATTCGTTCCCTAGCCTGAGGTGGTGAGGGCCTATCCGCTCGAGCTGGTCCCCGGCCTGATGCACGCCGCCTGGGACGCCTCGGGACGGCGCCTGGCCACGGTGTGGCCGACGCGCCGTCCGGACCGGTGGCACGTGTCGATCGCCGGCGACGAGGTGGTGGCCACGGTGGAGCCGCTGCCCGAGGACCGGGTACGGGCCGTGCTGGATCGCTGGGGCTTCACCGCCGCCACGCCCTGGCGGCGGTGGCCGGTCAGGCCACAGGCGGCCAACCCGTTCCTGGCCCAGGACCGCATGGCCGGGTGATTCGGCGGGAGCGGCGCTTCCCCGTCTCCCGGCCGGGGCGGCTACGATCGTCGGGCATGGAGACCTGGGACGCCATCAGATCGCGGCGGAACGTGCGGGCCTATGCCGACCGGCCGATCCCCGCCGAGCACCTGGATCGGATCCTCGAGGCCGGGCGTCGTGCCCCCTCGTCCGCCAATCAGCAGCGCTGGGACTTCGTCGTGTGCACGGAGCGATCCCAGCTCCAGCAGCTGGCCCGGGTCTGGCGGGGCGCCGGCCACGTGGCCACCTCGGCCGCGACCGTGGTGCTGGTCGCGCCGGTGGGCGAGGACGGGCGTACCCGGGAGTCGATCCAGTACGACCTCGGGCAGGTGACGATGAGCATGATGCTGGCCGCGGCCGACCTCGGCATCGGCAGCGGCCACGCCGCGGTGGCGGATCAGGAGCTGGCCCGTCGCCTGCTCGGCGTTCCCGAGGACCGGTTCTGCGCCTGGCTGATCGCGCTCGGCTATCCGGCCGACCGGCCGTTGACCCCGATCCGACGTCCCAACCGGCGGCCGTTCGACGAGGTGGTGCACCGCGGTCGCTGGTGAGCGCCGGTCCCCCTCGATCCCGGGACCGGGCCACGGCGGGACGGCCCCGCCCGGCACCGGTCCCGGCGCCGGTCACCTGACGACCGACTTCGAGGTCGGGCGCAGCCGGGTGACGACCATCCGCTCCCGGTCGAGCAGGGGGCCGATCAGGGGGGCGATCTCCTCCTTCCACCGCTCGCTCTCGTAGACCGCCGCGTAGAGCCGTTGCCGCTCCTCCTCGTCCTCGAAGCGACGTATCCAGACGTAGAGGTCGGGATCGTCGACGGCCACGAAGCTTCCCACCACGACCATCCCCTTCGATGCCTGGAAGGGGATGACGACCTCCTCCATCAACCGCACCAGGTCGTCCCGGCATCCCGGCCGCACGCGGTACTGCCTGAGCTCGAACAGCATTCGCCTCCTCCCTCTGGTGGTCTGCGGTGCCGGCCCGGCACCGCGTCCGCTTGGCCCCGAACCGGCGCCGCCACGGCCGGTCTCGCCGCCGCGGATCGAACCGGGAGAACCGCCGCCCTCCCGAGGGCAATCGTAACCGGGCGGAGGCGTTCCGGCCCCGTGGGGATGCGCCGGCACCCCGCCCGTGCGCCGGATCGCCCCTCGACGTGTGCGGCAGCGCCTTCCGGCGCCGGGTCTGGCAGGGGCTGCGCGAGATCCCGGCCGGTTCCAGGAGATCGCCGGTCGGGCCGGTGCGCCCGGCGGAAACGGGCGCTGCTCGCTCTCCTCACCCGGTGTCTACAGTCCCCACCGATGCTCGGGGCCGGGATGGTCGAGCCACAGCCACTGGCGACGGTCAGGCGCGATGGTGATGTCGTAGCGAAGGTGCGTCGGCTCCTCCTCTCTTTTCGTGTACTCCTCGGCGCACGCTTCGACGAGGTCCACAGTCGGCGCGGTCCTCCCCGGGTCGCGATCAGCTCCCCTCGGTGGTTGCGTGACACGATGGCCCGCGAGCGATCGAGCCCTGCCTGGGGGATGCGAGGCATCGAGCCGGTCGCGATGATGCGGTCACAGGGGCCCGCGATGCGGAACCCTGACCCTGTCCCCGGGGCGAGGGTCGAGCGCGGCCAGGAACGCCAGCACCGTGCTCGGTTGGCTGCTGGAGCTTCGGTTCCCGCCATCCGCGTGGGCGGCCGCCGAAGGGGTGGGCCATGGCGGAGAGGGTGGGATTCGAACCCACGACACGGTTGCCCGTGTACGGCATTTCCAGTGCCGCGCCCTCGACCGGACTAGGCGACCTCTCCGCTCCTCCGGCGGACGGATAGGAGTGTACCCGGGCGGGAGCCCCCGGACCGGGTCAGCCGCCGGCGGGAAGGGTCAGGTCGGCCTCGATCGTCACCTCGTCGGCCACCTTGAGGGCGCCCAGAAAGGCTGTGTAGGGCTTGATGCCCCAGTCGGTCTGGCGGATGCGCGCCCGGGCGTGGGCCCGGAGGCCGTCCTGGCCCGGCTCCACGGTCACCTGGACGGCGGCCGGCGCCGAACGGCCGGCCATCTCCAGGTTCCCCACCAGCGTGGCCTGGACCCGATCGTCGTCCGAGCTCAGGTCCTGGACCTCGTGCGACTGGAAACGGATGGTGGGGTGCTGGTCGGTGCGCAGCACCTTGCGCTCGATGTTGGACTGGATCTCGCTCCGATCGCCGTCGGACAGCGATCGGGCCCCGCCGTGTCCCTCGCGTACCTCCAGGCTGTGGCCGTCGACCGTCACCTCGACCCGGCCGCTGGGCCCCTCGGAGATCTCGACCGTGCCCTCCCACCTGGCGGCCTCGATGACGAGGTCGTGCCCGAGACGGGCCCCCGCCCCCTCGCGGCGGGTCGCGATCCGCAGGCTCCCCTGCTGTGGCCCGATCGGGAACGTGCCCCTGGGAAGATCCATCTCCGTCAACCTCCGATCCTACCGGCTCGTGATCCGGCCCGAGGCTCCAGAGCCCCCGAACCGGCTCCGCCTCAGACCTCGACCTGATCGCCGTCCTCGGCCCAGCGCACGTGGAAGGTGCCCGGGCGGTCCACCCGGTGGAAGGTATGGGCCCCGAAGTAGTCGCGGAGCCCCTGCACCAGGCAGGCCGGGCCCCGCTCCCGACGGTAGCCGTCGAAGTAGGCGAGGGCCGAGGAGAAGGCCGGGACCGGCACGCCCAGCTCGACCGCGGTACGGACCACACGCCGCCAGGCGTCCTGGGCCTGCTCGACCGCATCGCGGAACGGCGACGCCAGGAGCAGGCTCTGGAGGTCGGGCTGGCGGTCGAAGGCCTGCCGGATCCGGTCCAGGAAGCGGGCTCTGATGATGCAGCCGGCCCGCCAGACGGCGGCGATGGTCCCGAGGTTCAGCTCCCACCCGTAGCGGGCCGAGGCCGCCGCCATCTGTTCGAACCCCTGCGCGTAGGCCACCACCTTGGAGGCGTAGAGGGCGTCCCGGACGGCATCGACCAGACCGGCCCGGTCCCCGGCGGCGACCCGGGAGGTGCCGAGCACGCGCGCCGCCGCCCGGCGCCGGTCCCGCTGGGCGGACAGGAAACGGGCGAAGACCGCCTCCGTGATCGTGGTCGCGGGCACCCCCAGGTCGAGCGCGTCCTGGGAGGTCCATCGGCCGGTGCCTTTCTGCTCGGCCTCGTCCAGGATCACGTCCACCAGCGGCAGCCCGGTCTCCGGGTCCCGTTTGGCCAGGACCTCGGCCGTGATCTGGATGAGATAGGAGTCGAGGTCGCCCTGGTTCCATTCCCGGAAGACCGCCGCCTGCTCCTCCGGCCCCAGGCCCGCGACCTCGCGCAGGACGTCGTACGCCTCGGCGATGAGCTGGATGTCGGCGTACTCGATCCCGTTGTGGACCATCTTGACGTAGTGCCCGGCGCCGTCACTCCCCATGTAGGCGCAACAGGGCGCGCCCTCGGCTCGGGCGGCGATGGCGGTGAAGATGGGCTCCAGGTGGTGGTACGCCGCCCGGGTCCCCCCCGGCATCAGGCTGGGGCCGCGGAGGGCTCCCTCCTCCCCCCCCGAGATCCCGGTTCCGAGAAAGCCCAGGCCGGCCGCCTCCAGGGCCGTGGCCCGGCGTCTGGTGTCGTGGAAGTTCGAGTTGCCCCCGTCGACGACGACATCGCCCGCCTCGAGATGCGGCCGAAGGGCGGCGATGGCCTGGTCGACCGGCTCCCCGGCCTGGACCATGATCAGGACCCGGCGCGGTCGCTCCAGCGCGGCGACGAAGGAGGCGACGTCGTAGGCTGGACGCAGGTCGCCTTCCCCGCCGTGCTCCGACATCATCCGGTCGGTGCGCGCGCGGGTCCGGTTGTACACCGCGACCGGAATGCCCCGCGACGCGACGTTGCGGGCCAGGTTCTGACCCATCACGCCGAGGCCGAACACCCCCAGAGCGGCTCTGGTCACGAGGCGAGTCTACTGAATTCCCGTGGCCGGATTGCGCGAGGGCGGCCGATCGGGTATATGTGGCGGACGGTGTTCCGAGCGACGAGCTGGACGGGCCCGGACCGGGTGCCGGCGGGGGAGGTGCCGCTGTCCCCCGGCGCGGTGGCCGTTGCGCGGCGTTCACCGACGGTTGCCCCATGCGTCGACACAGAACCGGGGGGCAAACCGTTCATAATGCCTCTGCGGTGAGAGCGTGGTAGACATCCAGGAACTCGAAGGCTCCAGCATCGGCGGCTACCAGCTGATCACGTGTCTCGGTCACGGCACCCACACCGCCGTGTACCGGGCCACGGGCAGCCTCGGCTCGCAGTGGGCGCTGAAGGTCATCGATCGGCAGCTCGAGCCGGAGTCGACCCTGGTGGAGCGCCTCCGGCGGGAAGCGAGCCTCTGCTCGCGTGTCGATCACCCGGCGATCCTGCCCATGTACGACGTGGGCCGTGACGAGCAGGTCACCTTCGCCACCGCCCCCTTCCTCGAGGCGCCCACCCTGGAGGAGCTGATGCGCGAGGGGCGAGTCGATGCCGATCTGCTCTGGAGCGTGGTCAGCCAGATCGCCGACGCGCTCGAGCGCGCTCACGATCTCGGTCTCGTGTGCCGGGTGCTGAAGCCCAACAACATCCTGGTCGACTCCTCGGGACACGCCTATCTGGCCGAGTTCGGCATCGCCAGCCGCCGCACCGGACCCATGGCCCTCACCAGCCCCGGTTACAACCTCCGCTCCCCTCAGTACCTGGCCCCGGAACAGGTCGAGGGCAAGGAGCCCAGCCGGCGGGCGGACGTGTACGCCATGGGCGTGCTCATCTTCGAGATCCTGACCGAGACGCCGCTCTTCGGCGGCCGGAGCGTCGGCGAGGTGCTGACCGCCACCCTGAACGGTCAGGTCCCCTCGGCCCACGCTCGCAACCGCCGGCTGCCACCGGGGATCGACCGGGTCCTCGGTCGAGCCCTGGCCAAGGACCCGGCCGAACGCCACCAGTCGGTCTGGGAGCTCCTGGAGGAGTTGGTCAACGTCCCCGACATCGACCAGCAGATGGCCGCGCCGCCGGCCGAGGCGCTCCCGCCCTCACCGATCCTGGCGCCGGCGGAGACGCCGGTCGAGATGCCGCCGGCGGCCGAGGCCCAGCCGGCGGCCGAGGTCGAGTCGGTCGAGGCTCCGGCGCCGGAGGCCCCCGAACCGCCCCCCTCCACCGGGGAGGCGGTGGTGGTGACCACCCCGCCGGTGCCCATCGCCGCAGACTCGGCCGTCTCCATGCTGCACAAGATGGGCGTTCCCAACCTCGAGTTCCACGACCTGCCCATCCTGAACTCGTACTTCGCCTGCCTGATGCGGCATGCCAAGGACGTGAGCGAACGCCGCTGGCCGCAGGTGCTGGAGGCCGCGGGCCTGCAGGTCTATGCGGCGCAAGATCCGCCCGACAACGGTGAACGGACCGCCACCGTGGAGGAGTGCAGCCGTCTGGTGGAGGGGTTCGAGATCGTCTTCGGGCCGGATGCCCCGGCCCAGCTGCGCGCGCTCGGACGACGGGTGACGGACGATTGGCTGCGCAGCACCCAGCCCAAGCCCTTCCGGATGATGGGCCGTCCGGAGAGCAAGGTGGCGGACGCCCTCTACGTCTTCAACCACAGCATGGACCGGGTGCGAGGGGAGCCGCTCCACGCCTGGAAGCAGATCGACAAGCGACAGTTCTGGGTCGTCCACTACGGCAATCTGTTCGCGGTGGGCAGGATCAAGCCCGCCAAGTCCTGCCACTTCTGGGTGGCGGCCTTCGAGTCGGCCCTCCGCTGGGGGGGCCTGGCCAACGACTGGGCGGTGGAGGAGACGGAGTGCGGATGCGTCACCGGCTCCTTCTCCTGCGTCTTCACCATCGAGCGGGTCGGAGCCTGAGCCGGCCCACGGCCTGACCGGAGGGCGTGGTCGACGTCGGCCCCGCCGGGGGAGCGCGGGCGTCCTCAGGAGAGCGAGCCGAGGATTCGCAGACCCTCGACCTCGGCCACGATCGCGCCCGTGGCCAGGCCGAGGAACAGGCCGTGCTCGAGCACACCGGTCGTGGCCTTGATCGCGGCCGCGACGCCCTCGGGATCCTCGATCCCGCCGGTGAAGGTCAGGTCCAGGATGAAGTTGCCGTTGTCGGTGACGTAGGGCGTGTCCTGACCGGCGCGCAGGCGGACGTCAGCGCCGAGGCCGGCCAGCCGGCGTGCCGTCTGGCGCCACAGGAAAGGCAGGATCTCGACCGGGACGAAGGTCTGTCCCAGCCGCCGCGCCAGCTTCGAGGCGTCGGCGATCACGATGAAACGCCGGGCGGAGGAGGCGACCAGTTTCTCCCGGAACAGGGCCCCGCCGTGCCCCTTGATCAGCCGGAGCTGCGGGTCGATCTCGTCGGCGCCGTCCACGGCCAGGTCGATGGGTTGGAGGGGGTCGTCGACCACGACGATGCCGAGTCTTCGGGCCAGCTCCTCGCTCTCGCGCGAGGTGGCGACGGCGGAGACGCGCAGCCCCTCGGCGACGCGCTCGCCCAGCGCCTCGATGAAGAAGCGGGCGGTGGTGCCGCTGCCGATGCCGAGCAGCATCCCCGGCTCCACCAGCTCGAGCGCCCGTCGCGCCGCCGCGCGCTTCTGCTCGTCGTGGACGCTCACGGTGCGGTGAAGGAGACGGCGCGGCGCAGCGCGCGCACGCCGGCCTCCACCCCCCCGGGGTGGCGGTAGATCGCCGTCCCCGCCACCAGGAGGGTGGCGCCCGCCTCCGCCACCAGGGGGGCCGTGTCGGCGTCGATGCCGCCGTCGACCTCGATCGCCAGCTCGGGGGCCAGGAGCCGGACCCGCCGGAGCTTCTCGGGGCTGGTCGGGATGAAGCGCTGGCCCCCGAAGCCGGGCTCCACGGTCATGACGTTGACCATGCTGACATGGGCGGCGAGCTCGCGCAGCGCCTCGACCGGCGTGCCCGGGTTGAGGGCCAGGCCGGGCTCGGCGCCCGCTTCCCTGACCGCGATCACCGCCCGGTAGAGGGACGGCGTGGACTCCACCTGGATCAGGATGTGGCTGGCTCCGGCAGCGGCGATCGCCGGCACCAGGACTTCCGGGCGCTCGACCATGAGGTGGGCCTCGATGGGCAGGTTGGGCGCCGCTCGCCGCACCGCGGCCACCACGTCGGGGCCGAAGGTCAGGTTGGGGACGAAGTGCCCGTCCATGACGTCGACCTGGATGCGATCCACCCCCGCCGCCGCCGCCTCCCGCACCTGCTCGCCGAGTCGGGTGAGGTCGGCCGCGAGGATGGAGGCGACGACCTGGATGCGGCTCACGTCCCCGGCCGGCCGACCGCCGCCCGGTCCACCAGGTAACGCGCCCCCGGGATCATCCCGGCCGGCACCTCCCCCCGTCGCGCCCGGACCAGTGCCGCCGCCTTGTCCTCGCCCACGACCAGGAAGACGACCTGGCGGGCTTCGCGCAAGGCGCCCAGGGTGAGACTGACCCGTTCCGGCGGCGGCTTGGGCGCGTCGTGGACGGCGACCGCGTAGCCGGCGGCGTGAAGGGCGGCGTGCCCCGGGAAGAGCGAGGCGGTGTGGCCGTCGGGTCCCATGCCGAGCAGCACCAGGTCCAGCGGGCTGAGGTCGCGGACGATCGCGTCGTACCGGGCCGCGGCCACCTCGGCCCCCAGCTCCCCGGGAATCCGATGGAGGCTGCCCGGGTGGACGCGATCGAGGAGTTCCCGCTTGGCCGTCAGGTAGTTGCTCTCTGGGTGGTCGGGGGGAACGCAGCGCTCGTCACCGAACAGCACCGTCACCCGGCCCCAGGGCAGGGGTTCCGTCGCCAGCAGCTGGTAGGTGCGGCGGGGGGTCGAGCCCCCGGCCAGCACCAGCGTCCGGGCTCCCTCGCGCACGGCCTCCGCCACCAGGTCCGCCGCCCGCCGGGCCAGTCCCTCGGGGTCGTCGAAGACGTGCACGCCCGGCGACGCCGTCATCGTCCGAGCGACCGTTCGACGGCGTCGGCCAGCGCCGGCCAGCCCTCCTCGGGCGAGCGGCCGAGCTGGACCCTGAGGACGGGATAGCCCCGGCTGCGGAGCGACTGCAGGTCACCCAGGGCCTGGGCCTGCTTCAGGATGGAGAAGCCGTAGGGCTCGCCCGGTACCGGGACGTCCTCGGCGTCTTCCTGCACCACCTGCAGGAAGAGCCCGACCGGCGGCCCGCCCTTGTGCAGCTGGCCCGTCGAGTGCAGGAAACGCGGACCGTAGCCGGCCGTGGTCGCCGTCCGGGTGACGTCCCGCACCCGGCGCCGGATGCGGGCGATGGCCGCCTCGGAGGTCTCGGTGCGGGCCGTGTAGGCCATGGTCGCCAGGTACGCCCCCCGCGAGGCCCGGCCCAGCAGGTCGACCAGGGCGGGGCCGGCCTCGGCCGCCGGCACCGCCTCCGCCTCGGGCAGGCGGCCGGAGGTCGCGTACTCGGCGAGCACCCGGCGGGTGTTGTCCTTGCTCTCCTGCACGTTGGGCTGATCGAACGGGTCGATGCCCAGCATCGCCCCCGCCACCGCGGTGGCGATCTCCCAGCGCAAGAACTCGCCCCCCAGGTCCAGGGGGTCGCGCATGACCAGCGTCACCACCGGCTGCCCGGCCCGCTCCAGCTCGTCCACCTCGGGCACCTCGCCGTCGAGACGGACGTGCACGAACAGCCGGTCCTCGCCGTACACCGCCGGCGGCCCCAGGGGCTCGGCCTCCACCGGCACGATGCCCCGCCCCTCCTTGCCGGTGCTCTCGGCCAGCAGCTGCTCGAGCCAGAAACCGAAGCTCGCCACCGGCGGTGAGACCACCAGGGTGAGCTTGTCCCGGCCCAGCCCGGCCAGGCGTCCCAGCACCGCCCCCAGCCAGAGGCCCGGGTTCCGCGCCACCGGGACGCTCGGCCCGCAGACCTCGGACATCTCCCGGGCGCGTTCGAGCAGCTCGCGGACGTCCACCCCCATCATGGCCCCGGGCACCAACCCGAAGTAGGAGAGGGCCGAGTACCGGCCCCCGATGTCGGGTGGGTTGAGGAAGGTCCAGCGAAAGCCGCGCTCGCCGGCGATCCGCTCCAGCTCCGTGCCGGGGTCGGTGATGGCCGCGAAGTGGTGGCCCGGCGGTCGCACCCCGGCCCGCAGGGTCTCCTGCCAGAAGTAGGCGAGATGGGAGAGGGTCTCGGTGGTGGTCCCGGACTTGCTGGCCACGATGAAGAGCGTCCGCTCCAGCTCAAGCCCCCGGCGCAGGGCCAGGATCGTCCCCGGATCGGTGGTGTCGAGGACGTGCAGGCGAGGGCGTCCCTCGACCTGCCCGAAGGTGTTGCGAAGGACGTCCGGGCACAGGCTGGAGCCCCCCATCCCGAGCAGGACCACGTCCGCGTACTCGCGGGCCTCCTCGGCCCGTTCCAGCAGGGGATCCAGCGACTCCAGCATCTGCTCCGGCATGCCGAGCCAGCCCATCCAGCGCTCGGGCTGCGCCTTCGGCGTCCAGAAGGAGGCGTCCTTGGCCCACAGCCGGCGGGGGGCGTCCTGCTCCTGCAGCCCCGCCACCGCCTCGTCCACGGCCGGTTGCAGGACCCCCAGGGCGTGCCACTGGCGCGGGCCGCGCCCGGCTCGGATCTCGGCCGCGGCCCGCGTCAGCGTGGCCAGCAAGCTCTCGTACGAGCGCTCGAAGGCCGCCACCCCCTCGACCTCCAGCTCCTGGGTGATCTGGCGCAGGTCGATGCCGAACTCGGCCAGGGCCTGCAGCTGCCGCTCTGCCTGCTCGACCCCGTCGTCCAGGCTCCGCCGGACCTCGCCGTGGGCCCGGAACGCGGCCAGGGTGTGGTCCGGGACGGTGTCGATGGTCTCAGGTCCGATCAGCTCCTCCACGTACATGGTGTCGGGATAGCGCGGGTCCTTGGTCGAGGTGCTCGCCCACAGGCACCGTTGCGGCCGCGCCCCCGCCGCCCGCAGCGCCTCCCAGCGCGGCCCGGAGTGGAGCCGCCGCCACTCCTGGTAGGCGCGTTTCGAGTTGGCGATGCCGGCCTTGCCCAGCAGCGCCTGCAGCCGCGCCCGCTCGGCCGGGTCCTCGGTGCCGGCGATCTTGGCGTCCAGGATCCGGTCCACCTTGGTGTCCACCCGACTGACGAAGAAGCTGGCCACGCTCGCCACCCGGGCCGGCTCGCCGCCCCGGGCCCTCAGGTCCTCCAGGCCGGCGAGGAAGGCCTCCACCACCTCCTGGTAGCGCTCCACGGCGAAGATCAGCGTCACGTTGATGTTGACGCCTTCGCCCAGCATCTGCCGGATGGCGGGCAGACCGGGCTGGGTGGCCGGGATCTTGACCATGACGTTGGGGCGCCCGGCGCGGCGGAAGAGGTCCCGCGCCATCTCCGCCGTCCCCCGGGTGTCCATGGCCAGCCGGGGCGAGACCTCGATGCTGACGTAGCCGTCGGCCCCGCCGGTGGCGTCGTAGACGGGACGGAAGACGTCGGCGGCGGCCCGAATGTCCTCCAGCATCAGCTCCCAGAGGATGTCCTCGGGCTCGTGTCCCTCGCCCACCAGCCGGACCAGGGCCTCGTCGTAGTCGGCCGAGCCGCTGATCGCCTTCTCGAAGATGGTCGGGTTGGAGGTGATCCCGGTCACCCCCTCGTCGCGCAGGCGGACCAGCTCACCCGAGGTGATGAGCTCGCGCCGGAGGTTGTCCAGCCAGAGGCTCTGACCGAGCGCTCGGAGTTCCTGGATGGGGCTGGTCATGGCTGCCTCACCTCCTCGTGCACCAGGCGGCGCGCGGCCACCGCGATCTGCCCGGGCGAGATGCCCGCCGCCTCCATCAGCTCGGCCGGGGTTCCGGAGGTGGGCAGGCCCCGCACGGCGCAGTGGACGACGCGGGGTGGCCGGGGGTCGTCGGCCAGGGCCTCCATGACCGCCGCCCCGAGCCCGCCCTGCGGGTAGTGGTCCTCGGCCACGACCAGGCGCCCGGAGGTCACCCGGCTGGCCTCCTTGAGCGTCTCCACGTCCACCGGCTTCACGCTGTAGAGGTCGATGACCCGGGCGGCGATGCCCTCGGCCGCCAGCAGGTCGGCGGCGGCGAGGCAGTTGTGGACGGTCACCCCGGCCCCGATCAGCGCCACCCGGTCCTCGCCGGAGGCGCGCAGCACCTTGGAACCGCCGATCCGGAAGCGCTCCCCGGGGGGATAGAGGACCGGGTAGGCGCCTCGCGTGGTGCGCAGGAAGGTGACGCCCGGGGTGTCCGCCATGAGCGCCGTCAGCGCCACCGTGGAGGTGGCGTCGCTCGGGTAGAGCACGGTCGATCCGTGCACCGCCCGCATGGCCGCCAGGTCCTCGAGGGCCATCTGCGAGGGGCCGTCGGGGCCGATTTCGACCCCGGCATGAGAGCCCACCAGGCGGATGTTCACCTCCGAGACCCCGGCCATGCGGATGAAGTCGTAGGCGCGGGTCAAGAAGGCGGCGAAGGTGGAGGCGAACGGTGTGTAGCCACGTACGCTCATGCCCACGGCGGCCGAGACCAGCATCTGCTCGGCGATGAACATCTCGAAGTAGCGATCCGGGTAGGCGCGAGCGAACTCGTCGGCGTGGGTCGAGTTGGAGACCTCCCCGTCCATGGCCACCACGTCGCTCCGTGCCCCCAGCGCCTTGAGGGCGTCGCCGTAGGCCTTGCGGGTCGCCACCGGCTGGCCCGGCTCGTACCGCGGGAGCTCGACCGTGCCGTCGGCGCGCGCCGGGACCCGGGCCGGCTCCGGCTTGCGGGTGGAGACGGTCAGGTGACGGACCCCGCCCAGCTCGGTGATGGCGCGCTCGGCCATGTCCGGCGGCAGCGCCCGTCCATGCCACCCCTCTTTGTCCTCGACCTCCGAGAACCCCTTGCCCTTTTTCGTCCTGGCCAGCACCACGGTGGGACGGCCTCCGGCGTCGCGGGCCTCGGCGAGGGCGCGGTCGATCTGGACGATGTCGTGCCCGTCGATCAGGATGGCCCGGGCGCCGAACGCTTCCGCCCGCCGCCGGTAGGCCTCCAGGTCCCAGCCCAGCTCGGTCGGCCCGCGCTGGCCCAGCCGGTTGACGTCGACGATGGCGGTGAAGTTGGAGAGCCCGTAGTGACCGGCCTTGTCGAGGGCCTCCCAGATCGAGCCCTCCGCCATCTCGGAGTCACCGCACAGCGCCCACACGTGGTAGTCGAGCCGGTCGAGGTACCTGCCGGCGAGGGCGATGCCGACCGCGATCGGCATCCCCTGTCCGAGCGACCCGGTGGCGACGTCGACCCAGGGGATGACCGGGGTCGGGTGACCCTGCAGCCGCGACCCGAAGCGCCGGAACGTCATCAGCTCCTCGTCGGTGATGACACCGGCGGCCTTGAACATCGCGTAGTAGAGCGGCGAGGCGTGCCCCTTGGACAGGATCAGGTGGTCGTTGTTGGGCTCGTCGGGTCGCTCCCAGTCGTACTCGAGGTGCCGGACGAGGAGCACCGCCGCGATGTCGGCGGCCGACATGGCGGAGGTTGGGTGCCCGGAGCCGGCGGCCGTGCTGCAGCGGATGGAGTCCACGCGCAGCTGCTGCCCCAGCTCCCGCAAGAGCTGGACGTCCTGCTCCGTCAGCTCACTGGCTGGTGGCATGTCCTGGTTCTCCCCTGAATCAACGTCGCCTCCTCGGCGCCGGCGCGCGGCCGCCGATTCCGGTTCGGGGCGTCTCTCGGATCAAAGGTACGCCCCGGGGCGCCGGCACTACAGCCAGCGGGTTTCGATGCGCCAGGGCTCGGCGCATCGGTAGGTGCGCAGCTGCGGGCGACCGTCCACCCTGCGCAGCGCGCTCATCAGAACGGCGGGGTCGTCCTCCCGCGGGCCGGGCCGCAGCGGCACCGCCGGGGCCGGCACCAGGGGATGGGCGAACACCTCCGCCCAGCGCGGCACCATGGCCTCCCGCCAGTCGCCTCCGTGCCGGTAGACGGCCAGCTCGAAGCGGTGTCGTCCCAGCATCTGGGCCTCGGGGGTGGCGATCTGGGGGCCGGCGGGAACGGGACGGTTGCGCAGGACGTCGCGCGAGAGCCAGCCCACGCAGCGCAGGAGGGTGATGGCGATGCCGTCCTCCAGCAGCTCGTACTCGAACGGGCCGGGGACGAAGACGGCGGTCCCGCCGGCGTCCACCCACAGGCGAGCCGGGTCGGTGGGGAGGTCGAACTCCACCCCCGGCTCGGTCCCGGCGCGACGGAAGGGGCGGTGGACGGCCCCGAAGGCGACCCCTGCCCACGCCCCCGCCCCGGTCGTGGTGGGCACGATCAGCCGCAGACGGTGGTTCGGCCGGCGGTTGTCCAGCTCGATCGTGAGTCGGGTGAAGGGCTCGCCCGGCCGTCGCCCGAAGGTGGCGCCGACCAGCGGCCGCCGCTCGGGGACCGCTCCTTCCGGAGGGTCGAAGGTGTACTCGTCGCCGTGGTCGGGACAGTCCTCGAGGAGCAGGTCGAGGGCGTCCGCCGGCTCCTCGGGGGCGGGCTCGACGCGCGCCACCCCCAGCGGGGGCACGCCCTCGCGCTCGAAGGGGCTGGGGTTGAAGACCCCCTCGCCAGCCCCGAGTCGCTCCCACAGCGCCCGGGCCATCGCCTCGGCCCGCTGCAGGCGTTCGTCGGCCTCCTCGTGGACGCGGTCGATCGAGCAGCCACAGATGCTGTCGTGGGCGCTGTTCAGGATCACCTGGCGCCAGCAGTAGCCGAGCTCGCGCTCCGGCCAGGGCAGCTCGCTGAGGGTGTACACCGGCTCCAGGTAGCGTTCGAGGCGACGCTCCAGCGCGGCGTGTCGCAGCTTCAGGGGGAAGCGCGCCGACAGCGTGCCCTTGAGCACGTTGGCCACCCCGGCCGAGTGCAGCTCGCCCCGCCATCGCGCTCCGGCGGGCGGGCGGCGGGCGAGGTAGGCCTCCAGCGTGCTGAGGACCGCGCGGTGCTCGGCGCCGGCCTGCTCCAGGGCGGTGGTGAGCCCGTTCGGGACCGGGGTGTGGTCGTCGCCGGCCATGAGCAGCCAGGGGCCGTGCGGGTTGCCGCGCCGATGCTCCTCCACCAGCTCGTCGATCCTGGCGCCGAGCGCGCCGGGGTCGAGGGGGAGGTCTCGGGCCGCGTTGTACCCGCCGCGGAGGTGGACGGCCGTCACCGAGGTGCCGTCGAGGGCCTCCCAGGTGAAGACGTCGGAGGTCATCGAGGCCGGGACGCCGCGCCACAGCACCGCCGATTCGATCCCGGCCAGGCGCAGGATCTGAGGCATCTGCGCGGTGTGGCCGAACTGGTCGGGCAGATACCCCACGCGCATCGGCTCGCCGAAGCGCCGGGCCCGGGCCTGGCCCAGCTCCAGGTTGCGGATCAGCGCCTCCCCGCTCACCAGGTGCTCGTCGGGGAGGGTGTACCAGGGGCCGAGCGAGATCCGGCCCTCGGCCGCCGCCCGGGCCAGGGCCGCCCTTCGCTCGGGTCGCAGGTCGAGGTAGTCGTCCACCAGGGCCATCTGGCCGTCCAGGTGGAAGCGCAGGTTGGGCTCACGTTCGAGCGTGAGCAGCAGCGAGTCGATCAGGCCGACGAGCCGGCGCCGGTAGACCGAGAAGGGGAGGTACCATTCCCGGTCCCAGTGGGTGTGCACGATCACGTGACAGGCCGCGAGGTTCGCCTCGGGCCCGGCGGAGCCGTCGGCGGACGACCCGGGCCGGCTCACGTGGGGGTCGGGGCGGGGGGCTGAGGTCGGCTCCATCACCCCCTCCCGGCGGGGCCGGTGGGCCCGCCTCCGCCGGCCGTCGCCCGGAGACGGCCCGGCACAGCGGATCCCTCCGAGCCGGACCCGGTCCCGGTCGTTCCTGCCATGAGATGGTGGCGCTCGAGCTTCAGCGACATGCCTGGTTCTGCGTTGTCGAGGTGAGCACAGCAATCTACGGCAGCGGAGGGTCGGGCTGCAGGCATCGGGCCCCGTTCAGGTCGAGCCCTGGCCGCTCGTCGACCCGCCCGGCGTCGGGGTTCGCGTCGGTCGGCGCCCCAGGGCGGCGTCCAGCCCCCTCCGATTCCTCTCGTAGTCGGCGACGACGGCCTGGGCCTGATCCTCGGCCCGTCGCTGCCCGCTGGACTCGAGATCGCGCTCGATCAGGGTCTCGGCCTTGTCCTCCTCGGCGAAGAACTCGTCCCGCGTCGATCTCCATCCCGAATCCCGGTCCGCCTCCGGTACCGAGAGCAGGTCCCGCCCGGCGGCGAGCAGCAGCCGGTAGCGTGCCCGAAGGGCCTCCACCGCCAGCTGGCCTTTGCCGTGCACGGCCATGTCCTCCGCCTCGCGCTCGCGCGTCCGGGCCAGCTTGATCTCGAGGTCGGCCCGGCTGACCGGGCTGATGTCCATCGCCACCAGGATCCCCTCCCCGGTCAGCTTGAGCGGATACAGGAACGAGTCGGGCTCGGCGAACGAGCTGAGCAGGGCGAAGCTCGCCCCCACCACCGTGGCCAGGACGGCGGCCAGGGTGAGCGCGATCGCCGTTCCCCGGCGGGTCGGATAGCGTCGCCGGTCCACTCCCGGCACGGTCGCCACCCCGTGGTGATGGCGGTGCACCCACTGCACCCGCCGCTCCGCCACCGCGGCCAGGACCCGGGTGCGCAGCCTGGTCACCGTCTCCGCCGGAGGCGGCCCCCCCAGCAGTCCACGTAGCTGCGCCACCACCCGGAGCAGCGCCTCGGCGTCGGGAGGGGCGGACAGGGTGGCGGCGGTGCGATCCGGGTCGGCCCCCGCCGTCACCTCCCCGACGGCGGCGTCGAAGGCCCGCAGGTCGTAGCCCCACCCGCTGCCCGACCTGTCGTCCAGCTCGCGCAGGCCGGACACCAGCCAGGCGCGCAGGTTGGCCGGAGGGGCGTTGAGGGCGGGCGACAGCCGGTCGCTGTCGACCTCGCCCAGGACGCGCAGCGCCACCAGCTCGTAGTCGAAGTTGCTGAGGCGGGCCATGCGCGCCCGCAGACCGACACCGGGGGCGCGTCTGCGGGCCGCCGCCGAGGCGGCGAGCCGGAGCAACCAGACGTCGAAGGCCCGCCCCTCACCCTCGAAGTCGGGCAGCCCGTCGAGCGCCTTCATGAACGCCGCCTCGGCGATCTCCTCGGCCGCCTGCGCGGTGCCGGTCAGCGCCTCGCACATCCGGTAGAGACGGTCCAGGTTGCGATCGCAGAGTTCCGCCACCGCCTCGCGCTCGAACCTTCGGGCGCGGGCGACGACGGTACGTTCCAGGTGCTCGGGTGCGGTCGCCGGCTGTGCCACGAGAGCGATTCGACAATAACCATAGTCATGCCCACCCCTCAGGCGCTGGAGAAATGTTGGGTCCCCAACCAGGGGGCCGCCTGCACGACCGCGGCCATTCTGGCCGGCCTGCGGGCGCTGGGCGCCCGCCACCTCCCCGAGCTCGGCGCGGCCTGTCGACGCCTCGGGGCGAGCGTTCCCTACGGTGCGCCGGGCCTTCTGGACTACGTCGCCGTTCCCGGCCGGCCGGCGCCGCTCGATCGCCGCGTCGAACGCCTGGCGGCCGAGCACGGCCTCCGGATCCGTTCGCGGACCTCGCCGTGGGTCCCCTGGCGACGGCTACGGCCGGCGCCCGGAGAGGTGCTGGTGGCGAACCTGGCCTGGGGTCAGGAGCGGCCCGGCCGGTACGGAACCTGGGGCTGGCATCCCCTGCGGCCGTCGACCTACGCCACCGGCGGCCACAGCGTGGTCCTGGCCGCCGCCGATGCCGGCGGCTGGCTGGTCCTCGATCCCAACCACCCGGGCCTGCAGCGCTGGCCCCGTCCCGGGCTGGCGGTCACGGTCACGCGCCTCCGGCGGCTGGAGGGCTCGAGCCCTCCCCCGCCCTCCTCCGACGCCCCCCGGTAGCCATCCCCGGCCGCCGCCGGACCCCGGAGCCCGGGGTCCGCCGCGCGCGCCGGCGCTCGGTCAGACGGCGTAGGCCTGGCGGAGGTCGGGCCAGCGCATGCACGCCGCCGCGCCCTCGGCCACGCAGGTCAGCGGTCGCTCGGCGACCCGCACCGGAGCGGCGAACGCGGCCGCTACGACCTCGGTCAGCGCGGGCACCAGGGCTCCGCCGCCGAACAGGAGCACGCCGTCCTGCAGGATGTCCATCACGGCCAGCGGCGGGAGTTCCTCCAGGCACTCGGCCAGGGCTTCCGCGATCTCCTCGCAGACGGGGCTCAGGACCTCCCCCACCTCCTGGACGGACATGGTGACCAGCCGGGGTCGGCCCGACTCGAGGTCCCGGCCCTCCAGCACCAGGGGGCCGTTGGGCGCCGTCGCGGCCGTCTTCGCGCCCTCGGCCGTGAGCTCGTCCACGATCAGGCGATATCGCTGGCGAAGGTGGCGGCGCAGGGCGAGCGTCATCTCCTCGCCCGCGATCCGGCTGGATCGCGAGGTGAGGACGTCGCCGTAGCAGAAGGCCACCGCCTCGGACCGTCCCCCGCCGACGTCGACCACCAGGTGGACCCGGGGCTCCATGGGATCCAGTCCGCAGCCCACGGCGCCGGCGATCGGTCCCGGGACGAGGACCACACGACCGAAGCCGGCCTCCTCGGCGACCTCCAGCAGGGCGCGCTGCTCGAGCGCGGTCGATCCCGTGGGCACCGAGAGCGCAGCTCGGGGACGCATCCGGTCCCAGGGCCGGGGCGTGATCCGGCGCAGCACGGAGGCGAGGTAGGCACGGGCGGCGGGCAGGTCCGCCACCGCCCCGTCCCGGAAGGGACGGACCACGGCCATGCCGTTCCGTATCCGGCCCTGGAGCCGCTGCGCCTCGGCCCCGATCAGGATCGGCTCCGGCCGGCGGTCCCCGGCCCGGATCAGCATCAGCGAGGGCTCCTGGAGGACCAGCCCGCGTCCGGGGCGACAGACCACGGTGGTCGTGCTGCCCAGGTCGATGCCGAAGCTGCAAAACGGCATTCCCCGCGCCTCCCTGCCGGACCGGCCGGTGCCGCGGCGCGGCACCGTCTGCAACCAGTCTTCCAGCCGTGGTCGCGGATCGCCAACCGCGAACTGAAGGGCGGGGGGAGGCGGTCCTCAGGCGCCGGCCAGGCGCTCGACCTCGGCCACCATGTCGGCCACGATGTCCAGCCCCGAACTCCAAAAGCCGGGGTCTCCGATGTCCACCCCGACCCGGCGCGCGGCCTCGTGCGGCGGCATCGACCCTCCCAGGCCCAGGAAATCGAGGTACGCGTCGACGAACTCCGGGCTGCCCGCCTCCCGGTAGCGCCGGTAGATGGAGAGGGCCAGCAGGTTGCCGAACGCGTACGCGTACACGTAGCCCGGCGTGTGCACGAAGTGCTCGACGTAGCTCCACCAGACCTCGTGCTCGTCGGTCAGGCTGAGCGAGTCCCCGAACATGGCCTGGAGGTGCTGCTGCCAGAGGTCTCCGATCCGCTCCGGCGCCAGCTCGCCCTCGGTCCGGCGGGCGAGGTGCACGGCGTCCTCGAAGCGGTTCATCGCCACCTGGCGGAAGATGGTGGCGAAGGCGTCCTCCACCTGGTGGCAGAGCATCGAGAGCCGGACCTGGGGGTCGGGTTCTTCGGCCAGGACGGCGTCGAAGGTGAGGGTCTCCCCGAAGACCGAGGCCGTCTCCGCCAGGGTCAGCGGCGGGTGGTAGTCGAAGACGTGGTTGCGGCGCGCGGCCAGCACGTCGTGGAGGCCGTGACCCAGCTCGTGAGCCAGGGTGAGGGCGTCGTTGAGCTGGCCGGTGAAGTTCATCATCACGAACGGGTGCAGGTCGGGGGTGGCGAAAGCGCAGTAGGCGCCCCCCTCCTTTCCCTCCACCACCGGCGCGTCGATCCAGCGCCGCTCGAAGAAGTCCGAGATGATGTCGCCTGCCCGGGGTGAGAAACGCCGGTAGGAGGAGAGCACGAGGTCGCGGGCCTCGCTCCAGGTGATCCGCCGGTCCGCCGTGCCGAGTGGCGCGTAGCGGTCCCATTCGTAGAGCCGGTCCACCCCCAGCAGGCGACGCTTCACCCGGTAGTACCTGGCCACCAGGTCGTAACGGCCGGTCACCGCCTCCACCAGCGCCTGCACGGCCTCGTCGGAGATCTCGTTGGCCAGGTTGCGGGCGCTGATCCAGGTCGGGTACTTGCGCAGCCGGTCGGAGATGGCCTTGTCCTGGAGCACGATGTTGAAGATGTAGGCGCGCGTGCGCAGATCCCGGCGAAGGGCGGCGGTGATGGCGTGGCTGGCGCCCTCCCGAAGCGTGCGGTCGGGATCCCGGAGCCGGGCCAGGGCCACGCTCAGAGGGGCCACGCCTTCGTCCAGCTCGACCTCGATCCCCGCGCACAGCTCCTCGAAGAGTCGGGTCCAGGCGCCGACCCCGGTGGGGCTGATCTCGGTCAGCAGCCGCTCCTCGACCTCGCTCAGCTGATGCTCGCGGAAACGGCGCTCGACCTCGATCGCGTGCCGGTAGCGGACGGCCACGGGGTCGGCGAACAGACGGCGGCACTGCTCATCGGTGAGCTGTGCCACCTCGAGGCCGAAGAAGACCAGGTGCTTGCCCCGTTCCGCCGCCGCCTCCCGGGTGCGGGCCATCAATCGCCCGGCGGCGTGGTCCCGCGTGTCCAGGCTGTGCAGGAGGTGGGCGTAGAGTCCGGGCCTGGCGCTGTGCAGGTAGTGGCGCTCCAGCTCCTCCATCATCCTGGTGAACTCGGCCGGGCTGAGCTGGGCGATTCGGCCCCGGTACCTGCGCTCGAACTCCCGCGCGAACTCCAGTGCCTCCGCCAGGGTTGCCTCGATGGCGGGATCGTCCGGAGATCGGTAGAGCTCGGCCAGGTCCCAACGGGCCTGCTCGGCGCCGGTCTCGGCAAGGACTCGAGCCATGGGAGGGCTAGGGTAGCGACTTTTCGGAGACCGCGTGCGAGCGCAACCGGCCACGTGCGGATGCGCGCTGGGTCTGGACAATGGAGAGGACTTCGCCACCGGCGGTGGCGGCAGCACGGACCGGGAGGGATACCACGATGACCATCACCATCCCGAGCTCCCTGGACCTGGGGAGCAGCGACACCCTCGTCTTCCTGGTCGTCGGCCTGGTGGCGGGCGCGCTGGCCAGCCGCACGGTCACCGGCCGGCGCAACGGCCTTTTGATCGACCTGATCGTGGGCGTGATCGGCGCCTTCCTCGGACCACGTCTGCTCGGCATGGTGGGCGTCAGCCTGGGCAGCGGGCTGGTCCCCGAGGTGATCGTGGCCTTCATCGGCGCCGGCGTGCTCCTGCTCGTCGTCCACGCCCTGAGCGGCGGCCTTCGCCGGCGCTGAGCGGGCTCCCGAGCCCGACTCAGGCCTGGCCCACGATCCGGGCGATGACCTCGCTCAGGTTGGGCCCGGCCTTGCCGAACGGAGCCGTGTGCAGCCGGTGCGCGTACACCATCGGCGCCACCTCGGCCACGTGGCCCAGGTCGACGCGGGCGGCGCGGTCGTAGGCCGCCTTGGCCTGGGCCGCCCGTGCGCACACCAGGTCGGAGCGGTGGCCGTCGACCTCGAGGGCGATGCTGAGCTGGGCGATCAGGCGGAGGATCTCACGGGGCACGGTGACCTCCGGATAGGTCACGATCCCCTCGGCGATCCGCGCCCGGACCTCGCCCTCCTCCGCCGCGTGCCGCTCGTAGAAGCCACCCGGATCGTCCTCCCAGCTGGCTCGCTGCTCCACGATCGCCACCCGCTGCTCCAGGTCCCGGATGCCCTCGACGTCGACGCAGAGGCCGAAGCGGTCGAGGAGCTGGGGCCTGAGCTCCCCCTCCTCGGGGTTCATGGTCCCGACCAGGATGAAGCGAGAGGGATGGACGATCGAGACCCCCTCGCGCTCGACCACGTTGACCCCCATGGCGGCGGCGTCGAGCAGGACGTCGACGATGTGGTCGTCGAGCAGGTTGACCTCGTCGACGTAGAGGATGTTGCGGTTGGCCTCGGCCAGCACCCCGGGCTCGAAGCGGCGCGAGCCCTCCCGGAGGGCGGCCTCCAGGTCGATGGTGCCCACCACCCGGTCCTCGGAGGCGTTGATCGGCAGCTCCACCACCCGCATCCGCCGCCGGCTGCGAGGGAGCGGGTTCTCGCCGTCCAGATGCCGCTCGCGACAGTCGTTGCAGAGGGCGTCGAGGTCGTCCGGGTGGCAGCCGAAGACGCAGCCCTCGACCACCTCCTGCTCGGGCAGGAGGCGGGCCAGGGCGCGCACGGCGGTGGACTTGGCGGTGCCCTTCTCGCCCCGGATCAGCACCCCGCCGATGGCGGGGTTGATGGCGTTCAGGACCAGCGCCAGCTTCATGCGCTCCTGGCCGACGATCGCGGTGAAGGGAAAGGTGTAGCGTTCTACGGCCACGGCAGTGACATGTTATCCAGGCCCGGAGGCCGACCGGGGCCGGGGGCCGCGGCCGGCGAAACCTTTTCGTCCCCGGTACCGTCTGGACGGATATGAGGCTGAGCCCCGGCCGTCTGGCCGCGGCGGCCCTGGCGCTGGCGGTCGTCCTGGCCCTGGCCAACGAGCTGCGGCCGGTGGGGGCGGTGCGGGCGACGCAGAGCTTCCCTTTCGTCCAGTCGGGTGGTTCCGGACCCGCCCTGCCCTGGCCGGAGGCGGCCCAGGCCGCCATCGGCGCCCGGGGGGCGGGGGTGATCGCCGCCACCCCCCACCCCCACCCCGAGCCCATCGCCAGCGTGGCCAAGGTGATGACCGCCCTGGTGACGCTTCGGGCGCGGCCCCTGCCGCCCCATCAGAGCGGCCCCACCATCACCGTCAGCGCCGCCGACCAGTCCGAGTACGAGCGCGACCAGGCCCAGGGCCAGTCCGTGGTCCCGGTCCAGGCGGGCGAGGAGCTGACCGAGTACCAGGCCCTCCAGGCCCTGCTCATCCCCTCGGGTAACAACATCGCCAGCCTGCTGGCCCGCTGGGCGCTGGGCTCGGTTCAGGCCTGTGTGGCGCGCATGAACGCCGAGGCCAGAGCCCTGGGGCTGCACCAGACCACCTTCGCCGACGTGAGCGGCGTCAGCCCCCGCACGCGCAGCGTCCCCGCCGACCTGGTCCGGCTGGGGGAGGCGGCGATGCAGAACCCGGTCATCGCCGACGTGGTCGCTCAGGGCCAGGCCACCCTGCCCGTGGCCGGGACCGTCGTCAACGTCAACTACGCGCTCTTCCAGGACGGCATCGTCGGGGTCAAGACCGGCAACATCCCCGAGGTGGGGGCGGTCTACCTGGTGGCGGCCAACGGCGAGCTGGCCAACGGCCGATCGCGGCTCCTGTTCGGGGCCGTACAGGGATTGCCCACCATCGAGGCCGCGCTCCAGGCGGGCCGGGCCCTGGTCGACGCCATGAAGGCCTCGCTGGTGGTCCGCCACCTGGTCTCGGCCGGCCAGCCGGTGGGCAGCTACCGAACGCCCTGGGGCGAGAGCGCCGGGGTGGCCGCGGTCGAGGACCTGGACGTGCTCGCCTGGCCCGGAAGCCCGGTCAGGGCCCACCTGGCGGCCCGGCCGTTGCGGCCGCCGGTGTCGCCCCGGACCACGGTGGGGAGCCTGGAGGTCACGGTCGGGCTCCAGACCTACGACCTACCCGTGGCCGTCACCGGCCAGCTGTACGGACCGGGCCGCCTGGCCCGGCTGACCCGCGTCACCTGGTGACCTCGTCCCCCCCAGGCGGCGTCGTGCTCCCATCGCCGGCTTCCGGACGGCCGGGCTCGGGTTCGGGTTGAATGTCCGGTATGGGTGAGGCACCGGATCGCTTCGGCGCCCTGGGCGGGTTCCGGCCGGGCTGGGTGCCCGACCGCGCGGAGCTCCTCCGGGGGCTCGCCCGGACCGCCGAGGAACTGCGCCGGGCGTGTGCGCGGATCCAGGGACCGGCCTGGGAGGGCGGCCGCTACGAGGCCGGCTGGAACGCCCGCCAGATCCTCGCCCACCTGGCCTCGATCGAGTGGACGTATCCTCGCCTCATCGATCTGGCGCGGGAGGTCCGGGCCGGCCGGGGGGAGGGCAAGGCGGTCACGCGCGAGGGCATCGACGCCTACAACGCCCGCCAGGTCGAGCGCCGCGCCTCCGCGTCCGTGGACGAGCTGCTGGCCGAGTTCGAACGGAACCGGAGCGCGACCATCCGCTCCGTCGAGGAGGTGGAAGACGAGCTCTGGAAGGTCGAGGTCCGCTCCGCCGCCGGGTTGGAGGGGCCGCTGGCACGGGTGTTCTGGCTGACGGCCGTCGAGCACGTCCGCCTGCACACCGAGGACCTGGCCGGCCGAAGCGCCGGCTGACGGCATCGCTCGCCAGCCGCCGCATCCCTCCCCGGCGGCTGCGGACGGGCGTCCCCGGCGTCGCCGCTCAGCGCTTCTTGCGCAGCTGGTTCGTCACCGCCGAGGCGATCTCCTCCCGGGAGAGGTCGTAGAGGCCGAAGTAGCGGGCTCCCATGCGCTCGGCCAGATCGGCGCAGGCGTTGATGGCGTAGGTCTGGTACATGGGGGCGACGCGGGCCAGGTGCTGGACCGAGGGCAGGTGGCTGAAGTCCCGCGCCGAGTCGATCACGAGGGCGTCGATCTTCTCCGCGTTGATCAGCGCGGCCACCTTCTGAGCCTCGACCAGGGGCTCTTCTTTGAACATGGAGATGTTGCCCCGCCCATCGGAGATCAGGACCAGCAGGGGCCGGATCGAGGGATCCCGGGTGAGCTCGGTCTTGACCACCTTGTAGCCGGCCATGAGCCCGTGGGTGAGGGGGGTGGTGCCGCCCACCGAGAGTCGCTCCAGCCGGCGCTGGGCCAGGGTCACGCTCGACGTGGGCCGCAGCACCACCTCCGCCGAGCGGTTCTTGAACACCACCACCGCGACCCGATCCCGGCGGACGTAGGCGTCCTGGAGGAGCGAGAGGATGGCGCCCTTGGTGGCGGCCATGCGCTGCTCCGCGTCCATCGAGGCCGAGGCGTCGACGACGAAGACGATCAGGTTGCCGACCTTGCGCTCGCGCACCTTCTGGTGGAGGTCTCGCCGCTCCAGCTTGATGCGCCCACCGGCCCGCCGGCCCCGCCGAACCTGGTGTGGGGCGGCCGCCCGGACGGTGGCGTCGAGGGCCAGATCGGTCACCTTCTCCTGGGCGCGGGCGCGTACGTACCGCCCGCGCCGATCCTGCGACTTGCTGGTGGTCCGCTTGCCCGTCTGCCGTCGTGGCACCCGCTTGCGGGGCAGCTCGATCTTCTTCACCGCGAAGGCCTCGTTGGCCTCCGGCACCGCCTCCGGCCCGCCCGGGCTGCCCGAGGCGACGCCCTCGTCGGCGCCGGTGCCCTGCTGGCCGGCCTCGCTGCGGGTGGATCGGTCGGGCTCGGCCTCGACCGTGCGCTCCTCGTCGGCCGATCCGGCCTCGGTCTCCTGGCCGGGCCGGGTGTCCTCGGTCTGATCCTGCCGGCGGTCCCCGGCCTCGGTGGGCTCGCTCTCCTGGTGATCGCGCCGGATGCGGGCCCGGGCGCGGTGGGCGAGCGCCAGCTCGGCCGCGTCGTAGACGTCCTCTCGGGTCGGGGACGGGCGACCGCGCAGCGCGGCGAGGGCCCGGGCGGTCTGGCCGATGACCACGTCGCCCCGGTGGCCCTGAACCCCGGCCTCGATGCAGATGGCCGAGATGGCCCTGGCCTGGGCCTGGGTGAGCGAGACCCGGGGGAAGGCGGCGATGGCCGCCCGCAGCCGCTCGGCCAGCTCCCGATCGGTCGCCTGGAACCGGGTGGCGAAGCCCGGGTCTGCGTCCCGGAAGGCGGCGTCGCGCTCCGCGATCTCCACCCTGAGGTCCGGGTCCCGGATGCCCTCGACGTCGACGCAGAGGCCGAAGCGGTCGAGGAGCTGGGGCCTGAGCTCCCCCTCCTCGGGGTTCATGGTCCCGACCAGGATGAAGCGAGAGGGATGGACGATCGAGACCCCCTCGCGCTCGACCACGTTGACCCCCATGGCGGCGGCGTCGAGCAGGACGTCGACGATGTGGTCGTCGAGCAGGTTGACCTCGTCGACGTAGAGGATGTTGCGGTTGGCCTCGGCCAGCACCCCGGGCTCGAAGCGGCGCGAGCCCTCCCGGAGGGCGGCCTCCAGGTCGATGGTGCCCACCACCCGGTCCTCGGAGGCGTTGATCGGCAGCTCCACCACCCGCATCCGCCGCCGGCCGCGAGGGAGGTCCTCTCCGGCCGCCAGCCGACCCCGACAGTCGCTGCAGAGCGCCGCCCGGTCGTCGGGATCGCAGCCGAAGACGCAGCCCTCGACCACCTCCTGCTCGGGCAGGAGGCGGGCCAGGGCGCGCACGGCGGTGGACTTCCCGGTGCCCTTCTCGCCCCGGATCAGCACCCCGCCGATGGCGGGATGCACCGCGTTGAGACAGAGCGCCAGCTTCATGCGCTCCTGACCCACGATCGCGGTGAAGGGGAAGGTGTGCCGAATGCTCATCTCCGCTCCCGGAAGGCCCGGGCGCGCCGGCCGGGCCGTCGTCTTCTCTTGCTCCGAGCCCCTCTCTCACGATACCGGTGTGCGGGCGCGGGGAGCGGCCGGACGAAGAGCCCGGAGCCGGGCCCGGCCGGGTGCGAATCGGAGGGTCAGCTCGTGGCCGGCGTTCCCTCCAGCGCCTGCCACAGCTCGCGCACGGCCTCGGCCGAGCGATGGAGCGCCGCTCGCTCCTCGGCGGTGAGCTCGATCTCCAGGATCCGCTCCACGCCGCCCGCGCCCAGGACGCAGGGCACCCCCACGAAGATGCCGTCGATGCCGTACTCGCCCTCCAGCAGGGCGGCGCAGGGGAGCACGCGTTTTTTGTCGAGCAGGATGGCGTCGACCATCTCCACCACCGAGGCCGAGGGCGCGGCGTAGGCGCTGCCCGTCTTGAGCAACGAGACGATCTCGCCCCCACCGTTGCGGGTACGCTCGACGACGGCCTGGATGCGGTCCGCCGGCAGCAACTGGGTGAGCGGGATGCCGGCGACGTTGGTGTACCGCGGGAGGGGGACCATGGTGTCGCCGTGGCCGCCGAGGACGAAGCCGTGGACGTCCTCCACCGACACGCCCAGCTCCATGGCGATGAAGGTCCGGTATCGGGCGCTGTCCAGGACGCCGGCCATCCCCACCACCCGCTGCTTGGGGAAGCCGCTGACCCGGTGGGCGAGGGTCACCATGGCGTCCAGGGGGTTGGAGACCACCACCAGCACCGCCTCGGGCGAGGTCTCCCGCACCCGTTCGGTGACCTCCCGGACGATGCCTGCGTTCGTCCTCAGGAGGTCGTCGCGGCTCATCCCCGGCTTGCGGGCGATGCCCGACGTGATCACGACCAGGTCCGAGCCCGCCGTCTCCTGGTAGCCGTTGGTTCCCGTGACCACGGAGTCGTAGCCGTAGATCGGCCCCGCCTCCGTGATGTCGAGCGCCTTGCCCTGGGGGAGCCCCTCGACGATGTCCACCAGCACCACGTGGGCGTAGTCGCGCTCGGCCAGCCGCTGGGCCAGCGTGCCGCCGACCATGCCGGCGCCAACCACGGTCACCTTGTATCGGGGCATGTGCAATCTCCTCTGTGGTTGTGGTCGTTGCGATCCTCTGTCGTCCTGTCCCGGGGCGCGGTCAGCGTCGGAGACCGGGCGCCGCCGGTCCTTCCGGACGGCCCGCCGTCGTCAAAACCCCTCTCCTTCGGTCTCGAAGAGTTCCGGCCCGGCCAGCCGCCGGGCGAAGACGAGGAAGCCGGTGTGGGCCACCATGCGGTGGGCCGGCCGCAGGCTGCGGCCCCGCACCGTCCAGGGGCGCTCCAGCACCTCGACGGTCTCGATCAGGCCGAAGCCGCCGCACTCGCGCAACCCGTCGCAGAAGTGCTGGACCTGCGTCGCGTTGGGGCAGTGGGCGAAGATGAGGCCGCCCGGCACCAGGGCCTCGGCGGCGCCCGGCAGCGCCCGCCAGGGCTCGGGGAGGTCGAGCAGCACCCGGTCCACCCCGCGGTCGGGGATGCCCTGGTAGACGTCGCCGAGCCTGAGCTCGAGGTTGGGCGGGAGCCGGCCCAGGACCTCCTCGACCACGCCGTGCGCCGCGGCGTGGAAGTCCTCCCGGGCCTCGTAGGACACGACCCGGCCGCTCGGTCCGACCGCCCTCCAGGCCGCCAGGGTGAGGGCGGCGGTCCCGGTGCCCGCCTCGACCACGAACGCCCCCGGGCGCAGGTCGGCGTGGATGAGGATCGCGCCCAGGTCCTTGGGGTAGATGGGCTGGGCCCGGCGCTTGCGCTCCACCACCTGCTCGGCGAAGGTAGGGCGGAGGGCCAGCAGCCGGCGGCCGAGGTTGGTGGTCACGATCGTGCCCTCCGGCCGTCCGATGAGGTCGTCGTGGGCCACCGTCCCCCCGTGCATGGAGAAGGTGGCCCCCGGCCGCAGCTGCACGCGGTAGCGGCGGCCGGCCCGGTCGTGCAGCAGGATCACCTCACCGGCCGCCAGGCCGGCGGCGCAGGTCGTCCTTGGCCCCGACACGTCGCCGTCCACGGCGTCACTCTACTATTCAAGGCGGCATGCAAAAGGCAACCGCTCGCTGGGCCGGGCGCAAGGTGAAGTTCGTGATCGAGGCCGGCTCGGGACATCGGGCCGAGGTCGACGAGCCGCCCATCCTGGGCGACGACCAGGGGATGCGCCCCACCGAGATGCTGCTGGGTGCCCTGGGCGCCTGCACCGGCATCAACGCCGTGCTCCTCCTCAAGAAGTTCAAGCAGGCGTACCGCTCGCTCGCGGTGGAGTGCGAGGGCGAGCAGGAGCCGGACTGGCCGCACGCCTTCACCGGGATCGAGATCCGGTTCGTGATCGGCTGGGAGGAGGGATTCACCCCCGACGACGAGCTGGTGAAGAAGGCCCTGGACCTGGCCTGCAACCAGTACTGCCCGGTCGACGCCACCCTGACCCGGGGCACCCGGATCACGGTCCGCCGGCTCGACGCCTGAACCCGCCGGCCCCGCCCGGGGCCGGCCCGCCGGCCCCGTGTCCGGGGTCCGACTAGAATTAGGGACGTTGCCCCGTCCCAACCGTCTGCGCTTGGAGTTCGAGTGCTCAGCGACTACGTCCCGCTGTTGATCTTCACGGTGATCGTGCTGCTGGTGGTCGGCGCCCTGGTCACCCTCTCCTACCTGCTGGGGCCGAGCAAGCCCACCAGGAGCAAGCTCATCCCGTACGAGTCCGGCATCGTGCCCACGTCCCCGGCCCGGCAGCGGCTGTCGGTCAGGTTCTACCTCACCGCCATGCTGTTCATCGTCTTCGACGTGGAGGCCATCTTCTTCTATCCCTGGGCCGTCGTCCTCCACCAGCTGCGCTGGTACGGCGTGATCGAGATGTTCGTCTTCATCCTCGTCCTGGCCGTGGTGCTGGCGCACATCTGGAGGAAAGGGGGCTTCGAGTGGGAGTAGAGCAGCTCGCGGAGCTCCTGGGCGACAACATCCTGACCACGACCGTCGGCAAGGCCATCGGCTGGGGGCGCGCCAACTCCGTGTGGCCGTTCCAGTTCGGCCTCGCCTGCTGTGCCATCGAGATGATGCACGCCACCGGTCCCACCTTCGACATCGCCCGCTTCGGCTCCGAGGCCATGCGGGCCTCGCCCCGCCAGGCCGACCTCATGATCGTGGCCGGTCGCGTCTCCCAGAAGATGGCCCCGGTGCTGCGCCAGCTGTACGACCAGATGCCGGAGCCGAAGTGGGTGATCTCGATGGGCGCCTGCGCCTCCACCGGTGGCGTGTTCAACAACTACGCCATCCTGCAAGGCGTCGACAAGATCGTGCCCGTGGACGTCTACGTCCCGGGCTGTCCGCCCACCCCGGAGGATCTCCTCAACGGCTTGATGATCCTCCAGGAAAAGATCAAAGCACAGGGGATCAAGCCACGTCTATGACGACGCCCGTGAAGCTCCCCGAGGGCATCCTCGACCAAGGGGCGATCGCGGGTGACGAGTACGTCACCGTTCCCCGCGACCGCCTCCGTGCGACCCTGGAGGCGCTCAAGGCGCAGGGCTACGAGAGCTACGTGTTCATGACCTGCGTCGACCACCTGGCCACGCCGGTCGTGGAGCGGCCGCCGGAGCGTTTCGAGCTGGTCTACCAGCTGAGGAACATGCGCACCCACCACGAGCTGCGGGTGCGGGTCTTCGTGCCCGAGGACGACGCCCGGATGCCGAGCGTCCACGACCTCTACGGGCCGGCCAACTGGGACGAACGTGAGACCTGGGACATGTTCGGCATCGTGTTCGAGGGCCATCCCAACCTCACCCGGATCCTGATGCCGGACGATTGGGTCGGACACCCGCTCCGTCGCGACTATCCCGTGGGTGGCGAGCCCGTCGACTTCTCCGAAGATCACGAGACCTGGCAGACCGCACCTCCGGAGGCTTGACCGATGGCTGACACGAGACTCGAGGAGACCGGGGTGCAGGGGATGACGATCACGCGCGCCGGCGAGCGTCCGGCGGGGGGACAGGGGGAGCTGCTCACCGTCAACTTCGGTCCCCAGCACCCGAGCACGCACGGGGTCCTGCGGCTGGTCGTCGACCTGGATGGGGAGGTCATCCGGGGCGTGAGGCCGGTGATCGGGTACCTGCACACCGGCATCGAGAAGCAGATGGAGGCCCTGCGCTGGCAGCAGGGCGTGGTGGTCACCGATCGCCACGACTACCTGTCGCCGCCCATCAACAACCTGGCCTACGCGCTGGCCGTCGAGAAGCTCATGGGGGTCGAGGTCCCCCCTCGGGCGCAGGCGCTGCGCGTGATCATGTCCGAGCTGACCCGCATCGCCTCCCACCTCGTGTGGCTGGGGACGAGCGCGCTCGAGCTGGGGGCGATGGGGGTCTTCATGTACGCCTTCCGGGATCGGGACAAGATCCTGGCCATGAACGAGGAGATCTCCGGTTACCGGATGCACACCTCGTACATCCGACCCGGGGGGGTGATGGCCGACGCCACGCCCCGCTTCCTGGAGATGCTGGAGACGTTCATCCGTCAGATGCCCTCCAACATCGACGAGTACGAGGACCTGCTGACCAACAACCCGATCTGGGTGGCGCGCACCCGGGGCATCGGGCGCCTACCCGCCCAGGACGCCATCCGCCTGGGCGCGACCGGCCCCATGCTCCGGGGCTCGGGTGTGAGCTGGGACCTGCGCAAGGATCGGCCCTACTGCGGGTACGATCGGTACGACTGGCAGGTCGCGGTCGAGGACGGCTGTGATTGCTACGCCCGCTACCTGGTCCGCATCCGGGAGATGCGCCAGTCGGTTCGGATCCTGCGCCAGGCCGTGGACGGGCTCCCGGGAGGGCCGGTCAACGTCGACGACCGCAAGTTCCTTCCCCCGCCTCGTGAGGAGCTGGACACCTCGATGGAGGCCGTCATCCATCACTTCAAGCTCTTCACCGAGGGCTACTCCCCGCCTCCTGGAGACGTCTACGTGGCGGTGGAGTCGGGCCGTGGAGAGAACGGGTGCTACATCGTCTCCGACGGCACCCACAAGCCCCGTCGGGTCAAGTTCCGCTCGGCCTCCTTCGTGAACCTCCAGGCGTTGGAGTTCATGGCCATCGGGCACATGATCTCCGACTTCATCGCCATCATCGGCACCGCGGACACCGTTCTCGGAGACGTCGACCGCTAGTGGCACTGTCGAAGCATGCGATCGAGGAGATCAAGGCGCTGCCCCAGCGCTTCCCGGAGATCAGGAGCGCGGTCGTGCCCGCACTCGACATCGCCCAGGAAGAGCTCGGGTACCTCACCCCGGAGGCGATGAGCGAGGTGGCCAGCCTGCTCCAGGTCGACCCGGGCTACGTGGAGGGCGTCGCCACCTTCTACACCCTGTTCCATCTCGAGCCCGTCGGCGAGCATCACTTCTACGTCTGCACGAACCTCTCCTGCATGCTCCGGGGCGCGGAGGAGATCTGCGAGCACATCCGCCGCCGCATCGGGGTGAGCCGGGAACGAGAGATCAGCGCCGATGGCCGGTTCAGCTACGAGGAGGTCGAGTGCCTGGGGGCCTGCGAGTTCGCTCCCATGATGCGCTACGCCCACGCCTACCACTACGAGCTCACGCCGGAGAAGATCGACGCCCTGATCGAGGCCGCTCGTTCGGCCCGACCGGCGTCGGCCAGGGCCGGCGTCATCGACCGTCCGGAGAGCCAGGAGGCGGAGCAGGGCCATGGCCGGTGAAACCAGGGCCTCCCTCGCCCCCGACGACCTGCGCGGTTCCCACGGGCCCGCCCGTCATCACCTCCTGACCTCCCTGTTCGGAACCCCCGATCTCCACCGCCTGGCGGTGTACCGGGAGCACGGCGGCTACCGGTCGCTGGAGAAGGCCCTGAAGGAGATGACGCCGGACCAGATCCACGCCGAGGTGAAAGCGTCGGGCCTGCGCGGCCGCGGGGGCGCCGGCTTCCCCACCGGCACCAAGTGGAGCTTCATCCCGAAGGACGTCCCCGGACCGCGATACGTGGTCGTCAACTTCGACGAGGCCGAGCCGGGGACCTGCAAGGATCGCTACCTGGTGGAGCACTCGCCCCACCTGCTGCTGGAGGGGGCTTGCATCGCCCAGTACGCGATCGGCTCCCACCAGGCCTGGATCTACATCCGGGGCGAGTACGACCGTCCGTATCGCATGCTGGTGGAGGCGATCGAGGAGCTGCGCCAGGCCGGCATCCTCGGTCCCCGTCCGTTCGGGGTCGACTATCCGCTCGACGTCCAGCTCTACCGGGGCCACGGCGCCTACATCTGCGGTGAGGAGACGGCCCTGCTCGAGTCCCTGGAGGGCAAACGGGCGCAGCCGCGCTCGCGACCGCCCTTCCCGGCGGTCAAGGGGGCGTGGGGCCGTCCGACCCTGCTCAACAACGTGGAGACGCTGGCCAACCTGCCCTGGATCGTGGACCACGGCGGCGCCGAGTACGCCGGCTTCGGCGTGGAACGCTCCCGCGGTACCCGCCTGCTCTCGGTGAGCGGCAACGTCCAGCGTCCCGGCGTCTACGAGGTGGAGCTGGGGGTCACCTTCCGCCACGTGATCATGGAGCTGGCCGGGGGTCCGCCGCCCGGGCGGCGGGTCAAGGCCTTCTGGCCGGGCGGGTCCTCCGCGCCCGTGCTGCCCGAGTCCATGCTCGACGTCTCCACCGACCTGGACGAGCTGGCCCGGGTCGGCTCCATGGGCGGTTCGGGTGGCGTGATCGTGATGGACGATTCCCACTGCGTGGTCAAGGCGGCGCGGCGCCTGATCCGCTTCTACGCCCACGAGTCCTGCGGCAAGTGCACACCCTGCCGGGTGGGCACGAACTGGGCCGAGCGGACCTTCGAGCGCATCCTCCGCGGGGAGGGCACGGTGGCCGACCTGCAGATCCTGGATCACGTCCAGGACGCGTTGCAGAACGGCCGCTGCCTCTGCGGCCTGGGAGACTCGGCGGGCTGGGTGATCATGTCCACGATGAAACACTTCCGCGAGGAGTACGAGGCGCACGCCCTGCGCAACCAGTGCCTCGCGGGCGAATGCAACGTCCAGAGGGTGGGAGCCCATGCCTGAGTCCAACGCCGCCCGGCCGGTGGAGACGGTCACCCTGACCATCGATGGTCAGCAGGTGACCGTGCCCAAGGGCACCCTGGTGGTGGAGGCGGCGAAGAAGGTCGACATCGAGATCCCCGTCTTTTGCTACCACCACAAGCTGGACCCGGTCGGCGCCTGCCGGCTGTGCCTGGTCGAGATCTCGCCCGGGCCGCCCCGGCCGCAGACCGCCTGCACCACCCCGGCCGCCGAGGGCATGGTGGTCCGGACCAACAGCCCGCTCGCGGTGGCGGCCCGGGCGGACATCCTGGAGTACGAGCTGGTCAACCATCCCCTGGATTGCCCGGTCTGCGACAAGGGCGGTGAGTGCCCGCTCCAGGACTACACCTTCCGGCACGGGTATCCCACCAGCCGGGTGGACTCCCCCCGGGTGCACTTCCAGAAGCCGATCCCGCTCTCGGATCGCATCGCCCTCGATCGCGAGCGCTGTGTCCTCTGCTACCGCTGCACGCGGTACTACGACGAGATCGCCTGGGAGCAGGAGCTCACGGTCGACCATCGCGGCATCCACAGCTTCATCACCAGCCAGTTCGGCCAGCCCCTGCGCTCCGTCTTCAGCGGGAACATCATCGACCTCTGCCCGGTGGGCGCGCTGACCAGCCGGGTCTGGCGGTTCGAGTCACGGCCCTGGGACATGCGGCCGACCGCCTCCGTCTGCGCCACCTGCGCGGTGGGGTGCAACACCACCCTCTGGGAGCGCCGCAACCAGCTGGTGCGGGTGACGTCGCGCGAGAACGACGACATCGACGAGGGCTGGATCTGCGACCGGGGTCGTTTCGAGTACACCCAGGTCAACGACCCGGCCCGGCTGCACGTCCCCATGGTCGGCGGCCGCCACGCCTCCTGGGAGGAGGCGCTGACGGCCCTGGTCGAGGCGACGGCGGGGCGCGGTCGTCGGCTCGGCATCTCGCTCCCCCAGGACGTCACCAACGAGGAGCTGTACCTCCTGAGCCGCCTGCTGGCCGGTCCCTGGAAGGGAGCCAGGGTGACGCTCGAACGCCGTACGCTGCTGCCACCTCCGCCGCCGGACACCCTGCCCATCCGGGATCTCGACACCTGCCGGGCGGTGGTGGTCGTGGCCTCCGACACCGCGGACGACGTCCCCATCGTCAACCTTCGCGTCAAGAAGGCGGTGAAGAAGCTCGGGGCCCGACTGCTCATCGTCCATCCCCGGGATCTCGACCTGGACCGCTGGCCGCACGCCGTGCACGTCCGGCCCGAGCCCGGCGGGGCCGCCGCCGCGGTGCGGGCCCTGTCCGGCCACGAGCTGCTGGGCGAGGGACCGGTCGGCATCCTGTGGGGCGACGGCCGCGGGACCGAAGACGTCGGGGAGCTGGCGGCGGCGGTGGCCGAGCTGGCGGCGGCGGTGGGGGGACGGCAGATGCCGCTGTACCGCGCCACCAACGAGCGCGGGGCGCTGGCGGCCGGGGTGGTAGGGCCGCCCGACGACCTCGACGGCTGCGAGGCCGTGATCTGCTGGGGACCGCCGCCCTCGGGTCGCATCCCCGCCGGGGCTCGCTTCGTCGCCGTCTGGGACGTGCTGCTCAGGCCCGAGCACGGCCGGCCGGACGTGGTCCTCCCCGATCTGAGCTTCGCCGAGACCCAGGGAAGCTACACCAACCTCGAGGGACGGGTGCAGTTCGTACGCCCCGCCCTGGTCGCCCGGCCTCCGCTGCGCGAGGGCTGGGAGGTGCTCACGGAGATCGGCCAGCGCCTGGGCGTGGCCGGTATGGAGTACGTCGGCATCTTCCAGGTCCAGCGCGAGGCCGCTCGGGCGATCCCGGCCTTCGCCCCTCTGGCCGGGCCGCCCGACCCCGAACCCGAGCCGACCCCGGTCCTCTACGGCCCTGCCCGACCATGAACGTGGTGCTCACCATCCCCAACCCGGGCGGCGTCTGGACCAACCCCATCCTCCACTGGGTGATCGTGGTCGCCGCCATGCTGGTGCTGGTCTTCGTCCTGCTCACGGCCGCGGCCTACACGGTCTGGTTCGAGCGCGTCGCCCTCGGCCGTCTCCAGCGCCGGCCCGGTCCCAACCGCGTGGGACCATTCGGCCTCCTCCAGCTCGCCGCGGATGGCGTGAAGCTCGCCACCAAGGAGAGCTTCGCGCCGCGCGACGTGGACCCGGTCCTCTACGTCGCCGCGCCAGCCATCATGGTCGCGGCCGCCTTCCTCGCCTGGGCGGTCGTCCCGGTGGGGATCTGGTACGGGCTGACCTACTGGATCGCCAACCCCAACATCGGCATCCTGCTGGTCTTCGCCGTGAGTTCGATGAACGCGTACGCGCTGCTGCTCGGCGGCTGGGCCTCGAACTCCAAGTACTCGCTGCTGGGCGGGCTCAGGTCCGCGGCCCAGCTGATCAGCTACGAAATGGCCCTGGGCATGTCCCTGGTGCCCGTCTTCATGATCGTGGGCAGCCTCAGGCTGAACGACATCGCCAACTTCTCGGTGCACTGGGGTCCGTACCAGGGGCCGATCCCGCTGATCATCGTCGCCCCGCTCAGCTTCATCATCTACATGATCTCGGCCGTGGCCGAGACCAACCGGGTCCCCTTCGACCTGCCCGAGGCCGAGCAGGAGCTGGTGGGTGGCTATGTGACCGAGTACTCCGGTCTCAAGTTCACCGCCTTCTACCTGGGCGAGTACGTCAACATGATCACGGTCGCGACGCTCGCCTCCCTGATCTTCTTCGCCGGCTGGAACCCCACCTTCTGGTGGCTGCCGGCGTTCGTGCCCTTCCTCGCCAAGATCATCGTCTTCCTGTTCCTGTATCACTGGCTCCGCACCACCCTGCCCCGGTTGCGCTACGACATGCTGATGCGGCTGGGCTGGAAGGTCCTGCTCCCGTTGGCGATGCTCAACGTGGCGGTGACGGCGGTGGTGCTGGTGGCCGTCACCTAGGGTCATTGGGTCATGGCAGAAGAGAACGGAACACGTTCTCAGCGGACGGAGCCCGCATCCGGGTCGTCCTCGAGGGAGGCCCCCCCGCGGCGAAGCGTGATGCGCGACGTGGCCGCCCTGGTGGTGGGGATGAAGACCACCCTCTCCGAGGGCCTGCGACCGGTCGTCACCACGCAGTACCCGGAGGAGAAGTCGCCCCGCTCGGTGCGCTACCGGGGCCGTCACTACCTCCGCCGGTACGACAACGGGTTGGAGCGCTGCATCGGCTGTGAGCTGTGCGCGGCCGCCTGCCCGGTGGGGTGCATCCTGGTGATCGCCGCCGAGAACACCGAGGAGCACCGGGTCAGCCCCGGGGAGCGCTACGCCAAGGTCTACGAGATCAACATGCTCCGGTGTATCTTCTGCGGCTACTGTCAGGAGGCTTGCCCGGTCCAGGCGATCGTGCTCGGACCCGAGTACGAGCTCTCCGACACGAGCCGCGAGAAGTTCATCTACACGAAGGAGATGTTGCTCGAGCCCAACCCGGCCCAGCAGGAGCCGGTCTACGTTCGGCCCGCTGCCACCTCCGACGGTCAGGAGGGAGGCTGAGGTGCTGGCGGTCGCGGTCTTCTGGATCATGGCCGTGCTGGCGGTGCTGGGCGGCCTGGGGGTGATCGTCTCCCGACAGCCCATTCGCTCGATCTTGAGCCTGGTCGTGGTCATGCTCGCGCTCTCGGTGCTGTTCCTGCTGCTCTCCGCGCAGTTCGTGTTCGCCGTCCAGGTGATCGTCTACGCGGGCGCGGTGATGGTCCTCTTCCTCTTCGTGGTGGCACTGCTGGGCCCGGGCCGAGAGCGGCGCGGAGGCCGTTTGCGCTTTCAGTGGTGGCTCGGATCGCTGGTGGGGCTGGTCTTCGGGGGCTTCATCTACTCGATGCTGCAGGGAGCCCGCTTCCGGCCTCCCCAGCACACCGATCTCTCCACCTTCGGGACCGTGCAGGAGATCGGCCTGGGCATCTTCACCAGGTTCCTGTACCCCTTCGAGCTGACCTCGGTCCTGCTCCTGGTGGCGGCGGTGGGGGCCATCTATTTGAGCCGCGGCGGGCGGGTCGGCGAAGGCCGTGGCGCGGCCGCGGACGACGGGCGAGTGCGCGGGGAGGAGGAGCCGCATGCCTGATTACGGGCAGATCACGATCGGCGGCGGAACCTTGAGCGCCGCCTGGTTCCTGGGGCTGGCCGCGATCCTGTTCACCCTGGGCGCGATCGGCGTGCTGGTTCGACGTAACCCTCTGATCATCCTGATCTGCATCGAGCTGATGCTCAACGCCGTCAACCTGACGTTGATCACGTTCGCTCGACAACTCCAGGATCTCGACGGTCAACTCTTCGCCCTGATGACCATGACGGTGGCCGCCGCCGAGGCCGTGGCGGGGCTCGCCATCCTGGTCGACATCTCCCGGCTGCGGGAGGTGGAAGACGTCGACGAATTGAACGAGCTAAAGGGATAGCGCATGCCACTGCAGGCCATCACACTGGTGATCCTCGCGCTGCCTGCCGCGGGCAGCGCGGCGCTCGGTCTGGGCGCCTTGAAGGTGCCCCGGCGTCTGGTCCAGGTGGTCGGCCCGGGCACGGTCTGGGTGGCGTTCCTGTGCTCCCTGGTCCTGTTCATGGACCAGTTCGCGAACGGCGGCAAGCCGCATGACTTCACCTACTGGACCTGGCTCTCGAGCGGCGCCCTGCAGGTGCCGGTGGACCTGTTCGTCGATCGACTGTCGGTTTTCATGTGCCTGGTCGTCACCGGGGTGGGCGGGCTCATCGTCACCTACTCCAACGGGTACATGGAGCATGAGACGGATGGCAGCTACGCGCGCTTCTTCTGCTACATGGACCTCTTCATCACGTCCATGCTGCTGCTCGTCCTGGCCGGCAACCTGGTCCTCCTCATCGTGGGTTGGGCGGGGGTCGGCCTCAGCTCCTACCTGCTGATCGGCTTCTTCTACTGGCGCTGGAGCGCGGTCGTCGCAGCGCGCAAGGCGTTCGTGATGAACGTCATCGGCGACGTCGGCATGATCCTGGGCACGTTCGTGCTCTTCGCCGCCTACCACTCGGTCACCTACCGAGGTATCTTCGCCGCGCTCCCGAGGACGGACTCCCCCTTGCTGGAGCTGGCCGCCTTCCTTTTCCTGGTGGGTGCGGTGGCCAAGTCGGCCCAGCTGCCGCTGCACACGTGGCTGCCCGATGCGATGGAGGGTCCGACTCCGGTGTCGGCGCTGATCCACGCCGCCACCATGGTCACCGCCGGCGTCTACCTGGTGGGACGCCTGCACCCCGTCTACGACCTGGCCTGGGCCGCGCACGGGGCGGTGGCGTTGATCGGGGCCGTGACCGCGCTCTTCGCGGCCTCCATCGCCATCGTCCAGACCGACATCAAACGGGTGCTGGCCTACTCCACCATGAGCCAGATCGGATACATGTTCCTGGCCGTGGGGGTGGGCGCCTACGCGGCCGGTTTCTTCCACCTGATGGCCCACGCGTTTTTCAAGGCGCTGCTCTTCCTCGGCGCCGGCAACGTCATCCACGCCATGAACGACGAGCAGGACATGCGCCGGTACGGTGGCCTCTGGGGGCAGATGCGGGGGACCTCGATCTGCTTCCTGGTCGGGTCGCTGTCGTTGGCCGGCATCATCCCCTTCGTCGGCTTCTGGTCCAAGGAGGTCGTGCTCGGCGACGCCTTCAGCAAGCCCGACCCCAGCGGCTTCCCCCAGGCCATGTGGGCCATCGGCTTCGCCACCGCCGTCCTCACCGGCTTCTACACCGGGCGCATGTGGTGGATGGCCTTCGCCGGCAGGCCGTCGCCGGAGCGACCGGTGTCGCGGCCGCACGAGGCTCAGGCGGTGATGATGGTCCCGGTGGTGGTCCTCGCCGTGTTGAGCACGGTGGGCGGCTTCCTGCAGATCAACGCCGGGTTCCATCCCGGATGGAAGCTGATCGAGGACTGGCTGACGCCGACCTTCGGTCCCCTTCCCTGGCAGGCTCGAGACCTGGAGTATTTCCCGACCGCGGCCACCCTCCTCCTGGCCGGGCTGGCCTTCTGGCCCATCGCCGATGCCTTCTATCGCCGTCGGGTCTGGTCGGTCTGGTCGGAGCGCCTGCCCTTCCTGCAACGCCTGCTGGAGCGGAAGTACTACCTGGACGAGCTCTACGACCTCCTCTTCGTCCGACCCATGGACGCCGCCGCCGAGTCCGGCGACCATCTCCTGGAGGCGCCGGTGATCGACGCCGCGCCCACGGGCGTGGCGATGACGGCACGGGGAAGCGCCGGGATCCTGTCCCTGGCCGAGAACGGCCTCTTCCGCACCTACGTCCTGGTCATGCTGGGCGCGGCCCTGGTGGGGCTGGTGATCCTGCTCGTGGTGAGGGGGTAGCGGATGCTCACGGCGATCTGGCTGGTTCCGGTGGCGGGGGCGCTCGCGGTCTGGCTCCTGCCCCGCCGTCTCACGTTGTCGACCGGGCTCGGGGCCTCGCTGGTGGCGCTGGCGCTCTCCCTGGCGGTTGCCGTCCAGCTGGTTCCCGGACACCACGGTTACCAGTTCGAGGAGAACGTGCCCTGGGTGCCTCAGCTGGGCATCTCCTACCACCTCGGGGTCGACGGCATCAGCCTGTGGCTGGTCCTGCTCAACGCCCTGCTCACGGTCGTGGCCGTCCTGGTCGCCGGCCGGCGTGTGGCCCGCCGCCGTGCCTTCGTCGCCCTGATCCTGCTGATGGAGGCGGGCATGGCCGGCGTCTTCCTGGCCGCCGACCTGCTGCTCTTCTACGTTTTCTGGGAGGCGCAGCTCATCCCCGCCTACTTCCTGCTCTGGCTGTGGGGCGAGGGCGATCGGCCGGGCCGGGCGGCGCTCCAGTTCGTCCTCTACACGCTGGTCGGCTCGCTGCTGGCCCTGGTGGGGGTGATCGGTGAGTACCTCTACGCCGGCGGCGCCCACACCTTCGACATGGCGACGCTGGCCGCACACCCTCCGGCCCCCCCCATCCAGTTCGGGTTGTTCATCCTCTTCGGCCTGGCCTTCGCCATCAAGCTGCCCCTCTTCCCCTTCCACGGCTGGTTGCCCGACGCCTACGCCGCCGCCCCTGCGCCCGTGCTGGTCGTCTTCGCCGGGGTGATGGGCAAGACCGGCGCCTACGCCATGCTGCGGATCCTGACCGGGCTCTTCCCTCACCCGGTCCTGTGGTGGAACTGGGACACGGTGGTGCCGGTGCTCGGGATGGTGGCCATCGGCTGGGGCGCGCTGATGGCGCTGGCCCAGCGGGACCTGAAGCTGGTGGTCGCCTACTCGAGCGTGAGCCACATGGGCTTCATCGCCCTCGGTATCTTCGTCCTGAACCAACAGGGCCAGCAGGGGGCCGTGCTCCAGATGGTCAACCACGGCGTGATCATCGCCGCGCTGTTCCTGCTCGTGGCCTGGGTCGCGGCCCGGGCCGGCACGCGCGACCGCTCCGCGCTCCGGTACCTGGCACCGCAGATGCCGGTCCTGGCCGGGGTCTTCCTGATCGTGACCCTGGCCGCGCTCGGTCTTCCCGGGCTGAACAGCTTCGTCGGGGAGTTCATGACCCTCCTCGGCGCCTGGCAGTTCGCGCCCTGGCTGGCGGTGGTCAGCTGCCTCGGCCTCGTCCTCGCCCCCGTGTACATGCTGCGGCTCTTCCAGGGCGCCATGTACGCCGGGCGCGGGGAGCAGCTGGCCGCTCCCGGCGCGCACGCCGTCGCCGCCGGCCACGGTCCCGGAGCGCAGGCGGCGGGGACGGTGCCGGCCCGGGGTGATCTGAGCGCGGGCGAGCTGCTGGCGATCACGCCCCTGGTCCTGGTCATGTTCCTGATCGGTCTCTACCCCAACCTGCTGGTGCAGGCGATGAGCTCGCTGGCCTTCGCCCTGCCGGTGCCCTGGAAGTGATCACCATGGACGCGGTTGCCACCTCCCCCGTCGAGTACACGTTCGCCCGGGCCGTGAGCGATCTCACCCAGATCGCCCCCATCGCCTGCGTGACGGTGACGCTGCTGGTCGCCATGCTGGCCGATCTGGTCCTGCCCCGCCGCCGGCGCGGTTCGGCCGCGGCCGGCATCTCCCTGGTCGGCCTGCTGGCGGCCCTCGGTCTCGCCATCTGGGCCTGGTACCGGGGCGACGGCCACAGTGCCTACTTCGGTTTCGTGACCGGGGACCGCTTCGCGGTCTACTTCGAGATGCTGTTCGCCTCCCTGGGCGTCCTCACCGTCCTCGTCGCCCACGTCTACGTCCGGCGCCGTGGTCTCCCGGAGGCGGAGTTCCACGTCCTGACCCTGGCGGCCGTGATCGGCATGATGACCATCGGCGCCGCCACCTCCCTGGTCAGCGTCTTCCTGGGCCTGGAGACGTTCTCGGTCGCGCTCTACATCGCCTGCGGCTTCTCGCGAAGCGAGACCACCTCCCAGGAGGCCGCCGCCAAGTACCTGCTGGTGGGCGGCTTCGCCAGCGCCATCGTCCTGTACGGGATGGCGCTGCTCTACGGGAGCACGGGCAGCACGGACCTGAGCGTGATCGCGGGCCGGATCACGGGTTCGAACCCCTTCCAGAACCCGATGCTCCTCCTGGGCGTGCTCCTCCTGGGCGTGGGCTTCGCCTTCAAGATCTCCGGCGTCCCCTTCCACCAGTGGACGCCGGACGTGTATCAGGGTGCCCCTCTTCCCGTCACCGCCTTCATGTCGGTGGGAACCAAGGCCGCCGCCTTCGCCATGATCCTCCGCGTCTTCAACTTCGGGCTCGGGGGCATGAGCCCGGAGTGGCAGTGGCTGCTGGCGGCGGTGGCCGCGGCCAGCATGATCGTCGGCAACGTGGCCGCGCTGGTGCAGACGAGCGTGAAGCGGCTGCTCGCCTACTCGGGCATCGCTCAGGCCGGCTACGTGCTCATCGGCGTGGTGACCGGCGGGCGTGCCGGCGTCGGCGCCGTGCTCTTCTACCTCTTCGTCTACCTGTTCATGAACTTCGGCGCCTTCGTCGTCCTGACCCCCCTGGTGACGCCCGAGCGCGAGCGCGACCACCTGGGCGACCTGGACGGCCTGGGCTTCCGCCACGCGCTCTCGGGCGTGCTGATGTCGGTCTTCATGCTCTCGCTGGCCGGGTTCCCGCCCCTGGTCGGCTTCTGGGGCAAGCTCTACCTCTTCACCGCCGGCGTCGCCGGGGGCTGGACCTGGCTGGTGGTGATCGCGGTCCTGGCCAGCGTGGTCTCGGTGGCCTACTACCTGCGGGTGGTGCTGCACGTCTGGATGCCGCTGCCGGAGGCCCCGCTGGAGCTGTCCATGCGGCCGGGCCCGGTGCTGGCCATGGTCAGCTCAGGCATCCTGTCGGTGGCCTTCGGCATCTACTCCCCGCTGCTGCTGGGGGCGGCTCTGACCGGAGCGCTGCCAATCCTGGGTCACTGACGTTCTCGCCGGGGGCGGCCGTTCCGGCTCCGGTCGAGCGGCCGTCCAGGGCATACTCCACGGGTGGCGGACCTCCCCTCGGTCTGGACGCGGTCCGGGAGGGCGGCGGGGACCCGGGCTCGGCCCGAGGGTCACCAGCGGACGGGCCCACGGGAGCTCGGGCCGGCACGTCCCCGTCACGTGATCAGCCACGACCCGCTCCCTCACCGCCCACTCCGTCCTCTTTGCTGTCGTCGGGGTCCTCGAGGCCCCCGGACCGAAGCCGGTACCTCTTCCACGGCCAGACACCGTCGATCTCGACGACGAGCGACCAGCTCAGTACGATCCTGATGATCACGATCGTCGCGAGCACGGCCACGCTGCTCGCACTCGAGTCGACGATCACCGTTCGAATGATGTCCGCCATGATGAGGACCTCGAGTCCCAGCAGGATGACCCGCCCGAGGTGCCTCCGTGAGTGCTGGTAGACGCTCTGGCGGCGAGTCGGGCTCGCATAGAGCACCATGGCCTGAACGAGCACGAGGAGTCCCCCGACCACCAGGATGGCCACTCCGATCCCTTCTATGACCTGGACGACGTCCTCGACGATGTGACTGAAGCTCACCAGCGCCAGGCCCTGTCGGGCGCCTTCACGGCCTCCTCCCGGCGGCCTTCCTGCTGGCCGCGGCGCCCGGCAGCACGTCGGCATCGCGCTCGTTCCGGTCCACACGCTCCCTGGCCGAGCAGGCGAGGGCGCGGTCGGAGGGGTTGCCATCGCCCTTGTCGCCTCCGATCGCGGCGATTTCTACGGAGCGCGGCATCGACGTCGAGGAACGTCCGCCCGCAGCGTTCGGCGCCAGTCCGCGTCGTGCGCGGGCTCATCGCCCGGCCTGATGGCCGCGTCCGTCACGACGCTATCGACGACCTCCGTGGTCAACCATCCCAACGATCGACGATCCGCCGTCCATTCCGGCGGAACTCTTCCGGTAGGGGGCTTTCCTCACTCCCCGGGAGGCCGTCCGGGGAGGGGTTGGGGTCGTAGCGATGGACCCGGCTGTCCGAGACCAGCTCCCGGTCCACGGCGCGCAGGGTGGACCGCCACATGGGGTCCGTCGGAGCGGCGAACCCGACCAGGAGTGGTCTCGGCTCCGCGGTCCGCCCGGTTGCTCGGGGAGGCCCGCGGTCGGCGTCGCCACCGGCGCCCCGGTGGGAGCACAGGTCATCGGGCGCAGCGACATCGCCGGGCGGGCCACGATCCCCCGCCGGCGGCTGCGACACGTCAGTCTTCCTGGGTGAACGAGATCAACTCCATTGCTCCACCTTCCGGCCGTCCCGCCCCCGGGGCGGGGCCTCGGTGGACGGTTGGGTGGCGATTGGGCCGGGCGGGAGCAGCATGGCGGCGCCCAGCCCCAGCACCGCGATCACCACCAGCGCGATCAGGGCTCTGCCGAATGGCCCCGCCGCCGGCGCGCTGGCCGCGACCAGCACCGACCCCACGATCGCCGTGCCCAGCGACGATCCGAGGTTGGACACGCTGCGGGAGAGACCGGAGATCTCACCCTGCTCGCTGTCCGGGAAGCTCGACTGCACCACGTTCACCGAGGCGGTCAGCATCACCCCCACGCCCAGGCCCATCAGCAGCAGTCCGGGCACCAGCGCGAGGACCCCGGACGTGAACACGCTGCCCAGGAGCAGGAGGAGAACCATGCCGGTGGTGGTGAGCACGAAGCCGCCGCGCACCAGCGTCCGCTGCGAGCAGCGCCGGGCGAGCCCCCCGGCGATGGCCGAGGAGAGCAGCACGCCCGCCGTAGCGGGCGTGAGGATGAGTCCCGTCTCGATGGCGCTGTAGCTCCGCTGCGTCTGCAGGAACACCGAGATCACGAAGAAGCTACCCTGCAGGACGAGCCACTGGATGTTCTGCGTGAAGAGGCCCAGGTTGGAGGTTCGGCTCTTGAACAGCCGGGTGGACAGGAGGGGCTCCTTGTGGGCCTGCTCCCGGCGGCGGATGTGGAGGAAGAACCACAGCAGAATGAGCGCGCCGATGGCGATGATCGGCCAGACGGGCGACACCCCGCCCTGCTCGATCAGCACCACCGACCCGATCGCAAAGTCCTTGCGTGCCTGGAACCAACCGTAGGTCCCCGACTGGAGGATGCCGAGCACGATGAAGAAGAGGCCGGCCGCGGAGAGGATGGCGCCGAGAAGGTCGAACTGCGGCCGGGCGCCCGCCCGCCGTGGGTAGGAGACCCGCAGACCGAGGGCGAAGATGACGGCGACCACCAGGACCTGGAGGAGGAACGACGCGCGCCAGCTGATGGTGGTCGTGACCAGGCCCCCGATGAGCGGCCCGGCCGCGGCTCCGATCCCGGCCGCGCCGCTGACCGCGCCGAAGGCCCGGGCGCGAGAGGGAAGATCGGTGGTGATGACGGTGACCAGGATGTAGATCGGCGGGATCATGAGCGCCGAACCGATCCCTTCCAGGGCCGAGTAGCCGACCATGAGCACGCCCAGCCCCGGCGCCAGCAGGGCGATGAGGGCGCCGGCTCCGTACGTGACCAGGCCCAGCCTGAAGCACGCCTGCCGGCCCCAGATGTCGGTCAGCTTGCTCCCCGGGATCATGAGCGCCGCCATGGTGAGGGTGAAGAAGGTGATCGTCACCTGGACGCCGTGCACGTCCGTGTGCAGGTCGTTCGCGATGTTGCTGACGGCGACGGTCATGTTGCTGGCGGCGTAGCTGGCGATGAACTGCGCCAGCGCGAGGGGCAGCAGCAGCGCGAGGGCGGTCGGGCCGGCCCGCGGCGGGGCGTTGTTCATGGCCGCCTCAACCAGCCGGGGCAAGGGTGAGCGCCGCGATGGCCGGGCTTTGCCCGGCCGCGGCTCGGGGGGAGTCCACCCACAGGAGGGCCGGGGCCGTGATCACGACGCCGGCCTGTATCCGCCGAGGTCCACACCGGCGACGGCCAGATCGTCCTCGTGTACCCACGCGTCCGCTAGGGTGGTACCGCCCGCGCGGGTGATGGCCGCATTGAGCGGGACGGCCCACCGATGCTCGAGCAGGGCGACCGCCGCGACGGCGCCATCCGGGATGGCGTCCGCCACGTTCCAGGGCTCCTCCGCCAGCTCGCGGACTGGCCCCGCCTCGGTCTCCTCACAGAGCGCGCGGATCAGCGCACCGGACGGCAGCCCCAGCTTCACGACCTCAGCCTCGGTCTCCGCCTCCGCCGCGCGCACGCTCCCCTCGGGATCCTTGCTGACGATCAACAGGTCGAGCAACCGAACCACGTCCTGGTCCCGCAGGCGTCGTAGCACCTCCAGGATCTCGCCGCGGAACTGCCCGTGTTCGAACCCCACCACCAGCAACTGCAACGGTCCATGGGTCATGTCGAACCCTCCTCGCGGCTCATCCGGCCGCCAATAGCTGCTGTTTCTGCTGGTCGAACTCGGCCTGGCTCAGCACCCCCGCGTCCAGCAGCTCCTTGAGCTTGGACAGTGCCTCGACCCTCTCGGCGGGGGACATGGGCGCCGCTGCAGCCGGCGGGACCGGCGGGGTTGGCGGGCTCTGGTAGGTGGGAGCCTGGGACATCTGGGCCAGCTGAGCGTCCTGCGCCGCCTCGTGGGCCTCCTGCGCCTGCCGTCCGCTTCCGGCGCGGTAGGCCGTGTACGCGACGCCGCCGAGCATGGCCGTCCGCATGAGTGGTCGTCTCAACATTGGGATTGCTCCTTGCGTGTGGTTCTGGCGACGCTCACCCCGCCGGAGGCGTGGGCTGGACGCCGCCGGGCTGGGAGGCCGCCGAATACCCGGGCTCGGGCACCGGGCCGCTCACCTGCTCACCACGTTCGTCGCCGAGCGTCAGCCCGCGGCGGGCCCGTAGATGACCGGGATATGGATGGCGATCATCGCCAGCGACCACCAGGGGTAGAGAGAGTGCGATCGCCATCAGGTGGGCCGGCGCGTTGGAGAGGCCATGACGATGGCGAACGCCAAGAGGAGCGGCGGCCAGATCCACAGCGTCCCACCGATGCGACTTGCCGATGTAGTGGGTGGAGCGGAGGGGGCCGAACGGCCCGTCGAACGCGTTGAAGACCCGGCCGATGAGGACCACGGTCGACGCGAAGGGCAGCCATCCGCTGCGGCTCGCCTGCCAGTCCAACGATGCGGTTGCCACCGCAGATCTCCTTGTCAACCCGGAGGGGCAGAGCTCACTCGAGAGACGCCCGTCGCGGACGCATCGAGGGTGTCTTTCACATCTTTCCTTTCCAGAGCATCATGGCCCAGGGGGTGGTGACACCCACCGGCCAGCTGCGCCGGTGTCGACAAATCGTTGGACACACTGGGCCGCGATCCCCCGTGCAGTGCACCCGCCGGCGAATGCGGGTGTGAACTCAGGACTCCTGACGTACCGATCCGACGACCGCACCGGCACGGCCCGGGCACGCCGGTGGCCCTCGTCCCCACCTGTCCGTGGAGTTGCTGGGGCCGGTGCCGGAGGAGGCGCGGGCGATCCACCAGGAGCCGTCCCGCCCCCCGACCGGAAGCTGAGGTACCGATGCCCTCGTGGCGCCGCCGGCTCGGTGGGGCCGCCGTCCCCGGGTGCCCGGGGCCGCGGACCCGAGCGTGCGGTCAGATGTTGCTCCGCGACTGGCCGCCGTCGACGGGCAGGCAGACGCCGTTGACCAGGCCGGCCCGGCGGGAGCAGAGGAAGGCGACCACCTCCCCCACCTCCTCCGGGGTCCCGAAGCGGCCGAGCGGAAGCTCCCGGTCCACGAAGGCGGCGATCCCCTCCGGGTCGGCCTGCTGACGCCGGTGCCAGGACCCGCCCTCGAAGAGGATGGAGCCGGGGGCGACGCAGTTGACGGTGATCCCGTCCCGGGCCACGGTTCGCGCCAGCGAGGTGACGAAGCTGATCTCCGCCGCCTTGGCGGCGTTGTAGGCCGGCGGTCCCCCCGCCTCCCGGCCGTAGATGGACGAGATCACGACGATTCGTCCCCAGCCGGCGCGTCGCATGCCGGGCAGGACCAGCAGGCTGAGGCGGACCGCGGGGTACAGGTTGCCGGCCATGGCCCGCTCCATCTCCGCGACCCCGGTGTCGGACCAGCTGGAACCGGCCCGCAGGCCCAGGTTGTTGACCAGCACCCGGACCTCTCCGGCCCGTTCCACGGCCAGCCGGCAGCCCTCCTCGGTGGTGAGGTCGGCCACCACGGGGATGCCGTCCAGCTCGGTGGCGACGCGCTCCACGTCCTCCCGGGTGCGGGCGGCGACGGCGACCCTGGCGCCCTCCGCGGCCAGGGCCCGGGCGATGGCGAGCCCGATGCCCCGTGTGGCGCCGGTGACCAGGGCAACGGTTCCTTCGAGTCCCAAGTCCATGGCCGCACATCGTAGCCGTGCTCGACGGGGAGATCCCGCCCTCCCCGGCGCAACGGATGTCAAACTGTCTGCGGTGGAGGTGCGCTCGGGTCTGGCGGCGGCGCTCAACGACGGCCCTCCGGTGGTTCCGCGCCCGTCGGCCTCGGTGCTGCTCGTCGATGCGTCGACGCGGCCCTGGCAGGTTCTGATGATGCGCCGGCCGCGCGCGGCCGACTTCGCCCCCGGGGTCTACGTCTTCCCGGGGGGATCGGTGCACGGCGAGGACGGAGCGACCGAGGTCGACGACGTCTGCCGGGCGGCGGCGGTTCGGGAGCTCTTCGAGGAGGTGGGCATCCTGCTCGCGCGGCGACGGGGTCGCCTGGTCCGGGACCGCGAGTGCGATGAGCTGCGCCGCCTGCTGAGCGACGGTTGCCCCTGGCCGCGGGCGCTGCGTGAGCTGGAGCTCACGCCGGCCGGGGATCGGCTCACCTTCCTCTGCCGCTGGATCACCCCCGAGGCCGTGGCCCGTCGCTACGACACCCGCTTCTACCTGGCCCGCCGCCCCGCCGGTCAGACGGTGCAGCCGCATCCGGGAGAGGTGGTGGACTGGTGCTGGACCTCGCCCACGGAGGCCCTGGCCACCCTGCCCCTGGTGCACGCGACGCGCCGGATCCTGGAATCGGTGGCCGAGGAGGCGGATGTCTCCCGCCTCATCCGTCGTCTGCGCCGCCGGCGAGAGGCGCCACCGATCATGCCCCGGATCGTGAGACGGCCCGACGGCGGGGTGGAGATCGTCGACTGATGGCCGGCGGGTGCCGGAGCGGGGCTCAGCGCCAGAGGTCTCGCCAGCGGTCGTAGCGGCACGTCTCCACCCCACCGCGGCGCAGCACCTCGAGGCCCGCCGGATCGCGGTACGGCGTGCGGTAGTAGACGCGCCGGATGTTGGAGTTGATGATCATCTTGGCGCACATCGGGCAGGGCGAGATGGTCACGAACATGAGCTTGCCCGGCGTCTGTGCCCCGGCCTTGATCAGGGCGTTGGCCTCGCTGTGGATGCAGCCGCACCTTCCCGGCTCGGTGCCGTCGCACCGGTTGGGCAGGCCGCGGGCGTTGCCGTTGTAGCCGATGCCCATGACCTGGGTGAGGTCGCCGGTGGTGATGACGCTGCCCACCTGGCTACGGCTGCAGGTCGAACGCTTGGCCAGCTCTTCGGCCATGCGCATGTAGACCTCCTCCAGCGGGATGCGGTCGGGGACGGCCTCTGCCACGACGGGCACATGTTAGGGCAGGCGGCGACCTTGTCCGCCGGCGGCTGGTGAGCTAAGCTACTGGGAACGTTTGTTCGCAAGGCGGCCGTTCCCTGCCCTCGCCGGACCAGGTCGTCCACCGCCCGTGCACAGCTCTTCCACAGGCTTTGCACATGTGGGACTCTATATATTGGGTTCAATGCCTTGCACGAGGTATATATGTTGTAGTTGCAGGCTTGACCTCGCCCTCCTCCCGTTGTAAACTGCGCTTGTCCTCGAGGTCCCGGATGGGGTGCCCAGCCTGTCGCCGGGGCTTCTCCCACCGCTGCTCGCGGACCACCGCTGCGGGCGTGTCGAAACCCAAGAGGAGGCGTTCGAAGACATGGCCAAGAACGTAGTGGACGTCGCCCCCGTGTCTGGCCGGAAGACGCCCGAGGGCGCCGCCGGGCCTCGCGGCCTGCGCTTCGGGCGATACTTCACGCCTCCCGGCAGTCGGGCGTACGACCTCGTCGAGTGGGAGCGCCGCACGGCCTCCATCACCAACGAGAAGGGGGCCGTGATCTTCGAGCAGAGGGACGTCGAGGTCCCCCGGACCTGGTCGCAGCTGGCCACCAACGTCGTCGCCCAGAAGTACTTTCGGGGTCACCTCGGCAGTCCGAATCGGGAGTCCAGCGTCAAGCAGCTCGTCGACCGGGTGGTCCAGGCGCTGGGGCGCTGGGGTCGAAACGACGGCTACTTCGCGACCGAGGAGGACGCCGCCGACTGGGAAGAGGAGCTGCGCTGGCTGCTGATCACGCAGCATGCCTCCTTCAACAGCCCGGTGTGGTTCAACATCGGCGTCCCCGGTCGTGCCCAGCAGGCATCGGCCTGCTTCATCAACTCGGTCGAGGACACGATGGAATCGATCCTCGAGCTGGCCAAGACCGAGGGGATGCTGTTCAAGTTCGGGTCCGGCACCGGCACCAACTTCTCGGTCCTGCGTTCCTCCAGGGAATCCCTCTCCGGGGGAGGCACCGCCTCCGGCCCGGTCTCCTTCATGCGTGGCTACGACTCCTTCGCCGGCTCCATCAAGTCCGGTGGGACCACCCGCCGGGCGGCCAAGATGGTGATCCTCAACGTCGACCACCCGGACGTGCTGGAGTTCATCACCTGCAAGGCCGAAGAGGAAAAGAAGGCCTGGGCCCTGATCGAGGCCGGGTACGATCCCGGCTTCAACGTGCCCGGCGGGGCCTACGACTCGGTGCAGTTCCAGAACGCCAACCACTCGGTCCGGGTCACCGACGAGTTCATGCGCGCGGTGGAACGGGACGAGCAATGGACCACGAGGGCCGTCACCGACGGCCGGCCGGTGGACACCTACGCGGCGCGCGACCTCTGGAGGGCGATCGCCGAGTCGGCCTGGGTCTGCGGCGACCCCGGGCTCCAGTTCGACACCACCATCCAGGACTGGAACTGCGTGCCCAACTCGGGCCGGATCAACGCCACCAATCCCTGCTCCGAGTTCGTGTTCCTCGACGACACGGCCTGCAACCTCCTCTCCCTCAACCTGATGAGGTTCCAGGACGCCTCCGGACGCTTCGACGTGGAGAGGTTCCAGCGGGCGATCGACATCTGCTTCACCGCCCAGGAGATCCTGGTGTCGAACGCCGCCTATCCGACGCCCGCGATCGCCAAGAACTCCGAGCGCCTGCGGCCGCTCGGGTTGGGCTACGCGAACCTCGGCGCCCTCCTCATGTCGCTGGGGCTGGCGTACGACTCCGACGAGGGGCGCCGCTACGCCGCCGGGATCACCGCCATCATGACCGGCCGGGCCTACGCCCAGTCGGCCCGGATGGCGGAGGTCAAGGGGCCGTTCGCGGAGTTCGAAAAGAACCGCGAGCCGATGCTGCGGGTCATGGACAGGCACCGCTCGGCGGCGTATGCCCTCCCCCTGGGCGGCGAGTCGGACGAGGTGGTTCGGGCCGCGCGGTCGGCCTGGGACGAAGCGGTCGCCCTGGGCGAGCGGCACGGATACCGGAACGCACAGGCCACCGTGCTCGCTCCCACGGGCACGATCGGCCTGATGATGGACTGTGACACGACCGGCATCGAGCCGGACCTCGCCCTGGTCAAGTACAAGAAGCTGGTCGGCGGCGGGATGCTCAAGATCGTCAACGGCACCGTGCCCCAGGCGCTGCGCAAGCTCGGCTACGACGAGGCCCAGGTCAGGGAGATCGTCGACTACGTGGACGAGCACGAGACGATCGAGGGTGCCCCCCACCTGCTCGACCAGCACCTCAAGGTGTTCGACTGCGCCTTCAGGCCCGCCCGCGGTATCCGGTCCATCGATCCCATGGGGCACGTGCGCATGATGGCGGCCGTGCAGCCGTTCATCTCCGGCTCCATGTCCAAGACCGTCAACCTTCCTCACGACGCCACCGTGGAGGACGTTGCCCGGGTCTACATGGAGTCCTGGAAGATGGGCCTCAAGTGCATCGCCATCTACCGGGATGGCTGCAAGCGTTCCCAGCCGCTCTCCACCTCCTTGAAGGAGAGGAGGGACGGACGGGTGCAGGAGGCCGGCCGCCCGGCCGAGGGGGCGGTCGTGGAACGTCAGCCGGTGCGGCGCAAGCTACCGGACGAGCGGCGCTCGATCACGCACAAGTTCGACGTGCAGGGCCACGAGGGCTACATCACCGTGGGCCTCTACGAGGACGGGACGCCGGGCGAGATCTTCCTCACCATGAACAAGGAAGGGTCGACCCTGTCCGGTCTGATGGACTCCTTCGCCACCCAGACCTCGCTGGCGCTCCAGTACGGCGTCCCCCTTCGGGTCATGGTCAACAAGTTCAGCCACGTCCGCTTCGAGCCGAGCGGCTTCACCAAGAACCCGGAGATCCCGATCGCGAAGTCGATCATCGACTACATCTTCCGGTGGCTGGCCAGTCGCTTCCTCGACCCCGAGGAGCAGGACGCGGTCGGGGTCCTGCGTCGTCAGGATCGTCCCGTGATCGACGCCGTCCCCACGCCGCCGTCGACCGAGAGCGGAGGCCGAACGCCGTTCACCTTCGTCGGCAACGCCGACGCGCCGCCGTGCCCTGAGTGCGGGTCGATCACGGTGCGGAACGGGACCTGCTACAAGTGCATGAACTGCGGGGCCACCATGGGCTGCAGCTGAACGTCGGCCCATCGACCGACCAGCCGCGACGAGGAGGAGCCGGCCCCGGGGACGGCTCCTCCTCCATGCCGGGGAGGATCTCCTCTTTTCGACCGCGGCCGGGGGAGGATTCAGTCGTCTCTCCCGGTTCGGTCCAGCTCGATGACCGGTGCCGGGCCCATCAACTCCTCGGGGGCGACGGGCAGGTAGGCGAAGTTCCGCGCCCTGGCCCCGCCGTCGACGACGAAGTCGGTGCCGGTGATGAGCCGGGCGTAGTCGGAGCACAGCCAGGCCACGCAGTGGCCGAGGTCGGTGGGACTGCCGGTCTGGCCCATGGGGACCAGGGGCGGGCGCTCGCCGCGCCAGCGGGTCGGCCTCCGCCACGGCTCCGGGCCACCGTCGCTGCCCAGCCCCCCGGGGCGACCCGGCCCGAAGCCGGTGATGCCCGCCGCCCGCCGGGCCGCGATCAGCTCGGGGTTGTCCGGGGTGACCATGGTCGGGGTGAGGCTGTTGACGCGGATGCCGTAGGGGGCGAGGTCCATGGCCGCGGCCCGGACGAAGTTGTTCACGCCTCCCTTGTGGAAGGCGTAGGCGATGATCCCGGGCGAGCCCGACCAGCCGTTGGACGAGGAGACGCAGACGATCGAGCCCCGGATGCCCCGCTCGCACATCGAGCGGGCGACGTACTTGGTGTTGAGGAAGTTGCCGAGGGCGGCGACCAGGACCGCACGCGTGAAGTCCTCGGCGGTCTCGTCGAGGACCCCGCGGCCGCCGAGGATGGCGGCGTTGTTGACCAGGATGTCGATCCGACCCCAGGTGGCCAGGACCTCCTGGACGTAACCGGAGACGGCGGCCTCGTCGGTGACGTCCCCGGGGATGCTCAGGGCCGTGCCTCCGTTGCGCTCGATGCGCCGTACGCAGGCTTCGGCGGCCGCGGGGTCGATGTCGTTGCAGGCGACCCTGGCGCCGTAGCGGGCCAGGGCCAGGGCGATGCCGCTGCCGATGTTGGGACCGGTGCCGGTGACGAGCGCGACCTTGCCTTCCAGCGAGACCTCCACGTGCGATCCTCCCCTCCAGACGATCGAACCCTGTCATCCGACATTCTCGCCGGGGAGGCCGAGGGGCGCGCACGGCCCTGCCGACCGAGCACGGCCGGGTGGCCGCTCCCCGGGGCCGCCCGCGCTCGGCGCGGGCCTCGGGCTGCCCTATGATCGTGACCGTGGCGGGCTGCGGCGGGTCGAGGGACGAGCGCTGGCGAGCAAGCGTAGGGAGGGCCGGATGAGCGGAGTCTACGAGGTGCTGAGCCCCTGGGCCGAGGTCGACCCGGTGCCGCTGGCGGGGATCTCACCCCGTCTGCCCGATCTGCACGGCAGACGCATCGGGCTGTGTCACAACGACAAGGTCGCGGCGCAGCCGATCCTGGACGCGGTCGAGGCGGAACTGAGCCGCCGGTTCGAGGGCCTCACCTTTCGGCGCTTCGGGCGCCGGGTGAGCGACGAGATCGCCGCCACCCCCGACCGGGCGCGTTACGAGCAGCGGGTCGGGGAGGTCGACGCGGTCGTGCTGGCCGTGGGCGATTGAGGGTCCTGCACCAAGTACAGTTTGTACGACGCCGTCTTCACCGAGCGGCTGGGGACCCCGGCCGTCGTCCTCGTCAACGAGGGCTTCACCTTCGATGCGCGATCGGCCGCCTCCGGCAAGGGGATGCCCGGGGTTCGGATCGTCCCCGAGAAGGTGCCCTGTGAGTGCACGGTCGCCGAGGCGATCGCAGACGGGGTGCGGGAGGTGGTGGACGACATCGTGTCCGCCCTGACCGCGCCGCTGACGCCGGAGGAGCGCTCGCCCTCGCCGAGGCCCACCGATGTCTCCACCGGCATCGCCTTCAGGGGCGACCTGGAGGAGGTCCAGCGGTTCTTCTACCGGCGGGGTTGGACCGACGGGCTGCCGGTCATCCCCCCCACCCGGTCCGCCGTCGACGAGATGCTGACCGGCACCGACCTGCCGCCCGACCACCTGGTGGGCAAGATGATGCCCCGCCAGGGCAAGGTCACGGTGGAGAAGATCGCCATCAACGCCGTGATGGCGGGCGCGCTCCCGACCGCCATGCCCCTGCTCATCGCCGGCGTCGAGGCCCTGCTCGACCCGCAGGCCCGCTTCGGCGTCTTCGAGGTCAGCACCGGTTCCTGGGCTCCCTTCTGGATCGTCAACGGTCCCATCCGCGATCAGCTGTGCGTCAACGCCGGCACCGGGGCCCTGAGCCCGGGCGACATCGCCAACGCCACCATCGGCCGGGCGATGGGCCTGATCGTCAAGAACCTGGGCGGAGCCCGGAAGGGGATCGAGGACATGGGCGTCCTCGGCAATCCGGGCAAGTACTCCATGGTCGCGGCCGAGAACGAGGAGGCGGTGCCCGAATGGGAGCCGCTCCACGTCCGGCAGGGGTTCGCCCGGGAGGAGAGCTGCATCACCGTCTCCTTCCCCAACTCCTATCTGCAGATCTGGCCCTATGGCTCGGACGCCAGGGGGATCGTGCGGGCCATCCTCGCCAACATGGTCCCCCGCTGGCGGCAGCTGACCCTGTTGTTGCCGCCGGGCCACGCCCGGGTGCTGGCCGAGGACGGGTGGACCAAGGCCGAGCTCGCCTCCTACCTCTACGAGTACGGGAGAACGCCGGCCTACCGTACCCCCGAGTTCTGGGGCACCCCTGGTCTCCAGCAACGGGGGCGGCCCCCGCTCAACGCCGAGGATCCGGTCCCGTTGCTGCGGAGCCCGGAGTCGGCGAGGATCGTGGTGGTCGGAGGGCCCGGCGCCTTCATGGGCATGGCCTACGGCGCCGGCACCTGGGTGACCCGGGCGGTGCGGCTGCCCGCCGACTGGGAGCGACTGGTCCGGCGGTACCGGAGCTACGTCCCCAACTATCTCAGATACTGAGAGGTTGCGGCCCGGGCCGCCCGGCACCGTGACCAGGGGGTCGCGCCGCCGACCGCGCGGCGCGACCCCTCACGGTGCCAACCGCTCGATCCTCCAGCCGTTGCGGCTCCGAACGTAGCGCAGGCGATCGTGCAGGCGGTGTCGCCGTCCCTGCCAGAACTCGACCACCTCCGGCGCCACCCGGTAGCCGCCCCAGAAGGCGGGTAGCGGCGGCCCCTCGGGGTAACGGCGCTCCACCCGCCGTACCTCTTCCTCCAGGACCGAGCGGCTGGGGATGACGCGGCTCTGGGGGGAGGCGAACGCGGCCACACGGTTCCCGTAGGGTCGCTGGGCCCAGTAGGCCTCCGATTCCTTTCGGCTGGCCTGGCTCACCGGGCCGTGGGCGCGGACCTGGCGATGCAGTCGCGGCCAGTAGAAGACGAGCGCCGCGCGTGGGGTCGAGCCGAGGTCACGGGCCTTGGCGCTCTCGTAGTTGGTGAAGAACAGAAAGCCGTGCCGGTCGGCCCGGTGCAGGAGGACCATGCGGGCCGCCGGCTCCCCCTCCGGGGTCACGGTCGCCAGCCCCATGGCGTTGGGCTGGGGCTCCCCCACCTCCTCGGCCAGACGCAGCCAGCGGTTGAACTCGGTGATGGGGTCGGGGTCCAGGTCGACCTCGTCGAGGGGGACGTCGGTGTCGATCACGGCAGGTCGAAGGCCCGCTACCCTCGCGCCTGGTCCCGCACCAGGCAATCCTGGGAACAGTAGGTGAGGCCGCCGCCGGTCACGCCCTCCCCGTCGTTCTCCGTCCACTCCGAGCGATCCCGGCCGCAGTACGGGCAGGTCTCCCCCACCGGGGGATCCGGGTCTCGATCCGGCCCTGCGGGCTCGCGAAGGGGATCCAGCGAGGGCATGGCACACCTCCTTCGTCTCGACCGACGCTCGCGGCTCCGACCTAGACTACTCCGTCGCCGCCTCCAGCACCGCGCTCGGAGTGACCGCGGCCGAGGAGGGAAGGACCTGGTCGAGCGTGCAGAGGTGCGGGGGCTTGTCCGGTCGCCAGCGCAGCCAGGTGGCGGCGTGGCGGAAGCGCTCCTCCGCCTGCAGCCGGTCGTAGGCGACCTCGCACACCAGCTCCGGGCGTACCGCCTCCCAGCTCGTGTCGCGGCCGTGCGACCACCGGCTCGGGCTCCCGGGTGCCCGTCCCAGCGATCCGGAGGGGAGCCGGGTGCGCAGCGGCTCCAGACGCTCGAGCAGCTGGCGCCGGGCCGCGACGGAGAAGGAGGAGGTGTGTCCGACGTAGTGCAGGCGGCCGGCCGCGTCGTAGAGGCCCAGGAGCAAGGCTCCCAGCGAGCTCCGGTCCGAGCTCCAGCGAAAGCCCATCACGACGCAGTCGACCGTCCGTCGCCGCTTGACCTTCACCCAGGCCCTGAGGCCGGGGACGTAGGCCTGGGAGACGTCCTTGGCGATGACGCCGTCGATCCCACTGGCCTCCAGCCGCTCGAACCAGCCGAGGGCGATCCGGGCGTCGCGCGTGGAGCGGGTGAGCCGGATGGTCCCGTTCGCGCCCGACAGGAGACGTCGCAGGCGCTCGCGACGCGTCCGGAGCGGCAGCGGCCTCAGGTCCTCGTCGCCCTCGGCGAGGAGGTCGAAGGCCACGTACGTGGCCGGGGTCGTCCGGCTCAACAGGTCGATACGGGATCGAGCGGGATGGATCCTGAGCTGGAGGGCGTCGAAGTCCAGGCCCCGCGGCCCGACGATCACCAGCTCGCCGTCGAGGACGACGGAACTCGGGGACAGCTCGAGGAAAGCACCCAGCACCTCGGGGAAGTATCTGGTCATCGGCCGTGCCCCACGGCTGATGAGTTCGACCTGGTCTCCGTGCCGGTGGGCCAGGATGCGAAATCCGTCCCACTTGGGCTCGTAGGCCCAGTCCTCGCCCTCGGGCAGCGACGGACGGAGCAGGGCGAGCATGGGCTCCAGGTCGAGCGGGAGCGGCGGCACGACAGGGCATGCATACCAGAATCGGTGGGGCCGTGGGCCATCGGTCCCTCCTGCGGAGGACCCGACCCTGCGGTCGCTCGGAGGGCCGGGGGGTGGTCGGATCACGGCCCCGGACCTCGGGGCCAGCTGGGGCCCCCTTTCGGCGGCCGGACGGTGGCGGTATCTTCGCCACCATGAAGGGGGCATCGCGACGGCTGCTCTGGGAACCGGGCGAGGAGACGAAGGCGTCGGCCAGGATCACCGGATACCTGCGCTGGCTGGCCGAGACGCGCGGGCTCCGCTTCGGCTCCTACGGTGAGCTGTGGGCGTGGTCCACGACCCAGATCGAGGACTTCTGGAGGTCGATCTGGGACCATTTCGATGTCCGTGCCTCACGACCGCCGGAGCGGGTGCTGAGCGGGCGCACCATGCCCGGAGCCCACTGGTTCCCGGGCGCCGAGCTGAACTACGCGGAGCACGCCCTGCGGCGTCGCGACCACCACCCGGCCATCGTCTCCCGGTCCGAGGCCCGCGGCCTCGATCGGCTGGAGACGGTGAGTGCCGCCGCCCTCGCCGAGCGGGTCGCGTCGGTCCGATCCGGGCTGAGCGCGCTGGGGGTGCGGCGGGGAGACCGGGTGGCCGCCTACGTGCCCAACATCCCCGAGGCGGTGGTGGCCTTCCTGGCCACGGCCTCCCTCGGCGCCATCTGGTCGGCGTGCTCCCCCGACTTCGGCACCCGGGCCGTGGTGGATCGTTTCCAGCAGATCGAGCCCCGGGTGCTGCTGACCGTGGACGGCTACCGGTATGGCGGGCGGGACTTCCCCCGGCTGGAGGAGGTGGCCAGGATCCAGAGCGCCCTCCCCACCCTGGAAGCCACGGTCCTGATCCCCTACCTCTCCGACCGCCCGTCGACCACAGGGCTCCGCGACCTGCACCGCTGGGAGGACCTGCTCGCCGCCCCGGGCGAGCTGGCCTTCGAGCCGGTGCCCTTCGAGCATCCGCTCTGGATCCTGTACTCGTCGGGCACCACCGGCCTGCCCAAGGGCATCGTGCACGGCCACGGGGGCATCCTGCTCGAGCACCTGAAGTCCCTGGCTCTGCACCAGGACCTGGGCTCCGGCGACCGGTTCTTCTGGTACACGACCACCGGCTGGATGATGTGGAACTACCTGGTGGGCGGTCTGCTGGTGGGTGCCACCATCCTCCTCTACGACGGCAGCCCGGCTCAGCCCGACCTGTACGCGCTCTGGCGCTTCGCCGAAGAGACCGGGATGACCTACTTCGGCACCTCGGCGCCCTACCTCCACTCCTGTCTCAAGGCCGGGATCGAGCCCGGCCGTCACCTCGACCTGGGCCGGCTGCGGGCCGTCGGCTCCACCGGCGCCCCCCTCACCCCGGAGGGCTTCGAGTGGGTGGGACGGGCGGTGAGGCGGGACCTGCCGGTGGCCAGCGTCAGCGGCGGCACCGACCTCTGCACGGCCTTCGTCCAGTCCTGCCCGCTGCTACCGGTCCACAGTGGAGAGCTGCAGTGCATGGCCCTCGGGGCCAGGGTCGAGGCCTACTCCCCGGAGGGAGAGCCGGTGGTGGGGAAGATGGGCGAGCTGGTCATCACCGAGCCCATGCCCTCCATGCCCGTGTTCTTCTGGAACGACCCGGACGGACGCCGCTACCGGGAGAGCTACTTCGAGGTCTTCCCGGGCGTGTGGCGCCACGGCGACTGGATCGAGATCAAGCCCGACGGGGCCTCGATCATCTATGGACGTTCGGACGCGACGCTGAACCGGGGCGGGGTGCGCATGGGTACCAGCGAGTTCTACCGCGTGGTGGAGGAGTTCCCCCAGGTGGTCGACAGCCTGGTCGTCGACCTGAGCGAGCCGGGGCGCGAGGGACGCCTGATCCTCTTCGTCGTGCTCGCGCCGGGCGCGTCCCTGGAGGAGGTGCGTCCGCGCCTGCACGAGGCCCTCCGCCGTCAGCTCTCCCCGCGTCACGTGCCCGACGAGACCCACGCCGTACCCGAGATCCCGCGCACGCTCAACGGCAAGCGGATCGAAGTCCCGATCAAGCGCATCCTCAGCGGCGTCCCGCCCGAGCGCGCGGTCAGCGCCGGGGCCATCACCAACCCGGCCGCCCTGGCCCACTTCGCCGCGCTGGCCACCGGCCGCGAGGCCGGGGCGGGGCGGTGAACCCCTCCGGCACCGGGCCGTGGCCCGGGGCCGGGCCACGGTCCGCCGGTTCGGCCCAGGTACAGCGCGCCACCCCCGCGTGGGTCAGGATCTCGGGCCCCGGACCCACGAGCCGGACGCGGCCGTCCCCCACACCGCCAGACCACCGCGGCACGCCACAGCCGCCGCGCACCGCTCTCTCCCCCGGCCCGCGGGCCGATTGCATGGACCGCGCACAAACGATTGCCTCATGCTAGGCAAGTGGTTGCAGGCCGTCAAGGCGTGTGGCTGCGCCGCGGTTCGCACCATCGGGTCACTCCTCCACCACCCGACCCGAACCCGCCTCCTGCCAGGAGCGGGCGGCGGCGCGCTCCCGTCCCCCGGGCCGCCCGGGAAGCGGTCACCGCAGGCCGGCGGCGGGCGGCCCACAGCGACCCCGGCCCTTGACACCACCTCGTGTCGGGTGTAAGGCAAAAACGGTATCGGTCGGCAAGCGGAGAGGGCACGGGCCGTTCGTCGGCCACCGAGCACGAGTCGGGAGAGTGGAGGAACGGTAGAGATGAGACGTGCTCTCGCGTCGTCCCCCGGACGCTGGCTCACACCCGTCGCCGTGGTCTCGGCCGCGGCCCTGGTCGGGGCGGGCACGGTCTACGCCAGCGTCTTCGCCGCCGGTCCCCTGGTGCAGGTCGCCGACCATCCCTTCCCGGGCACGTCCACGGCCTGTGACCAGGTGATCGCCCGCTCCGAGGCGCTGGGCAGCGTCAACTACCCGGACGCCGAGGTCGAGCCCTACGTGACCGCCGATCCCCGCAACCCCGATCACCTGATCGCCAGCTTCCAGCAGGACCGCTGGAACGACGGCGGCGCCAACGGGCTGATCGCCGCCGTCTCCAACGACGGAGGCGCCCACTGGTCGCTGGCCTCCGCCCAGCCTCGGTTCACCGTCTGCGAGGGGGCCACGTCCAGTGAGCCGGGGCCCTTCCAGCGGGCCTCCGACCCCTGGGTGAGCATCGGTCCGGACGGGATCGCCTACTCCATCGCCATCGCCTTCAACGCCAACGGTCCCGCCTTCGGCGGGGCGAGCGGTGTCCTCGTCAGCCGCTCCACCGACGGCGGCCAGACCTGGCAACCACCGGTCAGCGCCGAACTGGACACCTCGACCACGGTGCTCAACGACAAGGAGTCGGTGACCGCCGATCCGCTTCGGGCGGGCACCGCCTACGCGGTCTGGGACCGGCTGGTCTCGCCCAACAGCCACGCCAACCCCGACGCCTTCACCTTCACCCGGGCCTTCCGCGGACCGGCCATGTTCTCCGAGACCACCGATGGCGGCGTGACCTGGAGCCAGGGCCGGGTCGTCTTCGACCCGGGCCAGAACAACCAGACCATCGGCAACCAGATCGTGGTCCCGACCGCGGGGCCGGCCAGGGGCGTCCTGATCGATGGCTTCGCCCTCATCGTCAACCGCGCCTTCGGCAATCCGCACCGGGTCTCGCCCTTCAGCGTGGCCGTGATCCGCTCCACGGACGGCGGTGCCACCTTCTCCGGGCCCATCGTCGTCAGTCCCTTGATCGACGCGCCGGTGAGCATCGCCGGCCACGCCGTCCGCACCGGTGACATCCTGCCCGGGTTCGCCGCCGGCCCCGAGGGCAACCTCTACGCCGTCTGGCAGGACGGCCGCTTCAGCCCCACCGGGGCGGCCAAGATCGCCTTCTCGATGTCCACGGACGGGGGTCTGCACTGGAGCACGCCGATCCGGGTCGACCAGTCCCCGGGCGACGCGCCCGCCTTCACCCCTTACGTCCACGTGGCCTCGGACGGCACCGTCGGCGTCACCTACTACGACCTCGAGAACGCCACCGCCGCCCGGCCCGGCCTGACCGACGAGTTCATCGTGCACTGCCACCCGGCGACCGACGACTGCGCCAACCCGGCCAGCTGGGCCGCCGGTGGCGAGACCAGGCTCAGCACCACGGGCTCTTTCGACATGACCACCGCCCCCGACGCCGGAGGCTACTTCACCGGCGACTACGAGGGGCTGACCAGCTCGGGGACCACGTTCGACTCCTTCTTCGTCATGGCCAGGCCGATCGCGACCAGGGGAGCCACCGACCCCTTCGCCACCACCGCGGGCTGATCTCGGCGGACGCGGGGCCCGGCCGGGCCCCGCGTCATCCCCCTCAGTCCGGCGCCGTCCGATCCAGGGCCGGGGGGAAGTCGTGTTCCCTGGCGTCCCGGTCCAAGAAGCGCTCCAGCGCCTCCACCAGCGGGGCGCGCAGGGCGTCGAGGTCGATGCGCTCGGGGTCCGCGCTCCACTGGAGGCAAACGCCCTCCATGAGCCCGAGCACCAGGACCGCGAACTGGTCGCAGCAGGGTTGTCCCCCGAAGCGTTGCAGGACCGTCCGCAGGAAGCCCTCGATGCTCGTCCTCGCCTCGACCAGGTACTCGGCGATCGGCCCCTCCGCCCGACCGGCCTGGAGCCGCGACTCCAGGGAGAGCGCGACGTACTCGGGGTGGGATCGGTACCAGCTGAGCGCGAACGCCACCGCCGAGTCCAGCAGCTCGTGCAGCGAGGTGGACGTCGCCGCCATCTCGTCCAGGGCCCGGAAGGCCGCGATACGTTCGGCGACGAGCGCGTCGAACAGCGCCCGCTTGGTGGCGAAGTGGTGGTACAGGGCGCCCTTGGAGGTCCCGGCCGCGCAGGCGATCTGGTCCATGGTGGTGCGGCCGTAGCCGTGGCGGGCGAACAACTGTGCGGCGGCCCGGAGGATGAGGCTCCGCGTTTCCATCGCCCGCCGCTGCGCCGGGGTGAGCCGGTCGGGTCCGTCGGTCATCGCTCTGCGGTCACCGGGTATCCTACCGACTGACTGGTCGGTCGTTGCCCACAGGGCTCCGGGCGGTCTTCGGTTGTCCGTACCCGGCGACCACTCCCATACAGCCGATGAGCAAGACGCATCCCGTGCGGATCGTGGTCGACAGCAGCACGTGCCTGAGCCCGGAGGAGGCGCGTGAGCTGGGGGTCACGGTCGTCCCCATGCGCATCGTCGTCGATGGCCGCAGCTACCGCGACCTGATCGACATCTCGCCCACCGAGTTCTACCGTTCGCTCCGCGAGGCGAAGGTCCGGCACACCACCTCGGCGCCGACGCCCGGCGACTACCTGGAGGCATTCCAGGCGGTTCCGGGCGACGTCCTCTGCCTGACCGTCGCCTCTTCGATCAGCAGCATGTACCAGGCGGCGACCTCCGCCGCCGGCATGGCACTCGGCCGCCGGGTGGAGGTGGTCGATTCCGGCACCGCGGCCGGAGGCCTGCGCCTGCTGGCCGAGGACGCGGCCCGGGCGGCCAGGAACGGCTCCCTGCTGGAGGAGGTCGCCCAGCGGGCCCGCGGGCTCTCCCGCCGGATCCAGGTCCTGGGCGTCCTGGGCAGCCTCGAACACATCGCCCGAAGCGGACGCATCCCCCAGCTCGCCTCCTGGGGGACGTCGGTGCTCCGGGTCATGCCGCTGGGGCGGCTGACCACGGGCAAGCTGGGCCTGGTCCGGCTGGTACGCGGCTGGCGGGCGGCCATCCAGGCGCTGGAGGTCGAGATCATGCGCGGGGCCGCCGATCAGGGGGCCGGGGCGGCCGGGAAGGGACTGCGCTGCACCGTCTTCCACGCCGACGCCCTGGAGGTCGCCCAGCAGCTCACCGAACGCCTGCGGCAGACGGTGCCGGAGGCGGAGCTGGGACTGTCGGAGTTCACCCCGGCCATGGGCGTCCACACCGGGCCGGGCCTGCTCGGCGCCGCCTTCTTCGTCGACGACGGGGAGGTCGGATAGAGGGCGGGGCTGCCCGGCGGCCGGACCGGGCAGCCCCGAAGCCGCGGTCAGCCGGCGGCGCCCCGTAGGGCCTCGCGGGCCGCGACCATCCGGTTGCGGATCGTGCCCACGCCCTCCACCTCGGCTTCGCACACATCTCCTGGACGCAGGAACTCCGGTGGCCTGCGGGCGAACCCCACCCCTTCCGGCGTGCCGGTGGCGATGAGCATGCCGGGCAAGAGGGTCATGCCCACCGAGAGCCAGGCGATGAGGGCGTCCACGGGGTAGATCATGTCCCGGGTGTTGGCGTCCTGCTTGACCACCCCGTTCACGCTCAGCCGAAGGCGCAGGTCCTGGGGGTCGGGGATCTCGTCTCGGGTCACGATCCAGGGGCCGCAGGGACAGGATGCGTCGAGGCTCTTGCCCTTGAACCACTGCCCACCCCAGCCGTGCTGGATGTCCCGGGCGCTCAGGTCGTTGACGACCGTGTAGCCGAAGACGTGGTCGAGCGCGTCCTCGCGCCGGATGTTCACGCCCGCCCGGCCGATGACGACGCCCAGCTCGACCTCCCAGTCGATCTGCTCGCTGACCTGGGGGTCCACCGGTATCTCGTCGTACGGCCCGGTGATGCTGGTGATCGCCTTGGTGAAGATGGTGGGCGGCCCCACCTCGGTGCCGCGGGCCCGGGCCCCCTCCTCGGCGTGCTTGGCGTAGTTGCGACCGATGGCGAGGACGTTGCCCCGGGGTGGGTCCAGGGGGGCCAGCACGGTCAGGTCCCCCAGGCGCCGCACGGCCGAGGCGACAGGGGACGTCTCGAGGCGGTCCAGTAGCCGGCGCACCGCGGTCAGCGCCTCCTCCCCTCCCTCGATGAGGGAGAGGAGGTCCGGCGGAGGGGCCGGTGCGCCGATCGCAGCGGCCAGCTGGCCCAGGTCCACGACCTCGTCCTGACTGCCGGGGCGGAGCGCTCCCAGTCGCCGCCCGCCGTCACCTCGGAACATCAACAGCCTCATGGATCACCTCTGTCGGCTCTGTCGGCCCCCGCCGGGGGCGCCTCCTGCACCTGTGCTCCAGGAACGGCTCCTCGAAGTCGTGCCGGCCGAGGAGATCGACCGGACGCCCCTCCCACCTGGTAGCTCCTGAGACCATAACGCATGCCCGGCCGGCGGCCTCGGCCCGGTGGCTCAGCCGAACCGTAGCGGGCTGAAGTCGGCCACCGGAAGCGCCGTCCTCCCCTCCAGGACGAGGTCCGCCGCCGCCTCCCCGATCACGGGCGCGAACTTGAAGCCATGGCCGGAGAAGCCGCCCAGCACCACCAGCCGGGAGGTGGAGGGGGCCTGGCCCACGACGAAGTGGAGGTCGGGGGTGTTGGTGTACATGCACACCTCGGCCTCGACCGGCCAGGGCTCCAGCCCGACCAGCGTCTCCGCCACCAGGTCGGCGACCGGCGCCAGGTCCTCGCGCCCGACGCCGCGGTCCAGGCGCTCGGGGTCGGCGGCCGCGCCCCGGTGGTGGATGGCCACCTTGACCAGCCCGGCGAGCTCTGGCCTGGCCCCCGGGACGTCGGGGTCACGCTCCAGCGCCGGGAGGCCGTATCCGTGCCACCCGCCGCGATCGCGCATGAAGGGCGGGAAGCGGTGGGGGCGGAACCGCTCCGGGTCCCGGGGCCGGAACCAGGCCATGACCTGGCGTTCGACCCGGAGGGGCAGGCCGAGCTCGGGGAGCAGCGAGGACAACCAGGGCCCGACGCTGACCACGGCCCGTGCGGCCCGAAAGCGGTGGCCATCCGCCTCGACCGTCACCTCCTCCCCGCCCACCTCGACGCGGTCGACCCGGAGGCCGGTCAGCACGCGCGCCCCCAGCGCGCGGGCCCGCGCCACGGCGGCGTGAATGGCCGACTCCGGCCGCAGGACCCCGGCCCGGGCCTCCCAGAGGACGACCTCGTCCCGGTCGATCCGGTGCTGGGGGAAGCGGCGCCGTGCCGCCTCCGCCGGCAACAGCCGGTGGGGCAGCTGGTGCTCCCGGGCGCTGCGCAGGGCGCCGGCGACCAGCTCACCGTTCGGCGGCCCGATCATGAGGGCTCCGGTGACGGTCAGGAGGGGGATTCCGGTCTCGGCCTCCAGCTCCCGCCACAGCTCGAAGGCCCGCGCGACCAGGGGCACGTACCCGGGGCCCTCGTAGTAGGCGCTGCGGATGAGGCGAGAGCCCCCGTGGCCGGAGCCCCGGTCGTGGCCGGGGGAGAAGCGCTCCAGGCCCAGGACCGAGATCCCGCGCCGGGCCAGCCGCCAGCAGGTCATGCTGCCCATGGACCCGACCCCGATCACCAGGACGTCGGCGTCCCGCTCCGCCACCGCCCGATCATAGGCGAGGGAGGGCCGCGGCCGGGACGGGGTCGTCTTCGCCGCCGGGTCAGAGGCTGGCGATCAGCACGGCCACGATCCCGCTCAGGAAGATGCCGTCGAAGGTCCCGGCCCCGCCGATGGAGGCCACGGGCGCCCCCAGGTCGCGGAGCCGGCGGAGGTGGAGCAGGTCGGCCCCCAGCAGGCTCCCGACCACCCCCGCCACGTAGGCGACCGCCGGGACGGGGCCGTCCCCCACCAGCAGGGCCATGGCCGCGGCCAGCAACGGGGGCAGGAGGCCGGGGACCACGATCCCCACGCCCTGAACCGGTCGCGCCGCCAGGTAGACGCACAGGGTCACCACGCCGGTGGCCAGGACGGTGCCGGGGCCGAGGTGGTCGTGGACGACGAGGTAGGCGGCCAGCGCCGTGGGCACGATCGCGCCCCCGACGTTGACCGCGATCACCGTCACCTGCGGGACCCAGACGGGAGGGATGACGTAGCGCAGGCCGAAGACGGACACCACCCGGGTCGGCCAGAGTGGACGCCGCGAGCGCAGGCGGGCGACGGGGAGGTTGACGCCGCTGCCCAGGATGGAGGCGGCGAGCAGGCCGAGGATCCAGCCCTGGTCCAACCCCAGCTTCCCGTAGACGTAGCCGAGGACGCCGATCTGCAGGAAGACGATCAGCCCCAGCAGGAGCAGGGCGAGCAGCCCCACGAAGGGCCAGGCCAGCGGCCAGTGCAGCAGCGGGTGTCGCGGCCAGCCCCCGTTCACGCGGCCCTCACCGGCGTCCGCCTCCGTGGGCGCCTCGCGCGTGGTCCGGTCGCCGGCGCCACGCCGGGTCGGCGCCCACCGGGCGGGGCGGCCCCCGCGCCGGCACCACGTCCCTCCATGGCGGCGATGATAGGCGGACGGTGGCCGGAGCCACGATCACCGCCGCCGGGACGTGGCCGGGGTTGGAGATTGCTGGCCATCGAGTGATCGTGAGTCCTGTCTAGTCATCTATGATGACAATCCACGAACCTGAAGCGGTGGACCGAGCAGCCGGGCGTGTCGTCTCCCAGCGCCCGTGGCCGGTTCCAGACCGTCGGCTGCCGGTACCGGCGCGGAGGGTCGGCCGACCGAGGGGCCCCCACGGGACCGAGTCCGTGGAGGCTGCGCTGGCGGCCCAGGGCCGGCGGCTGCTGGTGCCCCTCCGAGGTCGACGACGATCTCCAACCCCACGCAGGGGCTCCCCATCGAGGGGTCCCCATCGGAGCGAGCTCCGATGGGGTGCCCCGGGGCGAGTCCCGATGGGGTCCCCAAGCCGGTTTCGTGGGACGCCCCGCGAGGGCAACCCCGTGAGGGGTGCCGCTTGATGACCACTGATCACTCAGCGGCAACGGTCCGTCCGGTTGCGCGAGACTGGTGGGGTGATGGGGACCGGGTCGGGGCTGCGGATCGAGGAACGGGGTGACGTGACCTGGCTCCGGATCGAGCGGCCGGAGGTGCGGAACGCGTTCGATCCCCCGCTCCTGGCCGAGATGACCTCGGCCGTCCGCCGGAGCCGCGCCGGCGTGCTCGTGGTCACCGGCTCCGACGGCGCCTTCTGCGCCGGCGGCCACCTGGGTGAGCTGGCCGAGCCGGAGCCGGAGCGCCTGCGCGAGCTGTTCGAGGGCGCGCTGCGGCTCTTCACCGAGATCCGGAACCACCCCTCGCCGGTGATCGCCGCCGTCAACGGCCCGGCCGTCGGCGGCGGCAACGAGCTGGTGGTCGCCTGCGACCTGGCCATCGCGGCCGAGAGCGCCGTCTTCGGCCAGACCGGTCCCAGGGTGGGGAGCGCCCCCGTTCTGGGCGGGACCAACCTGCTCGCCCTCTCGATCGGCGAGAAGCGGGCCAAGGAGGTCTCCTTCCTCTGCCGTCGCTACACGGCCCGTCAGGCGCTGGAGATGGGCTGGATCAACGCCGTGGTCCCGGACGAGGAGCTGGAGGCGGAGGTCATGCGCTGGGCCCAGGAGCTGCTCGGCACCAGCCGGCGCTACCTCGAGATCGCCAAGGTGAGCTCCAACGCCTGGTGGAACCTCTGCCAGGAGAGCTTCCGCTCCGGGCTGGGCATGCTCGTGCAGGCCATCGGCTCGGAGGACATGCTGGAGGGGGCCCGTGCCTTCCGCGAGAAGCGGCCGCCCCGCTTCCCCTCTCGCGACCGGTGAGCACCCTGAGCCCGGCGAGCGCGTCGCCCCGTCCCCGCCGGCGGGGCGGCCCGCCGCCGGGAACGGCTCCAGCGTTGGGCCGGCCCTTCCCGACGAGGCGGGCGTGGCCGGCGGGCGACCCGGCGCTCTTTCCCGGCTGCCGCTGGCGTGGGCCGAACCGCGGCCGGCACGCCGGGCTCGGGCGCGGTGAGCACGGACCACGGGGGCGATGGTGGAACGGGTGAGGTGTTGCATCGTGGGAGGCGGGCCGGCGGGAATGGTCCTGGGTCTCCTCCTGGGGCGGGCCGGGGTCGACGTGCTGGTCCTGGAGAAGCACGCCGATTTCCTGCGCGACTTCCGGGGCGACACCATCCATCCCTCGACCCTGGAGCTCATGGCCGAGCTGGGCCTGGCGGACAGGGTGCTCGCGCTCCGGCACTCGAAGGTCTCGAGACTGGCCATGGAGATGGAGGGCCGGCGGCTGGTGTTCGGGGACCTCGGCCGCCTGCGGAGTCCGTTCCCCTACGTGGTGTTCGTTCCTCAGTGGGACTTCCTGGACCTGCTCGCCTCGGAAGCCCGCACGTGTCCGAGCTTCCGCCTGCTCATGAGCGCCGAGGCCACCGGCGTGGTGATGGAGCACGGCGCCGTCTGCGGCCTCCGCTACCGAGCCTCCGACGGCGACCACGAGATCCAGACGGACCTGGTCGTGGCCGCGGACGGACGCTGGTCCCGCGTGCGCGAGTCGGCCGGCCTGGTGCCGGTCGAGGCCTCGCCGCCCATGGACGTGCTCTGGTTCCGTCTCTCGCGGCGCCCCGAGGAGCCGGAGGAGGTGGCGGTGCACATGGTGCCCGGCCGCCTCATGGTCATGATCAACCGGTTCAGCTACTGGCAGGTCGGCTACGTGATCCTCAAGGGCTCGGACCAGCAGGTGCGGGCCGCAGGACTGGACGCCTTCCGTGCCTCGGTGGCCGCCCTCGCGCCGGAGGTGGCGGACCGGGTGGGCGAGCTCCGGGACTGGGATCAGATCAAGCTGCTCACGGTGCGCGCCAACCGTCTGCGCCGCTGGTGCCGGCCCGGTCTGCTCTGCATCGGCGACGCCGCCCACGCCATGTCGCCCGTGGCGGGAGTCGGCATCAACCTCGCCATCCAGGACGCCGTGGTCGCCGCCAACGTGCTCGCCGGCCCTCTGCGCCGGGGTCGCGTGCGGACCTGGCGGCTCTGGCAGGTGCAGGCCCGACGGGAGCTTCCGGTGCGGATCGCGCAGGCCTTCCAAGAACTCGTGCAGCGACAGGTCGCGGCGCCGGCCCTCCGCTCCGGCGTGGTCTCGCCTCCCCGGGCGCTGATCCTGTTCGATCGTATCCCGGCCCTGCGTGGCATCCCCGCCCGGCTGGTCGGCCGCGGGCCGTGGCGGGTCCGATTGCGGCGGAGCCTCCGCGCCGGGGCGCGGCCGGGCTCCGCAACCGGTGCGGCCGGCTGACCGCGGCCCGGCGCCTCGAAGCCGGAGGCCTCCCCGCCCACGCCCGGCGATGATCGCCGTTGGCCGGCTCGGAGACGTCAGCTCCGGCGGGCGCGCCGATGGGTCCGCGACGCCTGGCAGGGAACCCACGATCGCCGATCCCGGTCGAAGTGCAGGTGGGGCACCGGCGGGCGTCGCCCCGGGGGCGCGTCGGTCCCGGCCAGGAAGGCCAGGGCGGCCCGGACCAGGGTCCTCACCGCCCCCCGACGCCGCCAGCCCGCCGCCGGGGGCGGAGGATCGGAACGCGGCCCCGGCCGGGGGAGGGCGAGGCCGGGACGGGGCGGGTCGTCGGTGATCGTCCTCGGGATCACGACCTCAGCCTGGCAGCCGCCGATCGCCGTGTCGTCGTGCGCATGACACGGGAGACCAGGCGGACGCCTTCGGACGGAACACACGAACCGGAGTCGCGGCCTTCGCGGCCACGGTCGGCGAGGCTGCCTCGGGGCAGGTGGTGCCCGCCGGCCCGGGGTCCGGTGCCGGCCCCGGGGCCGCGATCGAGCCGTTGCTCCGGGGGACGCCTCGGGCGTCCCCCGGCTCCTCAGGCCGGCTGCCTAGGCCGCCACACCGGCCGGTCGACGTAGGGGGTGTAGCGGTCGGGCTGGTAGCGGTGCACGCGCTCGAACTCCTCCCGCCAGGCCTCCAGGCCCCGGCGGTAGTAGAAGTAGTCGAAGGCGTCCGCCTGCGGCTCCACCAGCTTGCCGTACAGCTCCGGCCGGCGCTCGTGGATCTGGCCCGGCCGGCAGCTGAACTCGGGCTCGTCGGGCGACTCGGGCGGCTCGAAGAGCACCGGCTCGTAGTAGTGGTTGCGGAGCCAGGCCAGGCGTGCCATGTCGATCTCGCCGTACACGATCCCGGCCCCATCCAGGGTGGCCACCGGGCCGTCCGGGCCGGCGATGATGCCGATGCCGTTCGATCCCGGCACGTGGATGTTCTGGGTGACGACCACGTAGTTCAGGTTCTCCGCCGCTCGGGTGCGGGCCAGACAGCGCCACTGCTCCCAGAGGCGCGGGCCGAAGCGGGTCTCCGAGTGGCGGCCGTTCACCGGGGCCACGATCAGCTCGGCTCCCATCAGGGTCAGGCTGCGCGGGAGCTCCGGCACCCAGAGCTCGGAGCAGATCAAGAGCCCGATCCGAGCCAGGTCGGTCTCCACCACCACCAGCCGGTCGCCGGGGAGGACGTGACGCCGAGTGTGGAGGTACTCGTTCAGGTACTGGTTGTCGGGCTGGACCCGGCGGTAGTTGGCCAGGATCTCCCCCGAGCGGTCGATCAGCTTCAAGGTGAGGAAGTAGGTGTCAGGGATCTCCGGGTTGGCCTCCAGGTCGCTGGCCACGATGTAGACCCGGTGTCGTCTGGCCAGCTCGCGCAGGGTGGTGATGGGCGGCTGGCTCAGCCGGCCGCCGCTGTCCAGCGGCCCGTTGCAGGGGCCGGGAAAGCCTTCGGGGAAGGTGATGAGGTCGGCCCCGTGGCCGGCGGCCTCCTCGACGGCGTCGACCGCCGTCTGCAGGTTTCGCCACTCCTCTTCGCCCCAGACCGAGTTCGGCTGAACCGCGGCGACGGTGAACCGTTCCCTCATCGTCGTACCTCCTGCGGGCTCGAGTAGCCCAGCTTGCGCTCCAGGTGCTCCCAGTCGGCGGCGAAGCGGAAGGCCTGCTGGCCCGGCGGCTGGGGGGCCTGGGTCTCGATCCAGCGCACCGGGGTTTGCCCGGTGTTGAAGAAGCCGTGGGTTCCGCCCACCCCGGTCCAGACCACGTCGCCGGCCCGAACCCGGTAGCGCTTGCCGTCGAGGACGGCGTCCGCCTGCCCGGCGAGCAGGAAGTAGCACTCCTCGAAGGGGTGGTCGTGCACGTTGCCGGCCCCGCCGGGCTGGAACTCGACCATGAACATGGTCAGGTGCTGGGCCCCGAGCACCCGGTCGACCATCATCTTGAGCGAGATCCCCTCCACGTTCCCCCCGCTGTAGCCGTCCATCTGCAGGTAGTGGGGCGGCGGGAGCTGCGAGTCCTCGAAGTGGCCCAGGAAGCGCACCGAGGGGTCGGCGAGGTCGGGGCGCTCGGCCGTGTGCGGCACCTCGCCGCCGAGGAAGAAGGTGTCCCGAGGGTGTGACCGGGGCTGGGGCGAGAGCATCTCCAGCCAGCGGGCCGGGCCGTCGGCGGTGTTGCGCCATCCGTGGGGCACGCCCACCTGGACGACGCCGTAGTCGCCCGTCTCCAGCCGGTAGGCCCGGCCGTCCAGCTCCAGGATCACGTCGCCCTCGAGGACGAAGAACGACTCCTCGTAGGAGTGCAGGTGCCGGTCCAGCGTTCCGCCGGCCTCCAGCTGGCAGAGGCCGAGGCCGGTGTGCACGGCTCCGCAGCCATGGTCGACCAGGGGGGCGCGGCGGTAGCCGCGGGCGTGGACGCGGTCCTGATCCGGCTCCTGGAGCGGGACCTCCGAGACCCTGAGGACGTGGTGCATACGTTCCCTCCTTCCGTTTGGCTTGGTCGTGGCCCGGCCCCGGGCCGGGCGCGCCTGCCGGCGGCTACGGTCTCACCACCACCTTGCCCCGCACGGTGCCGTCGGCCATGGCCATCACACCCTCCGGGACCAGGTCCTCGAGCGCGATCACGCGGTCGAGGACGCAGGGGCCGATCCCGGTCGAGGCGAGCAGCTCCAGCGCCTCGGGCAGGTCGACGTCGCAGATGTGGGCGTTGGAGGTGATCACGTCCACCTCCCGGATGACCAGGTCGTGGAGGTCGAGCGGGCGCGGCTCCGCCTGCAGGCCGACCAGGAGCAGGCGGCCGCCGCGCCGGACCAGCCCCGGGGCGGCGGCGAGGCCCCCCGCCGACCCCGAAGCCTCCACCACCAGGTCGGCGCCCCACCCGCCGGTGAGGTCCCGAACCGCCTCGCCGACCCCGGGGCCGGCGGCCAGGAGATGGGCCCGGGGGGCGAGCGCGGCGGCGGTGCTCAGCCGGTCCCGGGAGACGTCGCACGCGATCAGCGGGTCCAGCCCCCTGGCCGCGGCCGCGGCCAGGATGAAGGAGCCGATGCCCCCGACCCCGATCAGGGCCAGCGACTGTCCCGGCGCCGCCCCCGCCCGTCGGAGGGCGTGCAGGGCGATCGACATCGGCTGGGCCAGGACCGCGTGGTCGTCGGCCAGGACGTCGGGCACCGGGCGGCACATGGCGGCGGGCACGGTCACCAGCTCGGCCAGGCCCCCGTGCGCGTGCAGGCCGATGGTGTAGTAGCGCTGACAGAGGTTGGGACGCCCCTCCCGGCACCGGGCACAGCGTCCGCACCACACCCCGGCCCCCAGCGCCACCCGCTGCCCCGGCCCCGGCGACTCGACGCCCTCCCCCACCTCCAGCACCCGTCCCAGCACCTCGTGGCCCAGCACCACCGGGCCCACGTGGCCGCTGCCCGGATGCCGGGTGGTGAGCGGGACGAGCAGGGGGCCGTGCAGGTACTCGCCCACGTCGGTACCGCAGATGGCAGCCCGCAGGACCTGGAGGCGCACCTCGCCCGGTCCCGGGGAACGCGGCTCCGGCACCTGCTCGATGCGGAGGTCACGTCGCCCGTGGTAGACGGCAGCCCTCATCACCGCCTCCTCAGATCGTGAACCGGCGTCCCCGGACGCCGCGAAGGAACCCCATCACGCCGTTGGGCGCGAAGAGCGCGACCGCGACCAGGATGGCCCCGAAGATGAGGCGGTTGACCTCGCTGGCCACCGCCACCCGGAGCACGTCGCCGACCGCCATGACCACCGGGGCGCCGATGAGCGGGCCCTGCCAGAAGCCGGCTCCGCCCAGGACGGCCATCAGGACCACGTTCAGGGAGGTGTCGATGGCGAAGGTGCCGGCGGGCTCGATGTAGAGGACCCGATAGGAGTAGATGCCGCCGACGATCCCGGCCATCACGGCTCCCAGGAGCAGGGCCAGGATCTTCACCCGGGTGGTCCGCACCCCCAGCACCTCGGCCGCGTTCTCGTCCTCCCGAACCGCGACCAGGGCCCAGCCGAAGTGGCTCCGCTCGATCAGGAACACGATCACCGTGGCGGCCAGCATCAGACCCAAGAAGACGAAGTAGAAGAGCTGCTCGGTCTGCAGGGGACTCAAGGGGAGCACCTTCAGGTAGATGCCGAGTGAGCCCTGGGTGAAGGGCGCGTTGAGCGCCACCAGCTCCACCGCGAAGGTGACGATCAGGGTCGCGATGGCGAAGTACGCCCCTCGCAGCCGGAGCGTCGGGATGCCGACGACCAGGGCGAAGAGCCCGCTGGCCAGCCCGGCGGCGGCGGTGGCCAGCACCGGCGACACCGGCCAGCTGTGGCCGATCACGGCCGTGGTGTACGCGCCCACCCCGAAGAAGGCCGCCATGCCGAAGTTCATGTACCCGCCGTAACCGCCCAGGACGTTCCAGGCCTGGGTGAGCACGACGTACATGAAGATCACGCCCAGCGAGTCCAGGAGCGCCAGGTCGTCGCTCACCAGACCCAGGGCCACCAGCCCGGCCAGGACCAGGGCGCCGACCGGGGCCCAGACCCGGCGCCGGAGCCGGACCAGGTCCTGCCCCAGCCGCCCCAGCGCCCCCGCCGGCTCCAGGGCCGGCCTCACAGCTCGCGCCTCCGCGCCCCGGCCAGGCCCTGGCCGCGGACGATCAGGAGCACCAGCAGGAGCAGGTACATGAGCAGGAACACCCAGCTGAAGGGGAGCAGGACCCCGGCCAGGGTCTGGACCAGGCCGATGACCAGCCCGCCCAGCAGGGTGCTCTCGACCCGTCCCAGCCCGCCCACGATCACGATCAGGAAGGCCCAGGCCAGCCACTGGATGTGATCCTGGGGGGCGAAGGGGAAGGTCATCCCGATCGCCACCCCGCCGGCGCCGGCGGCGGCGATGCCCAGACCGAAGATGAGCATCGACAACCGGTCGACGTCCATGCCCAGCACGCTGGCGGCGTCGCGGTTGTCCGCCATGGCCACGACCGCCCGGCCGGTCAGGGTGCGCTTGAGGAACCAGTAGGCGGCGGCGGTCGCCAGCAGGGAGAGGCCGCCGGCCACCAGGCGGGCTCCGTTCACCGTCACCGGACCGGCCGACAGCCTCAGGTTGCTGTAGCCGACCGTGATGACGCGGGTGTCGGTGGTCCAGAGCAGGATGCCGGCGGTCTCGACCACGACCATCAGCCCGAAGAGGACGAGGATGCCGATCGTGGCCGGCGCGCGCTGCACGCGCTGGATGAGGAGGCGATAGACCGCCGCCCCGGCCAGGAAGAAGACGGGGACCGAGAGCACGAAGGAGACGGCGGGATCGAGGTGGAGGAGGGTGAGCAGGCCCAGGGCGAAGAACGAGCCCAGCATGATGAACACGCTGTGGGCGACGTTGATGACGCCCAGCACGCCCAGGATCAGGCTCAGGCCCAGGGCCATGATGGTGTAGATCAGGCCCAGCAGGATGCCGTCCACCGCCGCCTGGAGCAGCAAGCTCAGCATCGCTTCCTCCCTTGCGCCCTCATACGCGAAGCCAGGCCCTGATCAGCGCCCCCAGCTCGCGCTCGAAGCGCTCCCGGTCCCCCTCCAGGTGGTTTCGTCCTGACTCCAGGGTGAACACGTAGTCGGCCACCTCGACCGCGGCACGCACGTTCTGGTCCACGAGCAGGACGGTCCTGCCCTCCACCCGCAGGCGGGCCAGCTCCTCGTAGACCTCCTCGGTGAGGTTGGGCGCCAGGCCGGCGGAGGGCTCGTCGATCAGGATCAGCCGGGGGTCCGCGATCATCATCCGCGCGATCTCCACCAGGCGCTGCTGGCCGCCGCTGAGGCTCCCGGCGGGCCGGTCCCGTAGCGGCCGGAGCTTCGGGTAGCGCTCGTAGGCGGCCTCCAGGGCCCGATCCAGGTCCTGCCGGCGCCGGCGGAGGATCCAGCCGCCCAGCTCGAGGTTCTGGTGCACGGTCAGGGCCGCGAAGACGGAACGGCCCTGGGGCAGGAAGGCGATGCCGAGCCGGGCGCGACCGTGGGCGGGGACGCGGGTGATGTCGTGGCCGTCGACCAGGACCCGGCCCGCGGCCGGCGGCAGCAGGCCGGCCAGCACCCGCAACGCCGTCGACTTGCCGGCGCCGTTCGGCCCCAGGATCACCGTCAGCTTCCCGGGGGCGGCCCGGAGGTCCACGCCCCGCAGGACCGACTGGCCGGCGTAGTAACCGGCCTCCAGGCCCTCCACGCGCAGCTCCGGGGCGGTGGCCGTCACGCCGTCACCTGGTGGCCCAGGTAGGCCTCGATCACCTGCTCGTTCTCCGCCACCTCGGCGGCGGTGCCCGCGGCGATGCATCGGCCCTGGGCGAGGCAGATCATGGCGTCGGAGAGGCTCATCAGCTCCGGGATCTCGTGGCTGACGATCAGGAACGAGGTGCCCGCGCGGGCGCGTTCCCGGATGCGCTCTAAGAGCAGGGCCTTGATCTCCGGATGGATCCCGGCGAAGGGCTCGTCCATGAGCACCACCCGGGGGTCGGTCACCAGCGCCCGGGCGAACTCGAGCAGCTTCTGCTGCCCCCCGGACAGCTCGCTGGCCGGCTGATCGCGATGGGCCCTGAGGCCCACGAACTCGAGCAGCTCCAGCGCTCGATGCGCCCGGCCCTGCCGGTCGCGTCCCAGGTGCAGGGTCGGCAGCAGCATGTTCTGGTAGACGGTCAGCGTCTTGAAGACGTGGGTGTTCTGGAAGGTACGGGCCAGGCCCAGGTCCACCAGCCGGTGCGGCGGGCGGCCGACCAGGGTGGTGCCGTCCAGCTCGATGGTGCCGGAGTCGGGCCGGTGGACGCCGTTGATGACGTTGAGCAGGGTGGTCTTGCCGGAGCCGTTGGGTCCGATCAGGCCCAGGATCGAGGCCGGCGGCAGGGTCAGGCTGGCGCGGTCCACCGCGGTCACGCCGCCGAAGCGCTTGGTGACCTCGTGGACCCGCAACGTCGCTTCTGCCCCCACCGCCGACCTCCGGGCCTCCGATCTCGGGCTAGGGCAGCGGGATCACCGGCCGGGCGGTGGCGTACTGCGAGGGCCAGACCACCTGGTTCCGTCCGTTCTGGTACTGGAGGATGATCTCGCTGTACCGGGGCGTACCGTTCGACTGGTACCTGATGTTGCCGGCCGCGGTGTGGAAGGTGTGGCTCAGGATGTAGGCGCGGAGCTTGGCCTGGTCCAGCGTCTTCGCCCCCTCCACCGCCTGCTGCAGCACCTGGAGGATGGCGTAGGAGACCACGCCGTAGGCCGGGATGTCGTGGTAGCCGCGCTTCTGGAAGAAAGCGGACAGGTCGGCGAGTCCCTGGTAGCCCTGGTTGGGCCAGGAGATGGTGGTCCCCATCACCCCGTTGCCGGCCGCGCCCAGCTGGTCCCAGGCGGGCAGGGTGGTCATCTGGGAGCCGCAGGTGCAGTAGATCTTCGGCTTGTAGCCGACCTGGTTGACGGTGCGGGCGATCTCCAGCGAGTCGTTGGGCAGCCCCAGGGCGAGGAAGAGGTCGGCGCCGGCGGCCTTGGCCCGCTGGACGAGCGCGCTGAAGTCGGTCGTGGTCATCGGGTACTGCTCGTCCAGCACCACCTGCATGCCCGCCTGCCTGGCGTAGTTCAGGGCGCCGTCCTGACGGCCGCTCCCGTCGTGGTCGACCACGGTGAAGGGGTTCTGGGCGGTGAGGATGGCGACCTTGGTCGGGCGCTGGTCGGCGGGCAGGGCCTTGATCAGCTCGAAGATGCCGCGCGTGTAGTCGGGCTCCTGGTAGGTGTAGGTGCCGACCATCCAGCCGTCGGCGCTGTCGAAGATCTTGATGCCGACGAAGCCGCCGTTGAAGAGCACCATGTGGTGGGAGAGCGCGATGGGCACGATGGCCCCGCCCACGGCGGTGGTGTAGGGGGCCAGCAGCAGGTCCACGTGGTCGCTGTTGATCAGCCGGTTGTAGAGCGTCTGCGCGGTGGTGGGCGTGCTCTCGTCGTTGTAGATGTCCAGCTTGACCTTTCGCCCCAGCAGTCCCCCGCTGGCGTTGATCTGCTGGGCCCAGTAGTCGTACACGGCCTTGTACTCGGCCGAGGGGCCGGCGTAGGCTCCGGTCAGGCCGAGCGTGCCGCCGATCAGGATGGGCTTGCTGCTCGTGCCCTGCGTTCCCTGTGCCGCCCCGCCGCAGGCCATCAGCAGCAGCGGTAGCGCACCGGCCAAGGCCAGGAGCTTGCGGAACGTTCGGGTCGACATCGGTTCTACCTCCCTCCGTTCTTCTCTCGCCTCGTCTCTCGCCGCCGCGGCCGCGACCTCGCCCGCCCCGGTCCGTCCGGGGAGGCGGGCGGCCAGGGCCCGTCCCCGAGCCCGTTCCAGTAGCGGGTCCCGGTGACCAGCAGCTCGGCGCTGGGGAAGCGGGTGATCACCCGGCAGCCGTCGGCGGTGACGACCACCTCCTCTTCGATGCGCGCGGCCGACGAGCCGTCCCTGGTCGGCCAGTAGGTCTCGATGGCGAAGACCATCCCCTCCTCGATTCGGATCGGGTGCTCGAACGAGTGGAAGCGGCTCATGAGCGGGGCTTCCCAGTTGCCGAGGCCGATGCCGTGGCAGTACTGGAGCCCGAAGGCCTCCACCTCGGACTCGAAGCCGAACTCCTGGGCGGCCGGGAAGTGGCGGACGATGTCGGCCGAGCTGGCGCCGGGCCGGATCTCGGCGATGGCGTTGTCCATGAACTCCCGCGCCCGCCGGTAGGCGTCTCGCTGCTCGGCGGTGGCCCCTCCGACGTTGAAGGTCCGGTAGTAGCAGGTGCGGTAGCCGTTGAAGGAGTGGATGATGTCGAAGTAGGCCGTGTCCATGGGGCGGATGACGCGGTCGGAGAAGACGTGGGGATGGGGGCTGCAGCGCTCGCCCGAGATGGCGTTGACCGCCTCCACCTCCTCGGAGCCCATCTCGTAGAGGAGGTGGTTGACCAGGGCCACGCAGTCGTTCTCGCGCACCCCCACCCGTAGGTATCGGTACAGCTCCTCGTAGGCGGCGTCGACCATGCCCGCGGCGTGGTCGAGGAGTGCGATCTCGTCCACGGTCTTGATCTGGCGGACCCGTTGCATCAGTCCCTGGCCGTCGACCACCGTCAGCCCCTCCGCCTCCAGGGCGCGGAGCACCGGCATCTCCACCACGTCCACTCCCAGCGGCTCCCGCTCCAGCCGGCGCTCGCGCAGGATGTCCGCGATCCGGCGGGCGTTGCCGCGCTCGACCCCCACCTCCTCGGGGATGGAGCCCCGCCAGCTCGAGAGCCCGGCCTGCCAGCTGCTGGCCGGGAACCAGGTGGCGTAGAGACGGTGCTGGCGGGCCGCGGAGCCGATGTCCCAGAGGATGGGGTCCTCTTCTCGCGTGACCAGGGCGCAGCGGAAGAGCTTGTCCCGGGCCCAGTTCCCGATGTGGGTGGCCGTGGCATAGCGGATGTTGTTCATGTCGAAGAGGAGCAGCGCGCCGAGGTGGGACCGTCCCAGCTCGGCCTGCAGCCGCTCGAAGCGTTGCCGGCGGAGCCGGTCGAAGTCCACCCGGCGCTCCCAGTCGACGCCCATCACGGCGCCGGGGGAGGCGATCACGTCGCGGGTCGCGGTGGGCATGGAACCAACCTCCTCCAGGGCTCAGACCGGTGCGTACTCCCCGGCGGCCGGGGACATCGCCGGGGGCTCCGGCGGCCGCCCCGGTAGCCCCAGCAACGACCAGGCCACGGCCACGATCCGTCGCGACGAGAGGCCGTAGCGCTCGAACAGGAAGGGCAGGCTCCCGGCCTCGGCGAAGGTGTCGGCGACGCCGACCCGGCGCAGCCGGCAGCCGCACCCGGCCTCGGCCAGGGCCTCGGCGACGGCCGAGCCGAGGCCGCCCACGATGGAGTGGTTCTCGGCCACCACCATCCCCTTCACCCGGGCACCGACGCCGGCCACGGTCTCGACGTCGAGCGGCTTCACCACCGGCGCGTGGACGACCGCCACCCCCAGGCCGCAGGCCGAGAGCGTGTCGGCGGCCACCAGGGCCGCGGGCAGCATCATGCCGCTGGTCACGATGGCCAGGTCCTCGCCCGCCTGCAGGAGCCTGGCCCGGCCGAGGTCGAAGCGGTGGTCCTGGTCGAAGACGACCGGGATCTCACCTCGCTTGAGCCGGAGGTACACCGGGCCCGGGAGGTCGACGATCGCCTCCACCGCCTGGCGGGTCTCGGTGGCGTCGGCCAGGTCGAGGACGGTCAGGTTGGGCAGCGCCCGCATCAGGGCGAGGTCGTCGATGGCCTGATGGCTGGGGCCCCCGGGGCTGGAGAGCCCGGGCATGAAGCCGACCAGACGGACGGGCAGGCAGGGATAGGCGATCGCCATCGCCACCTGGTCGTAGGCCCGACGGCTGCAGAACACGCCAAAGCTGTGGACGAAGGGGATGTGGCCCTGGCGGGCGAGCCCGCCGGCGATGCCCATCAGGTTCTGCTCGGCCATGCCGACGTTGATGAACCGATCGGGGATGGCCTCCCGGAAGAGATCGACCTCGCACTGCCGGGTCAGATCGGCGCTCAGGCAGACGATCTCGGTCCGGGCCCGGGCCAGCTCGACCAGGGCGCTGCCGTAGGGCTTGAGGACCGTGGGGTAGGGCGGCCTACGCACCACTCGCCAGCTCCTCCAGCTCCCGGATCACCGGCCCGGCCAGCTCCGGCGGCAGCTTCACGAAGTGGCGGTCGGTGTCCTCGGGCAGGGCGACCACGCCCCGCCCGGGGTCGGTGCGGGCCACGATCACCGCCGGCCGGTCCCCGGCCAGCGCGGTCTGGATGCCGGCGGAGATGGCCGGCACGTCGTGACCGTCGACCTCGATCGCTGTCCAGCCGAAGGCCCGCCACCGCTCCGGGATCGGCTCCAGCGTGGTCACGCTCTCGACCGGGCCGTCCACCTGCGAGTTGTTGCAGTCGCAGATGACGGTCAGGCGATGCAGCCGGTGGTGGGCGGCGAACATGGCTGCCTCCCACACCTGTCCCTCCTCCATCTCGCCGTCGCTGAGAAAGGCGAAGGTACGGGCGTCGCGGCCGCGCATGCGGTCGGAGAGGGCGAGCCCGATCGCCCCCGAGAGGCCCTGGCCCAGCGAGCCGCAGGTGAGGTCGACGACCGGCGAGCGCTCGGAGCCGATCGCCTCCAGCCGCGAGCCGTCGGCCCCGTAGGCGGCCAGCTCGGCCGGCTCCAGCCATCCCAGCTCGGCCGCGGCCGCGAAGACGCCGATCGTGTAGTGGCCGGGGGAGAGGACGAAGTGGTCGTGGCCAGGCCGGAAGAAGGAGCCGAAGAGGGTGGCCAGCAGCTCGGCGGAGGAGAGCGCCTGGCCGAGATAGCCGAGTCCCTCCCTGGCCACCATGCGGGCAGCGTGCAGCCGGATCCGGGCGGCGAGCCGGGTCGTCTGGTCGTGACGGGATGTCAACCTGCTCCTCCTGGGCGGGCTTTGGCCAAGTGGCTGAGCCAATTTTCCAGAGCCGCCCCGGCCCGGTCAAGCCGGCGAAGCGGTGCCCACGACCCTCCCTGATCGCGGCCGGGCCATGAGCCGCCGGCGATCGCCGCCGGCGAGGGGAGGCGGGGACGAATGGGCGGCGCGGGCGCCGCCACCCTCGCCGCCGGACCTACCCCCGGCCCGACTCGGCCCCCGGGCCGTCGCGGCCGGCCGTTGGCGCGGGCCGGAGGCGCCGTCCCCGAGGATGGCCCTCCAGGTTGGTCATCAGGGCCTGGTGGTGACGGTTCAAGGCGGCCTGGAGGGCATCCGGGTCGCGCGCGCTGAGCGCGTCCAGGATCGGCGTGTGGAGAGCGAGCCGCTCCTCGGCCCGCCCCGGGGAGAGCCATCCCGGAGGATCGTCGGTGCGGACCCAGGTCTCCAGCTCGATCGAGACGATCGAGGTGTGGACGCTCTCGTACAGGGCGGTCAGGTAGGGGTTCCTCGCGATCCCGACCAGCGTGGCGTGGAAGAGGGCGTCGGCGGCGATCCAGGAGGAGGGGGAGGCGGCGGTGGCCCGGAGGCGGTCCAGCGCCTCCCGGACCCGATCCAGGTCGCGCTCGCCGGCCAGCCGCATGGCCTCGGTCGCCCCCAGCCTCTCCAGCCACAGGCGCAGCTGCACCAGGTCGGCCAGCGAGCCCTCCTCCAGGTCGAGGAGCAGGTTCATGGAGGTGGCCACCATGCTCCTGGGGTTGCGAAGCACGTACACCCCCGAGCCGGGCCGGATGTCCACCAGCCCCATCAGGGAGAGGGAACGCAGGGCCTGGCTGACGATCGCCCGGCTGGTGCAGAACATCCTGGCCAGGTCGCGCTCGGCGGGGAGCCGGGCGCCGCTCTGAAGGCCCTTGTCGACGATCAGGCGGCGGATCTGCTCCACCACCTCGTCGGCCTTCCGTCTCACCCGGATGGGGTGCACGTCGAGCGGTGTGGAGTCGTCCACAGGCTCTCATTGTGGGGGAGGAGATCGGATCGGCGATCGTCTCCCGGCCGCGGCCACGGCGGTGGGGCACGGTCCCTCAGCCCTCCTCGGAGCCACCCCGGTCCGGCGACGTGGACGTGAACAGCCCCAGCGGCTCCTCGATCAGGGCGGCCAGGTCGTCGAGGAAGCGTGCCGCCCTCGCCCCGTCCGTGAGCCGGTGGTCGCAGGAGAGGGTGAGCACCGCCCGCGGCCGCACCACCGGCCGTCCCTCGATCGCGACCACCGCGTCCGCGATCCGGCCCACGGCCAGGATCCCGGCCTGCCGCTCGTTCAGGACGGCGTTGAAGGCGTCGACGCCGTACATACCCAGGTTGCTCAGGGTGAACGTGCCCCCCTCCAGATCCCCCGGCCGCAGACGGCCGGCTCGCGCCCGCTCGACCAGGGCCCGCCTGACCTCCACCACCTCGGCCGGGCTGAGCCGGTCGGCCCGGTGGATGACCGGGGCCACCAGCCCCTCTTCGGTCTCGACCGCGACGGCCAGGTTGACCTCGGGGCGGAGCACCGGGGCGCCGTCCCAGGTGGCGTTCATGCCGGGATGGCGGCGGAGCGCCCCCGCCACGGCCAGGACCAGGAGGTCGGTGTACGTGGCCCCCAGGCCCTCCCGCCGCAGCGCCGCCCGCCACTCGACCAGGCGACCGGCGTCCACCTCCCGGACCAGGAAGAAGTGGGGCGCACTGGTCCAGCTGGCGGTCGTCCGCTCCGCCATCAGCCGCCAGATGCGGCTCATCGTCGCCGGGGTCGCGGCCGGCGCCCCGACCTGGGGCAGGTCGGTGGCCAGCACCGCTCCCTCCGGCCCGCTGCCCCGGACGGTGGAGAGGTCGATCCCCCGCTCGGCGGCGAGCCGGCGCGCTTTGGGCGAGGCCGGTACCGACAGCCGGGCCGGTGAGCCGGGCCGGCGGTCATCCCCGCCGCCGGGGGCGCGGAGGGCGTCCGGGGGAGGTGTGGCCGGCGGCTCGGGGGACGAGGTCGAGATCGGACCCGGGCGGCCCCCGGGATCGGCCTCGTCCGGGCCCAGGATGTGGGCGATCACCTGGCCCACCGGGACCGTCTCCCCCTCCCCCACCAGCGGCGTCCCCAGCCTGCCGCTGGCGGGCGCCTCGACCTCGACCACCGCCTTGTCGGTCTCCACTTCCATCAGCGGCTCGCCCTTCTCCACCGCCTCGCCGGGCTGGCGGAGCCAGCGCACCAGGGTGCCCGTCTCCTGGGCCATGCCCAAGGCGGGCATGACCACCGGGGCCGCCATCAGCTCTCCACCCGGGCGCCCTCGGCGGCCGCCCCCGCCACCACCTCCGCGGCCGGGATGCGCCCGTCGCGGTTGAGGTGCGACTCCACCTCGCGGACCCCGGGCAGCGGCCCGCCGGCGGTGTAGTAGCGCTGGCCGGCCACCAGCAGCTGCTCGGCCGGGAAGCGGGTGATGACCTCGCATCCCTCCTTCGTGACCACCAGCTGCTCCTCGATCCGGGCCGCCGACCAGCCGTCGCTGGCCGGCCAGAAGGTCTCCAGGGCGAAGACCATCCCCTCCTCGATCACCTCCGGGTGCTCGAGCGAGACCAGGCGGCTGAAGATCGGCTTCTCCCAGATCGAGAGCCCGACCCCGTGCCCGAACTGGAGGGCGAAGGCCGCCTCCTCGTCCGGGAAGCCGAACTCGGTCGCCCGGGGCCAGACGGAGACCACCTCGGCCGTGGTCCTGCCCGGCCGGATCAGCTCGATGGCGGCGTCGAGGATCTCCCGGCAGCGCCGGTAGGCGGCGACCAGGGCCGGGGAGGCGCTGCCCACGGCGAAGGTCCGGTAGTAGCAGGTCCGGTAGCCGTTGAAGCTGTGCAGGATGTCGAAGTAGGCAGGGTCGCCGGGACGCAGGGCGCGGTCGGTGTAGACGTGGGGGTGGGGGCTGCAGCGCTCGCCCGAGATCGCGTTCACCCCCTCCACGTGCTCCGAGCCGAGGTCGTAGAGGACCTTGGCCACCAGGCCCACGCACTCGTTCTCCCGCATCCCCGGCCGCATGGCCCGGTAGAGCTGGTCGTAGGCGGCGTCCACCATCATGCAGGCGGTGCTGAGGAGCGTGATCTCGTCCCGGGTCTTGATGATCCGGGCCCGCTGCATCACCTGCTGGCCGTCGACCACCCGGATGCCCTCCCGCTGCAGCGCCTCGAGCACCGGCAGCTCGATCAGGTCGACGCCCAGCGGGGCGCCCAGCAGCCCCCGCTGCTCCAGCTCCACCCGGATCTTGCGGGCCACCTCCTCGGCCCGCCCCGACTCGGGCGAGAACGCCCCTCGCATGGTCGAGATGCCGGCCCGCGAGCGCTCCGGGCCCAGCCAGGAGCAGTAGAGGGCGTGGTGGCGGGCGGCGGACCCGAAGTCCCACACGATCGGCTCGCCACCCCGGGGCAGAAGGCAGAAGCGGGTCAGCTTGTCCATGGCCCAGGTGCCGATGTGGGTGGCGCTGAGGTAGCGGATGTTGTTCATGTCGAAGCAGAGGAGACCGCCCAGCTCGGTGGCCTCGAGCTGCGCCCGGGCCCGCTCCAGGCGCTCCCGGCGCAGACGCGGGTAGTCGATCCGGTCCTCCCAGTCGGTGCCGTTGATCCCGTAGGTGCGGCTCACCGTGCTCATCTCTCGAGCCCTCCTCACCAGCTCAGCGTCGACCGCACAGCTCCCTCGCCGCCTCGACGATGGCGGCGGCGTTGGGCACGGTCAGGTCCTCGAGCACCGGGGAGAACGGGATGGGTACGTGCATGGCCCCGATCCGCCTCACCGGCGCGTCCAGGTGGTAGAAAGCGCCCGCGGTGATGACCGAGGCCAGCTCGGCGGTGACGCCGTAACGCTCGTAGCCCTCGTCGACCACGATCACCCGCGAGGTCTTGACGGCGGAGCGGATCAGCGTCTCCTCGTCCAGGGGGACCGTGGTCCGGGGATCGACCACCTCGGCGCTGATCCCCTCCCGAGCCAGCAGCTCGGCCGCCTCCAGGGCGGCCACCACCATGCTGCTGGTGGCGACGATGGTCACGTCCTCCCCGGGCCGCTTGACGTCGGCCACCCCGAACGGGATCGTGTACTCACCCTCCGGCACCAGCCCGCGCTGCTGGTAGTTCATCTTGTCCTCGAAGACCACGACCGGGTTGTCGTCCCGGATCGCCGTCTTGAGCAGCCCCTTGGCGTCGTAGGGGGTGCTGGGCAGCGCCACCTTGAGGCCGGGGACGTGGCTCAGCCAGGCGTGCAGGCTCTGGCTGTGCTGGGCGGCCGAGCGTCGGGTGGCGCCCAGGGTGGTCCGCACCACCAGGGGCGCCTTGAGCTTGCCCCCGGACATGTAGTGGACCTTGGCCGCCTGGTTGACCAGCTGGTCCATGACCAGGGTCAAGAAGTCGCCGAACATGATGTCGATCACGGGCCGCAGCCCGGTCATGGCCGCGCCCAGGCCGATGCCGGTGAAGCCGGCCTCCGAGATCGGGGTGTCGATCACGCGCTCGGGACCGAACTCCTCCACCAGCCCCTTCAGGACCTTGAAGGCCGTGCCCGCCTCGGCCACGTCCTCGCCCATGACGAACACCGTCGGGTCACGTCGCAGCTCCTCGGCCAGCGCCTCTTTGATCGCCTGGCCGAGCGTGATCTCGCGCATCCCGACCGCAGCCGGGCTAGGCGTAGACATGCTGGCTCACCTCGGACGGGTCGGGATAGGGCGCCTGGAGGGCGAAGTCGACACCGTTGCGCACCTCGGTCACCACCTCCTCCTCGATCCGCTCCAGGCGGGCGGGGTCCACTCCCGCCTCCAGCAGGCGGCCGGCCAGCAGCCGGAGGGGGTCGCGCCGGTCGCGCCAGGCCCGCTCCTCCTCCCGGGTGCGGTAGGCCCGGTCCACGTCGCCCACGTGGTGCCCGTAGAAGCGGTAGGTGTGGCAGACGAGAAAGCTGGGCCCGTCGCCCCGGCGGGCCCGCTCCACCGCCTGGCCGGCGGCGGCGTGGACGGCGAGCACGTCCTGCCCATCCACCTCCTGGCCGGGGATGCCGAAGGCCCGCGGCCGGGCGGTCAGCTCGCCGGCGGTGGTTTCCCGATAGCTCGTGTACTCGTTGTAGAGGTTGTTCTCGCAGACGTAGATGACGGGCAGCCGCCAGAGGGAGGCCATGTTCATGGCCTCGTAGAGGAGCCCCTGTCCCAGGGCTCCCTCGCCGAAGAAGCAGACCGCCACCTGGTCGGTCCCCCGCCGTCGGGCCGAGAAGGCGGCCCCGGTGGCGATCCCGGCCGACCCGCCCACGATGGCGTTGGCGCCCAGGTTGTTGCGCTCCTGGTCGGCGATGTGCATCGACCCGCCCTTGCCCCGGCAGTAGCCGGGCTCCTTGCCCAGCAGCTCGGCGAACATGCGGTCCACCGAGGCCCCCTTGGCCAAGCAGTGGCCGTGGCCGCGGTGGGTGCTGGTGATGTAGTCGTCGTCGCGCAGGGCCATGCACACCCCGACCGCCACCGCCTCCTCGCCGGCGTAGAGGTGGGCCAGCCCGGGCATCCGGGCGCTCCGATAGAGATCGTCGACCTGCTCCTCGAAGTGCCGGATGGTCAGCATCCGCCGGTACGCCTCGAGCCACGGCTCGGGATTGGCGCGCAGCTGCGCGGTGATCTCCTCCGTCACCCCCTCATGCCCTCCATCTCCATCCTCGTCCGCCGCCGGCCCGGCCCGCGGTCACCGTCTCGGCGGCGCCATCTCCCCTCGTCGGCCGAGAGGCCGTGCTCGACCACCTGCCGGATCTCCTCCTGGACCCTGGTCAAATGCCCCCGCATCAGCTCCCGGGCGGCCGCGGGATCGCCCCTCTCGATGGCGGCCAGGATCTGGCGGTGCTGCGCCAGGGATCGGGCCGGGCTGCCCGGGATCTGGTAGACGTCGAGCAGCGCCCGGTGGAGCACCTCCCGGATGGCCTTCATCACGTGCACCGCCATGCGGTTGCGGCTGGCCTCGCCCACGGCCAGGTGGAAGCCCAGGTCGGCGGTGACGTAGTCCTCGCCCGACCCCAGGCCCTCCTCCATCCGGCCCAGCCACCCCTCCAGCGCCTCCAGGTCGGATGCCGTCCGGCGCTCGGCGGCCAGGGCCGCGATCTCGACCTCGAGGATCTTGCGCAGCTCGTAGAGCTGGTCGAGGTCGCCCTCCTCCAGGCTGAGGAGGAGCTGCACGGGGGTCCGCAGCAGCTGGCCGTAGTCGGCCACGACGAAGGCGCCGCGACCCGCCGGCCGGATCAGGCCCAGACTCTCCAGCGTCCGGAGGGCCTCGCGGATCGACGAGCGGCCGACCTGGTAGGCGCTGGTCAGCTCGCGTTCGGTGGGGACCACGTCCCCGGGCTTCAGGCGGTGACTGGCGATCTCCCGGAGCAGGTTCTCCGCCACCAGCTCGTAGACCTTCCGCCGCTCGATGGGGGCGTAGATCGGTCCCTCCGACCCGGCGCGCTCACACTCGACCAATTCCCTCTCCATGACCCTGGTCGGCTTGTCCGACAGGCAGATGGTAGGAGGGCCGGCTCCGACCGTCAAGTCACGCCTGGAGGAGCGCTTTCGGACCGCGTGGTACGGGCGGGCCGGCGGTGGGGTCCTGACCCGGTGTCGGTGCCGGTGGAGCTGCCCTGCTCCCGAGGGATCGGCTGACCCCGCCGCCCTGTCGCTCGAGCGGCTGGCGCCGGCCACCTCCCCCTTCCGTTCGGCCCCGCCTTCCTGAGCGGACCACCGGGCGCCGTGCCTCGGTGTCGCATCCGCGCCTCGACCGAGCCCGACGCTCGCGGACCTCGGTGAGGCGTCGCGGGCGTTCCAGCACGGCCGTCGGGGGCGAGCGATTCCCCGGTTCCGCCCCTGGGCGTGGTGGTCCGTCAACCGTCCCAGGGATGCAGCGGACACCGCACGGGAAGATCGGTGAGCGTGAAGTCCTTGCCTGAGCAGAGGATCGTGTAGCCGGTTTCCTCGGCCAGGGCGTACACACAACGGTCCGCGAAGTTGGGGGCAGCCCGGTGGCGTCCTTTGCCGAAGCGCCGCCAGGCATCGACCGCGCGCTCGACCGGGCGCTCGTCGAACGGCACCACCTGGACCCCAGCGTCACGCAACGCGCGGCGGCCGACGCCAGCCGCGGCCGGTGCTCTCGCCTCGAGCACGATCCCAGCTCCACCGCCGCCGGCGCCGCGATGATCCGGTCGGACGCGCCGGCGAGCTCCGTCGCCAGCCACTCGCCTCCTTCCTCGCCCGCCACGATGGCGACCATCGCCGACGTATCGACAACGAACGCGCTCACGTCGGCGGCCGTGCTGGTCGTACCCGATGATCTCGTCGGGTGTTCGCGGGTCCTGCACCGGCAGGGCCATGTACCAGGCGGACAGCCGGCGCAGTCGCGCCACGATGTCGGACCGCTCCTGATCGCGGACTCGGGCGAGCCGTTCGCGGAGAGCGACCGTGACCGCCTCCGTCAGTGATTCGTGCATCGAATCCGGGCGGCGGGATCCCGCGGCGGCATCCGGTTACGAACGCGTCTGGATGAGGCTGGACCGGGAGTCCTTGGAGCCCGCCCCGCCGGCGTTCACCCCGTCCAGGAGAAGGGGGCGGAGAAGGCGCTCCGGCCCTCGTTGTGGAACTCCATTCCGAAGGCGCTGATGCGCGAGCTCACCGGCCGGGCGATGGCAACGGTGCGGTTGGAGGGGTGGAAGACGCCGGCGAGCCGGGTCGGCTCCTGGCCGCCGAGCGCGGGCGGCACGAAGTCCTCGACCGTCACCGCCATGCGGTCGCCCACCTGGACCGAGTGCCTCAGCCCATCGTCCTGGTACCGGATGGGCGCCCGCTCGACGCCCAGCACCTCGCCCACCAGGGGAGCGAGGGCGGACATGGGCCCTCCCATCTGGCCGGTGAAGACCGCGACCAGCTTGTCGGCCTGCTCCTGGGTGGCCGCCTCGTCGACGACGAGGCCGACCCGCCAGTTGCCGTCGAGCATCTGCGCGGGCGCGTCCGCGACCAGGGCCACGGTCAGGCCGCTCACGTCCACGTCGTCGATCCGGCCCGAGGCGACGTGGTAGAAGAGGACCACCTGACACCGGTCGTAGGTGGCCGGGCTGACGAAGCTGGTGACGGTGCACGGGCACACCCAGTCGCACGAACAGTTCTCGAAGTAGGTGCCTTCGAGGGTCCAGGCCATCACCGGCCACCTCCAGGGTTGCTGAGCCCAGACTATGTGTGCCCGTGGCAGGGGTCAAATCCGGTGTTGGAGACGGCCCGGTTGCACCTCCGGCGCGGAGGACGTGGGAGCTGACGGACGTGTCTACGCGAGCGGCGCCGTCCCCGCCGTCTCGACCTCGCGGGCGGAGAGGGGGGCCGCCACCGCCTCCAGCGCCTTCCCCTCGGCGTCGACCCCGAAGACGACCGCGACCAGGCCACCGATGATCATGAGACCCGCCCCCAGCAGGTAGGCGGCGCTCAGGTTGGCCACGGAGTGGGTGGCGATGATGATCCCGAAGACGGCCGGCGCGATGGCCCCCGCCACCTCGCTGGCGGCATAGGCCACGGCGATGGCGTTGGCCCGCACCTCCATCGGGAACACCTCGCTCGCGGTCAGGTAGCCGGCGCTGGCCCCGGCCGAGGCAAAAAAGAAGGTGATCGACCAGCAGACCGTGATCGTGGTCGCGTTCAGCGCCCCCCGGGAGAACAGGAGGGCGGTGCCGGCGAGGAGGAGCCCGGAGAGGATGTAGGTGCCGGCGATCATGGGCCGGCGCCCCACGGTGTCGAAGGCGTGGCCCAGCACCCAGGGCCCGATCAGGTTGCCGAGGGCGAACGGGATGATGTAGAGGCCCACCCGGCCCGAGGGGACGTGGAAGTACGTGCTCAGCACCAGGGCCTCGGTGAAGAAGATGGCGTTGTAGAGGAAGGCCTGGGTCACCATCAGGGAGAGGCTGAGCACCGTCCGCCGGGGATAGCGGTGCACCATCGACGACACCACGTCGGAGAAGATGTGGAGCGAGCCGTGCTGTCGCTCGGTGTCGATCGTCACCGTGGTCCCGGAGGGCGGGGGCAGCGGACGCCCGGCCTGACGCTCGACCGTGCGCTCGATCTCGGAGACGGTCCGCTGCGCCTCCTCGACCCGGCCGTGGGTCATGAGCCAGCGGGGGCTCTCGGGGACGGCGTGGCGGATCCAGAGCACGACCAGGGCGATGATCGCCCCCAGGGCGAAGCAGAGGCGCCAGCCAAGGTCGGCCGGGAAGATCCGCTCGTCGAGGAAGAGCAGGCTGACCGCGCTGCCGAACATGGTGCCCAGCCACCAGCTGCTGTTGATGGAGAGGTCGGTCCAGCCCCGCCGCCGGGCCGGGATCAGCTCGTCGATGGCCGAGTTGATGGCCGAGTACTCGCCCCCGATGCCCATGCCGGTGAGCGCCCGGAAGGCCGCGAACATCCAGAAGTTGACCGACAGGGCGGAGAGAACGGTGAAGAACGTGTACCAGCCGAGCGTGACCAGGAACAGCTTCTTTCGTCCCAGGCGGTCGGTGAGGAAGCCGAAGACGAAGGCGCCGACGATGGCCCCGACCAGGTAGGTGGTGGCGGTGAGCCCGACCTGGGATGCGGTCAGGTGGAGCGTGTTGGCCTGCTCCAGACGGGGGCCGAGGCTGCCCACGATCGTCACCTCGAGCCCGTCCAGCACCCAGGTGATGCCCAAGGCCACGACGATGGTCCAGTGCCAGCGTGACCAGGGCAGGCGGTCCAGGCGGGCTGGGACGTCGGTCCGCACGTACCGAGAGGCCGGCGCGGTCATCTCGCTCATGTCCGTCACCTCCTCGAGTGAGGGAGTCGACGATCCGGCCGCAAGGCTACGTGACCCACCTTACGATCTCGACCGGCCGGTCGCCGGCTCCGAACTGAACTCCATTGGGGTCGCCCGTCGTCCCCGGCGGCTCGCGGCCCCCGGCGAGAGGAACGGCGGCGACCTCGGCCGCCTGCCGTCGGGGGTCTAGCCCGCCCCGGGCACGACGTCCGGCGTGCTCAGCACCCCCAGCGCCCCCAGCGCCAGCACCGTCCCCATGGCCAGGAGGAAGACGCCGGTGAGCAGGTCGGGGCGGATCGGCGCCAGGCGGGAGGCGGCTCCGCCGAGTCCCAGGCCGATCAACGACATCACGAAGGTGATGGCGGCGAAGAGCAGCGCCGGCAGCAGGGGGGAGAAGCCGAGCAGCCCCAGGCCGACCCCGCCGATCAGGTTGTCCAGGCTCAAGGACACCGGCATGCCGAAGAGCACCATGGGATCGTCCGGCTCGGCCACGGCCCGGCTTCTCAGGCTCCGGACCACGAGGTACAGGCCATACCCCAGGAGCGCGACCGCTCCCGCGCCGTCCGCGGCCGGGCCGAGGGACCGTCCCGAGGAGCCGATCAGGATGCCGATCAGGGGGGCGAGACCATCCCAGAACCCGAACGCCGCCGCCGTGCGGAGCCGGCGGCGCCAGCTGCGGTGGAGGGGTCCGAGCGCGATCGAGGTCCGGAAATTGTCCTGGCTCAAGCCGACGCCGACGATGAGCAGCGACAGGAACGCGTGCATCTCATCTCCCCGGCGGGTGGGAACCGGCCGGCTCGGACAGGTCCGCGGACCGAGCCGGCGGCCGACCACCGGCGCGGGTGCGGGGGACGAGGCTGGCGAGCGTGACCGGCTCGGCTTCCCGGTTGACGGCCCGGAGCACCTGGGCCACGCGCCAGTGGTCGGGCGAGAGGTGGCACACCGGATCGGTGCGGGCGGCATCCCCGGTGAGCTGAAAGGCCTGGCAGCGGCAGCCCCCGAAGTCGATCTCGCGGCGGGGGCAGCTCCGGCAGGGCTCCGGCATCCACCCCGTCCCCCGGAAACGTTGGAAGGCGGGCGAGTCCTGCCAGATCCAGGCCAGCGAGCGCTCGCGCACGCTGGCCCGGGGAAGGCCGAGGACGTGCGCCGCCGGGCAGGGGAGGACGTCTCCGTTGGGCGCGACCGTGAGCTGCTGTCGGCCCCAGCCGCCCATGCAGGGCTTGGGATAGGGGCCGTAGTAGTCGGGGAGGACGTAGACGATCTCCATCCTTCCCTTCAGGCGCCGGCGTGCCGCGCGCACGATCTCCTCGGCGCGGTCGAGCTGCTCCCTGGTCGGCAGCAGGGCGCCGCGGTTGCGCAGGGCCCAGCCGTAGTACTGGGTGTTGGCGAGCTCGATCCGGTCCGCTTCCAGCCGCTCGGCCAGATCGAGGACGCGGTCGAGCCGGTCGAGGTTGTGGCGGTGGAGGACGACGTTCAAGGTCAGCGGCCAGCCCAGCTCCCTGACCAGACGGGCCGCGGCGAGCTTGCGCTGGTGGGCGCGGGCGCCGGCGATGCCGTCGGCCAGGGCCTGGTCGTCGGCCTGGAAACTGATCTGCACGTGGTCCAGGCCGGCGTCCTTCAGCTGTCGCGCTCGGGACGGCGACAGGCCGACGGCGCTGGTGATGAGGTTGGTGTACAGCCCCAGGTGGTGGGCGCAGGCGACGATCTCGACCAGGTCGCGGCGCTGGAGCGGTTCACCGCCCGACAGGTGGAGCTGCAGGACGCCGAGCGCCCGCGCCTCGGTCAGCACCCGCCGCCAGTCGGCGGTGCTCAGCTCCTCCCGGTAGTCGGCCAGGTTGAGAGGGTTGGAGCAGTAGGGGCAGTGGAGCGGGCAGGCGTAGGTCAGCTCGGCCAGCATGCCCAGCGGTCTATTCATCCCCCACCTCCAGCCACCCCCTGGCGATCAGCCGGGTCAGGAACCCCCGCACCTGGTCGACGTCGACGTGGTCGTACGTTCCGCGCAGCCGCTCCACGATCTCGGCGGTGGTCTGCCTCCCATCGCAGAGATCGACGATGGCCGCCCCCGTCCGGTTCAAGAGCAGCACTCCCTCCGGGCCGAGCAGCACGTGTCGTTGGCGTACGGGATCCCAATCCAGGCGCATCCCTCGTCGCGGTCGAGGCCGGCTGGTCGGCAGTACCTCGCTGCTCATGTCGTTCTCGGAGGTGAGAACCGGCGATGGTCCCTCAGGCGCCGTCCGGATAGGCGCGGTCGATGGCGTCCAGCATGCTCCACAGCACGTCGCACTTGAACGACAGCGCCGCCACCGCCCGTGCCTGCTCGTCCGCCGTTCGGCAGTGCTGGGTCACCAGCTCCAGGGCGTGTTCGGCGTCGCGCGGAGCCTGGGCGAGACGGGCTCGGAAGTAGGCCAGTCCGACGGGGTCGATCCAGGTGTAGAAGCGCTCGAAGGCGGCCAGGCGTTCGGCCATCAGGTCCGGGGCGAAGAGCTCGGTCAGGGAGGCGGCCACGGCCTCGATCCAGGGCCGGGTGCGGGCGAAGGTGACGTAGGCGTCGACGGCGAACCGTACCCCGGGCACGATCTGCCGGTCGTCCCACAGCTGCTGCGACGTCAACCCCACCGCCTCGCCCAGCCGCAGCCAGGCGGCGATGCCCCCCTCCCCCTCCCCGGTCCCGTCGTGGTCGAGGATGCGCCGGATCCAGCGCCGGCGCACCTCGCGGTGGGGACAGTTGGAGAGGATGGCGGCGTCTTTGAGGGGGATGTTCTTCTGGTAATAGAAGCGGTTGAGCACCCAGCCCTGGATCTGCCGCCGGCTCAGGCGTCCCTGGTTCATCCTCACCTGGAACGGGTGCTGGCTGTGGTAGCGCTGGGACTGCGCGCGCAGAGCGCGAACGAAGGTGTCCGTGTCGGTGGCGGCCAATCTCAGATCTCCAGCTCCAGCCCATCCTCGGCGACTTCGAAACCGTGCTCCTCGACGATGCGACGCTCCGGTGAGTCGTCGAGCAGGATGGGATTGGTGTTGTTGATGTGGACGTAGATCTTGCGCTCGATGGGAAGGGGTGCCAGCCGGGCCAGGCTGCCATCCCTGCCGCTGATGGGAAGGTGTCCCATCTCGGTCGACCGCTTGCCGGCGATGCCGAGGCGGATCAGCTCGTCGTCCCGCCAGCAGGTTCCGTCGAAGAGCAGGCAGGCGCAGCCCTCCAGCTGAGCGCGCATCCCCGCCGTCAGCCGCTGTGCGCCGGGCAGGTAGACGAGGCTTCGTCGGGTGCGTTCATCGGTGATCCGATACCCGACCACGCTCTCTTTCCGTCCGAGCCCGAAGCGGGCCCGCTTGTCGGTGGGGGCCTCGAAGGCGCGGTAGGACAGGCCGTTCCCCAGCGCGACCTCCCTGCCCGTGACCACCGGCCGCCACTCCACCCGCGCGTACGCGCCCAGCGCCCGGAGCAGTCCCGTGCCCCGGCAGAGGACCTCGTGGACCGTCCCGGTGGCGTGCACCTCGATGCTTTCCGCCTCCCGCAGCAGCAGCAGACCGAGGGTGTGATCCAGTTCGGCGTCGGTGAGGAGCACGGCCTGGAGCGGTGAGTTCCTGAGCCCCGTCGGGTGCAGGGCGGGGAAGGACTCGATCTGGGTCCGGAGGTCGGGCGAGGCGTTGACCAGAAACCATCGCCGGTGATCGGCGCTCACCGCCAGCGACGACTGGGTGCGGGGCCGACAGGGACGTGAGCCGTCGCGGACGGCCCGACACTGGGGGCAGCGGCAGTTCCACTGTGGAAAGCCGCCTCCCGCCGCCGCTCCCAGCACGCGCACCCACATGACCGCTCTTCCGTCCCCGGGCCTCGCGGCCGGATGCGGGGCCGGTGGGCGCCGGACGAACCGTCCGGCGCCCACCTCCTCATCCTCGACCGGCGTAGGCCGTCACCTCGGCCGAGGTCCTGATCTCCTCGTACTCGGGGGCTTCCCACTTGGCCATCTCGATCACCTCCTTCTTCATTCGCTGATGGGTCGATGGCGTCGGCACGCTCCTCAGTCCGGCAGCGCGAAGGCGAAGAGGGCGGCTCCGCGCGGCGCCCCGAGCATCTCGGGCGCGAAGCCCTCGGCCCAGCCGCCCCAGCCGGTGGGCACGGCGATGTACTGCTTGCCCATGACGCTGTAGGCCATGGGACTGCCGTGGTGCCCGCAGCCGGTCTGGAACTGCCACAGCAGCTCACCGGTGCGGGCGTTGAAGGCGTTGAACTCGCCCGTGGGCTCGCCGGCGAACACGAGGTCCCCGCCCGTGGCCAGCACCGAGGCGCACATCGGGGTCTCGTTGCGCCAGCTCCACGCCACCCGGCCGGTGCGGGGATCGACGGCCCGCACGAACCCCTGCGTGTCCTGGCTGTCCACGGTGACGCTCGCTCCCCAGTAGGGGATGCCTTCCTTGAACTCCCGACGCTGCCGCGTGACCGTCGCACCCAGGTCCTGAACCGGGACGTAGAAGAGCTCCGTCCTCGGGCTGTACGCGGCGTGCGTCCACTCCTTGGCTCCGGCCGGCCCGGGCCAGAAGTGAACGGGTTCCCCTTCCTGCCGGGGCTCGACTTTGCGGGTGATCTTGCCGCTGGGGTCGATCTCGCCCCAGGTGATGCGATCGACGAAGGGCGCCACCCGGACCAGCTGGCCGTTGGTTCGATCCAGGACGAAGAAGTACCCGTTCTTGTCGAAGTGCCCCAGCAGCTTACGGCCGTCCAGGTCGAAGAGGATGTTCTCCATCACGCTGTCGTAGTCCCAGACGTCGTGCGGGGTGTACTGGTAGTGCCAGCGGATCTGGCCGGTGTCGGCATCGATGGCGACGACCGAGTCCGTGTAGAGGTTGTCGCCGGGGCGGACGTCCCCGTCGAAGTCCGGCGCGGGGTTGCCGGTCCCCCAGTACATGAGGTTGAGCTCGGGGTCGTAGGTGCCCGTGACCCAGGTGTTGGCCCCGCCCCGCGCCCAGGCCGGACCGTCCGGCCAGGTCTCGGACCCGGGCTCCCCGGGCTTGGGCACGGTGTAGGTTCGCCAGATGCGCCGCCCGGTCTCGATGTCGAAGGCGTCGATGTGGCCGCGAACCCCGAACTCCCCGCCCGAGCTCCCCACGATGACCATGTCCTTGACCACCAGGGGAGCGACCGTGGCGCTTTCGCCGGCTCGCACGTCACCGTAGGGTTGGTCCCAGACACGCTTGCCGGTGGCGGCGTCGAGCGCCACCACGTGCGCGTTCAGGGTGACGAAGAAGACCTTCCCTTTGGCCACGGCGACGCCCCGGTTGACGTTGCCGCAGCAGAGCGAGGTGTCGAAGGGGACGGCTTGCTTGTAGCGCCAGAGCTGCTGGCCCGTCCTGGCGTCGAGCGCCCAGACCCAGCTGTCCCATCCGGTGACGTACATGACCCCGTCCACCACGATCGGAGTGGCCTCGAAGGCGTACGTGGATGGCCCGGCGACGATGCCCGTGGTGCCGCACTGGAAGACCCAGGCGGGAGTCAGGCGCCTGACGTTCTGGATGTTGATCTGGTCGAGCGGACTGTAGCGTTGCCCGTCGTAGGCGCCGTAGTAGGTGAGCCAGTTCTGCGGCTCCGAGCGCGCCCTCAGTATCCGTTCGTAGGTGACCCCCTGGGCGACCGGCGGCGCGCCGCCGGTAAGGGCGCTCAAGGATCCCAGGTCGACGGCCTGTCCTGCATCTACGTATGGCATCGACGTTCCTCCTCCTTGCGCCGTGTTCGTGGGTGGCCCACGGTCGGGCCCCGGCTAGGGCCGTGGCTGTGGCGGACGGTCGAGACGAGCCTCGGCGGGAACATCTCCCATCACCGCGATCACCCCGACCAGACCCCTGCCCTCGTCGTTGCCGATCCCGGAGCTGAACCAGTAGTAGCCCGGCCCGTCCAGGTTGAGGGTGGCGGTGCCCCGTGAGTGATTGGGTAACCAGATGAACTTCAGGTCGCCGTTGCTGGGCAGGATCGCGCAGTGCGTGTTGTCGTCGTCGTTGGTGAGCGTGAGCTCGAGATCGCCACCGTGGGGCATGACGACGATCGCGGGGTCCCAGGTCAGCTCATCGGGCGGAATCCGGACCTCGGCGTGCATCCGACCATCGGGTCTCTCCTCGGCCTGTCCGAGGTTGCCGTGGGTCAGCAGACGGCCGAGGGTCGCCTTGTTCTGCTTGTTGAGCCCCAGTTCGTTCACCACCTTGGACAGCTCCACTGCCGTCGCCATGGCTTCACCTCCACTGCTGGGCTGGCTCCTCGCCATTCGGAGCAGGTCGTCGAAAACGTGCGCAACGATTCAGTCTGCCGGCGAGCGGTTCGCTGCCCGCCCCTGCGTCCGGGACGCTCGTCTTCACCCCGGCCGGAGACGCCCCCGACCGGACCCGCGTTCAGCTCTCGGACCCGTTCCGGGGTTCCACCGTCGTCCGGTCCCGGCGGGAGGTGCGGACCGCGGCCGGGGGCGGTTCCGGCGTCGTCCGGCCCCGCTCCGCGTCGAGGAGGAGAAGGCGCCCGGGCCCGGCGTCGTCCGCTCCCACGATTGCGGCCACGGCCCTGACCGGCATCTCCCGCAGCCTCGCCATCGCCTCGAAGAGGCCCCGATGAGGTTGGTGTTCGGCCCCTCATCCCGGGTACATACCGGCACGGTCGCGGAACCACGAGCCAGCCGGTGGCGGCTACCCCCGCCCCCGTACAAGCGCCCGCGCCCGAGCGTCTCGTCTCCCGAGCCATTCCGCAGCCGGTTGCCCACTAGAACTCGCGAGAAGCCTGCCGGGTTGACCTAGCAGGACAAGTCTTCGATCCCCGGGCCGGGATTGTCAAATTTCCTGTACAGCTGATGACGTCCCGCCCGGTTCACCGGCCCCGTCCCGACGGCTCCGGCGCCGGCCGGCGCTTCGGTGACCGCGGCGGGGGCCCCGTGGGCACGACGGTGGTCCAACCCGATGCGGAGGACGGGGCCGCAGGCCGTGCCGTCCAGGGGCCGGCGGGGTCACGATCTCACCAGCAGGTGAGCCGTCACGTAGCCGGCGTAGAGCGCGAGCAGGGTCGCCCCCTGGCCGCGGCCCACCCCGCCTCGCCACAGGAAGAGCGCGGTGAGCCAGGTGCTTGCGGCCAGGAAGGGCCAGTCGAGGGCCTGCGTCAGGGGGGCGACGGGGACGGGCGAGGTCAGGGCGATCAGGCCGAGGTTGAAGAGCACGAAGTAGAAGACGCTCCCCACCAGGTTGCCGACGCTCACGTCCGGCCGTCCGTGAAACGCCGGGACGACCTGTCGTATCACCTCCTCCAGCTCGATGGCGGCGGGGGTGACGACCATCCCGATCAGGGCGGCGGGCAGGGAGAACCGGTCGATCATCTGCTCCGCGCCGTACGTGATCAGCTCGGCGCCGGCGGTGACGGCGGCGATGCCGACCAGCGTCAGGAGCGGGGCCGTCCACCGGCGTCGCGTCCGCCGTGCCGCCTCCAGGACCTGGTCGGCCTCCAGGAAGCGGTGGGTGCGGGAGACGACGACCACGTAGCTCAGGACGAGCGCGAACGCGGCCAGGAGCGCGATCCCGGCCCAGCGTGAGGTGACGCCGCCGACCAGGGCCAGGCCGGCCAGAAGGGGGGTGGCCGCGAAGCCCACCAGGATGCCGGTCGGGAGCTGGACCCGGAGGGGAACCAGGACCGCCCCCAGGCCCAGCGCGACGCAGATGATGAAGACCCCGCCGCCGAAGACGGTGCCCAGGGCGAGTTCGGCCACGCCGCCGTGGGCGGCGACCAGGCCCACGGCCACGTTCTCCGCCTCCAGGCCGGAGAAGATCCCCGCGATGGCGAAGGGGGTCAGGCGCAGGAGTGCGGCCAGACCGACCATGCCCGCGAGCAGTCGTTCGGTTGACCAGGTCACGACCAGGATGCCGAGCAGGAAGGCCCCCACCGCGACGGCAGGATCATGGATCACGCCGACATCTTCCCGCCCGGCGGCCCTACCGGCTCGGCGTCACGCTGCGGAAGGATGGTTGGCCCCGCCGGCGGCGCCCGAACCGGTGCGCCGGCCGGCCGACCCCGGGCCGTTGCCCGGCGGCCTCGACCCCGCCCCGGCCCGACGATCTCGGTCCGACCGCGGCGGGGCACCGGGGATGGGGGCGGACCGGCGGACCGCCGGCCCGCCCCGGTTGGCGGCTCAGGAGGAGGCCCGGGCCAGCTCGTTGCCCTCCACCATGCGCTGCGGTCCTCCCGCCGAGGGCCGGATGTCGAAGTCGAAGATCTCGGTGGGGACGAACACCGTGCAGCAGGCGTTGGGGAAGTCGACGATGCCGCTGATCCGGCCCTCGACCGGGGCCGTGCCCAGGATGACGCAGGCCTGCTCGCCGCTGTAGCCGAACTTCTTCAGGTACTCGATCGCGTTCAGGCAGGCCCGCTTGTAGGCCATGGTGGCGTCCATGTAGAGCTGCTTGCCGGTGTCGTCGATGGAGATGCCCTCGAAGGCCAGGTACTCGGTGTAGCGGGGCTCGAGGGGGCTGGTCTGGAGGATGGGGCTGGTGACCCCGTAGGTGTTGGCGCCGTCCTTGATCAGGTCGACGTGGAAGTCGACGTAGCCGGCCATCTCGATGGCGCCGCAGAAGCTGATCTCCCCGTCGCCCTGCGAGAAGTGGATGTCACCCACCGAGAGGTTGGCGCCGGAGACGAAGACGGGTAGGAAGAGCCGCGAGCCGCGGGTCATGTTCTTGATGTCGGTGTTGCCGTTGTTCTCCCGGGCGGGCACGGTGCGCGCCGCCTCCCGGGCGACACGCTCGAACTCGGTGCCCCGCAACGGTCCCAGGACTGCGTTCTCGGGATAGGGTGGGGCGACCAGCGGGGGGATGCGATTGGGGTCGGTGTCGTAGAGTTCCTTTTCCCGTTGGTTCCACTTCGCCAGCAGGGCCGTGGAAGGGGCAACCCCGATCTGGCCGGTGTGGATGATGCCGGCGAAGCGCACCCGGGGCACGTGGCGCGAGGTGGCGTAGATGCCCCCGAAGTCCCAGATCGCCTTGTGGGCGTGGGGGAACTCGTTGGTCAGGAACCCACCCCCGTTGGTGCGCTCGAAGAGCCCGGTGTATCCCCATGGAGCCTGGTCGAGCGCGTGGATGTCGAGCAGATCGACGACCAGCAGATCGCCCGGTGCGGCGCCCTCCACCGCGATCGGTCCGCTCAGGACGTGGACGCGTGACAGCCGAACGTCGCGGACGTCGTCGGCGGTGTCGTTGTTTCCGATCTGGCCGTCGGTCCAGTCCTTGCACTCGACCCGGAACACGTCACCGGGCCGGACCGAGACCACGGCCGGGATGTCGGGATGCCAGCGGTTGTGGCCGACCTTGGCCTGCTGGTCGAAGGGCTTGTCCAGATCGACCTGGAACACGGGAGCGGCCATCGCACCTCACCTCGTCGTCCTCACGATTCCTCCGGTTGCGCTCGCCGAACCCGACCCCGGAGCCGGTCAGGGCCCGACCGTCCAGGGGCGCCCCCGCACCCACTGCCTCCGGGGAGCCGCCGGCCGTGCCCCGCGGCGCACCACCTCCGGCTCGTGCCGGCTGCGCTCCTCCCGTTCCAGCGCGTGCCGGACCGACGCCTCCAGGCGGCGGAGGTTGGGGGGCGTCAGCACCCGGGTGGCCGGATCGCCGCAGGTCGGGCAGTGGGCGGGCTCGGTGGCCTGGCTGAACGGGCGCCGCTCCTCGAACGACCCGCATTCGGGGCAGACGAACTCGTACAGGGGCACGTTGCACCTCCGACAGCTGGGGCCGGCGTGATCGGGGAGCCGCGGAGCGGTGCGGAGGTCCGGAGGCCGGTCGGGTCGGGCCGGGGACGGCCGGCGCCCTCTGCCGTGAGGTGCTGAGCCATCGTGATGGCGCCGCCAGGCCGTTTCAGCCTGGCGCGCCGCAGCCATGCCCGGGTGGACGATCGTCTCGGCCCTCCTACGCCCGCAGCTCTCTCGAGCTTTCCCTTCGACTATAGGCCGCGCCGGGGACGGGCACCCAAGACGAACTCGGGCCGAGCCGACCGGCGCCGTCCAGGCCGGGGTCGGCCCCACGCCCCTGCCCCCCCGGACGCCCGCCCCCGCCCTCGACCTCGCCTCGCCGGGAGCGCGCTCGGGGTCGCCGGCCGGCCCGGTCGGCCTCGGGTCATCGTGGATGATGCCCCTGCCTCAGCGCCGGCGCCGGCCCGATCCCGAGGGCGAGGTGCCGGGGTCAGGCCCCCTCCTGGCCGGCCACCGGCTCCCCTGTCCGCTCCCGGTGGGGCTCGGCGGCCCGGCGCAGCGGCGCGGGGACCGGCCCGGGCCGGTGACGGCCGGCGGGCATCCGGGCGGCCAGGTGCTCGGCGATCATGACCACGGAGAGGTGCAGGTTGGCCCGGGGTATCTCGGGCATGATCGAGGCGTCGATCACGCGCAGGCCCTCCACCCCCAGCACCCGGCCCTCCGGGTCGACCACGGTGCCGGGATGGTCGGGCGAGCCCATGGCGCAGGTCGAGCAGACGTGCACGGTGTCGGTGACGATCCGGGGCAGCTCGGAGGGGTCGGGGAGCGTGGGCCGGGCGGTCAGGATGGCCCGGAAGGCGGGGTGGTCGAGCAGCTCGCCGGCCCGTTCCAGGGCGTCCTCCATCCGCACCCGGTCGCGCTCGTCGGTGAGGATGTTCATCTCCAGGAAGGGGTCCACCAGCGGGTCCCGGGAGACGATCGTCAGCTCCCCCCGGGAGAAGACGCGCTGCTGCTGGATGACGAGGAGGCTGGCGCCCAGCCGGGCCGAGCCGTTGTTGGGCAACAGCATCATGTCGTTGGGCCCGGCCTCGGCCAGGCCCGAGCGGTAGCGCAGGACGCAGTTGGTGACCCGGTTGCCGAGGCTGCGTCGGGCCTCCTCCCTGGTCTCCAGCCGTACCGTCACCATGGGGTGGTCCTGGAGGCCCTTGCCCACGGGCAGGTCGCAGACGACCTCGATCCCGAGCCGGGACAAGGTCCCGGCCGGCCCGATCCCGGAGCGCATGAGGATGGCGGGCGAGTGCACGGCGCCGGCGCTGAGGACGACCTCCCCACCGGCGGTCACCCAGTGCCGCTCGCCACCGGCCAGCCGGACGCCGCACGCCCGCCGCCGCGCGTCGAAGAGAACGGCGTCGACGTGGCGGTGGCCCCGGATCTCCAGGTTGGGACGACCTCGTGCCGGCTCCAGGTAGCCGTCGTTGGTGGAGACCCGACGTCCGTCGCGGATGTTCATGGCGAAGGGACAGACGCCGGTCGCCCCGGGCGCGTTGTGGTCCGGGCAGAAGGGGAAGCCGACGTCGAGCGCGGCCTCGCAGAAGGCCAGGTCCACCCCTCCCCAGCCCTCCCTCGGCTCCCGGTACACCGGCACCGGGCCGCCGCGCCCGTGGTAGGGCTCGTGGCCGAAGTCGTGGTCGTCCTCGGACCTGATGAACGAGGGCAGGACGTCCTGGAAGGACCAGCCCTCCGCCCCCCGCGCCGCCCATCCGTCGTAGTCCTCGGGTACGCCCCGGATGGCGCACAGCCCGTTGACGGTGGAGCTCCCCCCCATCCCCCGCCCGCGCCCATAGGAGTAGGGTTCCTGGACCGGGTTGCGCCGGGCCGGGATCTCGTGCCACCAGAACTCGGGGTTCAGGTCCCGGGACATGTCGACCTCCCGGGTGAGGAACTGGGCCGGGGTCTCGGCCGAGCGGAAGTCGGGGCCGGCCTCCAGCAACAGCACCCGGGCCGAGCCGTCCTCGCTGAGCCGGGCGGCCAGGGCGGCCCCGGCCGAGCCGGCGCCGACCACGATGTAGTCCCAGCCCTCGCTGTCGCTCATCGCCCTCGCCGCGGTGGGTCCTGGACGGCCCGGGAGTGGAACAGGGGCCGGATCATGGGCACGATCGTGGTCATGCCCGCGTTGCGGGCTCCGGCCACGATCAGCAGGATCGCGTCCGGCGACTCGGCGAAGCGCAGGAACTCCTCGTCGGGCGTCCCCGGCGGCGCGCTCAGGCGATGCCCGGCGGTGACGCCGTCGTGCACCAGCCCGAAGCGCCTGAGGTCCTCCCGGCGCCGTCCCCAGTGCTCCCAGAGGAACCGGCGCACGTCCTGCTTGGACCAGCCCCGGCTCGCGATCAGGTGGGCGTGCTCCGGGCCCATCACCACCGCACAGCCGCGGCTGGCGGTGGTGGAGGACATGGTGTCGGCGATGTTGAGCAGGATCTGCTCGGGCTCGGTGCCGGAGCGGTTGTCGACCGGGAGGGTGCCGCGGGCGAAGTTGGCGGTGGTCACGCTGGCGCCGGCCGGGAAGCCGCGCTCGACGTGCAGCGGTTCCCAGGGGCTCTCCTCCTCGTTCTCGGCGATGCAGAAGCAGTACTTGCCCGGGGTGCCCTGGGTGCCCTGGTCGAACTCGCCCGAGCGGATGCCCAGGGCGTTGACCACCACCAGCCGGATCGCCCGTCCGACGACCGCGTTGGCCCGGTGGCCGGGGCCGAAGACGTTGGCCCCGGAGTTGAAGCCCAGCTCCCGGCGGATGGGGCCGTTGACGGTGACCATGACCGCCTGGCCGCTGGTGCTCTGGAGGAGCGCGGTGTCGACGCTGGGCTGGAAGGAGTCGAGCACCGCCAGCAGGACCGGGAAGTGCTCCCGGGCACAGCCGGCCATCGCCGCCGCCACCGCCGCCAGCCGGACCGTGCAGACGGTGCCCAGGTGGTCGACCCTGAGGATCACCTCCTCCGGGTCACGGCCCACGTAGTCGACGAAGTCGCACACCGTGTCTTCGCTCACCGGCACCACCGGGAGCCCGTCGGTCCAGCCACGTTCGAAGTAGTACTCGACGATCCGTTGCAGGTCCCGGATCCGCTCCCCGGTCAGGCCGGCGGGCTCGTCGGGAGCGCGGGCGGGGTCCGGGGCCGGCGCCGGGGCGGCGGGGCGTTCCGCACCGACGCCCAGGATCTCGAGCACGTCCGGCAGCACCGCCCGTGCCCGCTCCCGGCACTGCTCGGCGGTCAGGTTGCTGATCGGGTGCGGGATCACGGCGTAGCGGTAACCCTTCGCCCCCATCGTTCTGGCCATGGCGTTGCCGCTCGGGGTGAAAGCGTCGGTCAGGATCGAGGCGGCGGGGACGCCGTGCCGCTCCAGGAGGATGCCGTCGGCCACACTGGCCGCGCTACACGACCCTCAATCGCCGATGGCCGTGACCACGGCGTCGCAGCGGGAGGCCAGGTCGGTCGCCATCTCCTCCGGAAGCGGCCGCCCGAAGTACGGCTTGCGCTCCGCGACCAGCCTCGCCACCCCGTAACGCTCCCGGAGCAGCTCGCCGATGGCGTCCAGCAGGGTATCGGAGTTGTACTTGGTGTTGGCCAGTAGCCCGACCGTCGTCCCCGCCAGGTCCCTCCGCCGGGGGGCGAGCGAGAACGCACCCGGGGTCGGCCCCTTCGAGGCACCGGTCGGATCGACGAGCACCGAGCCCATGGACTTCCCTCCCGTGGCTGCAGCCGATCGTGATACTGGCATACTAGCATTTAACCGGTCGTCGCCCGAACCCGGCCCCCGGCCGGACCCGCCGATGGCGAGGGATGATCGGCCGGAGGCCGCGGACCCCCGATCGCGCTCCGGGCTCCCCGCGGCATCCCGGGTCGATAGACTGTGGCTGGAAAGATGGCTCTCTTCGTGGCGCGTCACGAGCATCCGGCGGAGCGCTGCCCCGCGGCCGACCCCAGCATGGGGGCCATGCTGCTCCGCCACCTCTCGGCCGACAACGCCGCCGCCAACGGGGTGAACATCCAGGCGGAGGCGGTGGTCGACGGCGCCCATACGCTCTACTTGATCGTCGAGGCCGACGGGAAGGAGCGGGTGGAGCAGTTCCTGGCTCCCTTCGCCCAGGCGGGAAGCGTCGAGGTCCTCCCCGCCTCACCCTGTGAGGCGGTGGTGGCACGGGGTGGCTGCGCGGGCGCGTCGGCCTGAAGAGCGGCCGTGGGGCGTGGCCCCGCGGTCGTCTTCCCCGAGGTAGGTCCGGCGCTGACCACGGACCGGGCGGTGAGTCGTCCTCACCTCATGGCGTCCAATGGCCGGCGGGCGACGCCGGCCGGGGGGTGACGGTTGAGCTCGGAGCCCCGCCTGCTGCTCAGGAACGCGACCGTGCTCGATCCCCGCCGGGAAACGCTGACGCCCGACCGCTCCGTGCACGTGGTCGGGGAGACCATCGTCGAGGTCGGAGGCCCCGGGCTCCGCGACCCCGGGGCAGAGGTCGTCGACCTTCGGGGTCTCACGCTGATGCCCGGCTTGATCGACTGCCACGTGCACGTGCTGGCGGTGACCGCCGACCTCGCCGCCCAGGCGGAGTGGTCGCCCCACTACGTCGCCGCCCGGGCCTCGCGGGTCCTGCGCGGCATGCTCGACCGCGGCTTCACCACGGTGAGGGACGCCGCCGGCGCCGATCACGGCATCGCCGCGGCGGTGGAGGAAGGTTACTTCGAGGGGCCGCGGGTGATCTTCGGCGGCAAGGCCCTGTCGCAGACCGGCGGGCACGGCGACGTGCGGGGGCCGGGCCGGGTCGCGTACGACCCGCACTGGTGCTGTGCCACCCTGAGCACCATCTGCGACGGCGTTCCCGAGGTGCGCAGGGCGGCCCGGGAACAGATCCGTCGCGGTGCCCACCACGTCAAGTTGATGCTGAGCGGCGGCGTGGCCTCCCCCACCGACCGCGTCGACAGCACCCAGTTCTCCCGGGAGGAGATCAGGGCCGCGGTCGAGGAGGCAGAGGCGGCCAACCGCTACGTCGCCGGCCACGCCTACACCTCGCGCGCCATCAACCGGGGGCTGGAGTGCGGGGTGCGGAGCATCGAACACGGCAACCTGATGGACGAGAGCAGCATCCCCCTCTTCCTGGAACGGGGTGCCTTCTACGTGCCCACCCTCACCACCTACGCCGCCCTGGCCGAGGTGGGGCGGGAGCACGGATTGCCCGAGCCGAGCTGGCGCAAGGTCTTCGACGTGCTCGACTCCGGGCTCCACGCCCTGGAGCTGGCCCATCGGGCCGGGGTCAAGATCGCCTACGGCACCGACCTCCTGGGCGGGATGCACCGGTACCAGCTGAACGAGTTCCGGATCCGCCGCCAGGTCCAGTCCGCGGCCGACGTCGTCCGCGCCGCCACCACCACCGCGGCCGAGCTGCTCGGCCTCGAGGGCCGGCTGGGGGTGGTCGAGGCGGGGGCCTGCGCCGATCTCCTGGCCGTGGAGGGCAACCCCCTGGAGGAGGTCGAGGTCCTGGCCGACCCGGAGCGATACCTGAGGCTGGTCGTGCAGCGGGGCCGCGTGGTCCGGGACCGGCTGGACCGAACGGCGCGGACGCCGGCGTAAGCCGAGGGGGGGACTGCGCGGCACGCGGGAAGGGTCCGGCACCGGCGGGTGGTCCTGGTCCTCTCCACCGCCGGCGGATGGGGGAGAATGATCAGAACGCCCGAGCGGCCGCTCGAACGGGTCGCCGCGAACCGGGCTCGGGCGCCGGCCGGCGCTCCTTAGCCGCGGATTCCCGGGGAGGACCCATGACCGAGATCACCGACGAGTACATGCGGGAGATGCTCGCCAGGAGCCGGCCCTACACCGTCGTGATCCTGAGGAGCGGCCCCAACCAGGGCCTCCCGGACAAGGAGGAGATCGTCTGGGAGCACGGCCGGCGGAACTTCTCCCTCCGCGCCCAGGGCCTCCTGCCGATCGTCTGCCCGGTGACCGACGACAGCGAGATGTGCGGACTGGGCATCTTCGACCTCGACCTCGAGGAGACGAAAAGGGTCATGGACGAAGACCCGGGGGTACGGGCCGGGATCTTCGTCTACGAGGTCCATCCCTGTCGCGGCTTCCTCGGCGACGCGCTTTCGGGCTGAGTTCGAAGGTTGCCCCGGGCCGCCGGAAGTTCGCTCCTCGACCGCGGGCCACGCGGTGAGTAGACTGTCGATTGGCCGGCGGGAGAGGTCGGCCGATACGGCCGCGTCCGAGCGATTCCAGGGGGTTCCTCATGGCTGCAGACCTCTCTCTGTACCTCATCAGCACGGCCATCACGAGAAACAAGATCATCGCCCTGGTGGTGGTCCTGGTCGTGATCGCCGTGGTCGGCGCGCTGATCTGGAGGAACCGCGCCTCCCGGTCGGCCTAGGCCGGCCGCCATGGGCCGGAGGAGCGGCACCCGGCTCCGGGCCGACGGCGATCACCCCTCCTGGCGGTGGATGCGGGGCGGTGCGGTGGCACCGGTGTGGGGCACCACGACCACCCGGTTGGTGAGCGTGCCCAGGCCGTCGATGGAGATGCTGACCAGGTCGCCGGCGGCCGCGGTGTAGGGCGGGTCGGGGACGATGGAGGTGCCGGTGAGGAGCCAGGCCCCGACCGGCAGCGAGTAGGCGGCGCGCAGCACCCCGCAGAGTTCGGCCGGGTCCCGCACCATGTCGGCCAGGGCGGCCTCGCCCTCGAACACGATCTCGCCTCGGCGCCGGATGCTCATCCGTACGCAGGCGCCGGCCAGCCGCACGTGCCAGGCCAGCACCGCGGCCGGGCCGATGGCGCAGCTGCGGTCGTAGACCTTGGCCTGGGGCAGGTAGAGCGGGTTCTCACCCTCGATCGAGCGCGAGCTCATGTCGTTGCCGCAGGCGTAGGCGACCACCTCCCCCCGGGCGTTGGCGAGCACCGCCAGCTCCGGTTCGGGAACGTCCCAACCCGAGTCGGGCCGGATCCCGACCTCGCCCCCGGACGGCACCACCCGCCAGCCGGCCGCCTTGAAGAACAGCTCGGGCCGTTCCGCCTCGTAGACGCGCTCGTAGACGTCGCTCAGGGTCGACTCCTCCACCCGCGCCGTACGGCTCCGCAGGTAGGTGACCCCGGCCGCCCAGACCTCCTGACCCTCGGCCGGAGCCGCCAGTCGCACGCCGGCCGGATCGAGCTCGGGGAGCGAGGCCACCACCTCCAGCCGCTCCTCGATCTCCGCCCGGGGCATCGCCAGCAGCCGGTCCAGGCCGAGCGGCGAGAGGTCGTACAGCCTGCCCCCGCGCCAGAGCGCGGTCAGCGTCCGTGCGCCCGCCTCGACCCGCAGCAACGCCGGGGCGGCGGGCAGATCATCGATCACCATCCCGCTAGCATCCCACCTCCGCTCCGGATGCGCCTCCGGAGGAGGCGCGGACGACCAGCTCGGGCACCAGCACCACCTCCCGGGCCCCGCCCACCGCCCGCCCCTGGATGCGCTCGATCAGCATCCGGGCGGCCGTGCTCGATCCGTCGCCGGCGGCCGCCGTCGGCGCGGCCCGGTCAGGCGTCCGGCGGGCGTCTCGCCACCAGCACCTCGTAGAGGGCCTCCTGGCGGCGCCGCATCCCTTCGTAGGCGCGGTGGGCGGCCTCGTCCGGCTCGAACGTGGCCGTCACGCCGGGTTCGGCGGGTGGTGCCTGGTCGGGCCGCAGGCGCTCCAGGGCGAAGAGCGCCGCCCCGCGGCTGGAGGCCTCTTCCGCCCGCCCGGCGGCAACGGGCCGGCCGATGGCGTCGGCCATGACCTGCATCCAGGACGGGGAGCCGAGCAGGGCGGCCCCGCTGGCCACCAGGCGCCGAGGCGCCGGCAGCACCTCGTCGAGCCGGCGGTCGACGCGGGCGAACTCGATCGCGATCGCCTCCAGGCCGGCCTGCGCGATGTCCTCGGCGGTGGTGGCCAGGGTCAGACCGGCGACGGCGCCGAACGCGTGGGGAGCATAGCCCAGGCTGCGCTCGCCCGCCAGCAGGGGGAGGAAGACGAGGCCGTGCGCTCCCGGCCGGCGCTGGCGCAGCTGCTCCTGCAGGCGCGGCCGGTCCAGGTTCAGCACCTGCGACATCCAGTCCTGCAGGTTGCCACCGTTGCTGAGCGCCCCGCCCACCACCAGGCGCTCGGCGTCCAGCCGGTAGCACCAGAGCCCGGGCGGCGGTGGCGCCGGCAGCTCCGAGCACATGGCCCTGAGCGCGCCCGAGGTGCCGACGGTGAGGGCGCGCTGGGTGGGATCGACGCAGCCGCTGCCCAGGTTGGCCAGGGCGCCGTCCCCGGCGGCGTGGAGCCAGGTCGCCCGGGCCAGCTGGGGCCAGCGAGCGGCGAACTCCGGGGCCAGGCCGCTCTCGACCTCGGCCAGCGGCGGCAGGCGGGCTGGATCGACGTCCAGCGCGGCCAGCAGCTCCTCGTCCCAGGAGCGGTCCTCCAATCGGAACAGGCCGGTGCCCGAGGCCATCGAGAGGCTGGTGGCGGGATGGCCGAAGAGGCGCCAGTAGAGCAGGTCGCCGAAGCTCAGCCAGCGCACCGGCCGCCGCCAGAGGTCGGGCCGCACCCGCTTCAGCCAGGCCAGCCTGGCCGGCCAGTAGCTGGCGTGCAGCGTGCAGCCGGTCCGCCTCCGCACCGCCTCCGGGTCCAGCCGGCCGGCCAGCTCCTCGGCGGCCCGCCGGCTTCGGGTGTCGGCCCAGAGGAAGAGCGGCGTCAGCGCCCGACCTTCGGTGTCGGTGGCGACCAGGCTGTGCCAGAAGGTGGAGACTCCGACCGCTCCGACGGGGCCGGTCAGCACCGGTCGGGCACGGCGGAGCAGCTCGTCGAGGCAGCCACCGACCAGGCCGATGAGCCGGTCGGCGTCGACCTCGGCGGCGCCGTCGCGGTCGATCCGGGGCCGGTAGGGGACGTGGGCCCCGGCACCGGGCAGCGGCCGGGCACGGCCGTCGTAGAGCAGCGCCCGGACCGACGAGGTCCCGACGTCCAGCGCCACCACCAGGTCGTTCGGCACCGCTGCCGACATCCTGTCGCGAGCGTGCACCCTGGGCTCGCCGTGGTCAAACGGGGCGTGAGCGACACCAACCCGGGCCCTGGGGCGATGCCCGGCTGCCCACCAGGATCGAAAACGCCGGCGGTAGCACCTGTGCTAGCGTGGCCCACGCGGCAGTGGTAGGCCTTCGCGAGCTGAGGCAGCATGCCAGCGAGCTGGTTCGCCGGGTCGAGGCGGGCGAGGAGATCACCATCACCGTCAGCGGTCGGCCCGCCGCACGGCTGGTTCCGGCTGACTCCCGCCGGTGGCGGCGCTTCGAGGAGATCCGCGACCCGTTCTCTGGCCCTCCCGACCCCGACTGGCCCAGGGATCGAGACCTCCCGGACGCGTCTCTGCGCAATCCCTGGGGGACGGAGTGAGGTCGTCCTCGACACGAGCGTGGCCATCGCCACGGACGTCCCGACCATCGACGGTGACCTCGCAATCAGCATCGTAACGCTTGCCGAACTGCACGTCGGCGTGTTGGTGACGCACGATCCCATGCGTCGGGCCGAGCGATTGCGTCGCCTCACGTCGATCGAGCGATGGTTCGATCCGCTTCCGGTCGATGACCGGGTTGCCGCCGTGGTCCGCTCGGGTCCGGCCGCCATCGCGTCGTGACGGCGGTGGACGGCCCTGAGCCCCGGGCGCCCTGCGACCCGGCCGGACCGTGTCGTCCGGGCGCCGGGAGCCGGGCGATGGCATCGGCCCACCGCCTGGTGCGGAACTCGATGCCGCGCCCTCGCCCGACCCCCGGATCGAGTTCGCCGTTGGGCGGACGGCGCCGCCAGAGAGATCCCCGGCGGCGATCACGAAAGGCCGCCGGCGACGGCGCCGAGCTGTCGCATCTGGGAGAAGACGTCGGCGACCCCCCAGATCTCGGCGATTCGGCCACCCGCGAAGCGGAAGATGAAGATCTCGTCGTAGGTGATGGATTTGCCGGTTGGCGGGAAGCCCATGTACTCGCCCTGGTGGTGACCCGTAACCGTGTTCCTGCTGACCACCCTGTCCCCCTCCGCGATCAAGTCCTGGGGCGTGACGTGAAGGTCGGGGAAGGCGCGAAGGAGCACCGTCCACACCTGCTTGAGCGCCTGCGCCCCCGTGGCGTCAACCGGCAGTGGTGTGTGGATCAGCGCGCCGGGCTCGACCATCTCGTCAATCGCCTTCGAGATCAGCTCCGCGTCGCCGGTGTTCACGACGTCGAGGAGTCGCTCGAACTTCGCTTTGTTGCGTGTTGTCCCGGTCGTCGACATTCGGTTCTCCTCGGGTGGGCATGGGGGTCCGGGTGGGCACGAGCAACCGGACCCGCTGATCGATCGCATCAGGGCTTCCCACGGCCGCCCTCGGCCGGGCCCGGCGGGCCCGGCCGAGGGAGTCGGGGAACGGCTACCAGCGCTGCCCGGCCGGTTGGGCCGTGGTGACGTTGAGGCGGTTCCAGGCGTTGATCCCGGCGATCTCGAGCGTCAGAGCCGCCAGCTGGCGCTCGTCGAAGTGCCGCGCGGCCTCCTCCCAGATCTCGTCGGGAACCGGATCGGAGCGGTCGCTGAGCCGCGTCGCCGCCTCGGTCAGGGCGAGCGCGGCCCGCTCCGCCGCCGTGAAGTAGGGCGCATCCCGCCAGGCGGCCACGGCGAAGATGCGGTCGTCGCTGGCACCGGCCTGCTCGAGCTCGCGCGCGTGCATCTCGACGCACACGCTGCACCCGTTGATCTGGCTCGCCCGCAGCTCGACCAGCAACGCGATCTCCAGGGGCAGGACTTCTCGCGCCGAGTGGCTCAGCTCGCGCAACGCCTTCAGTGTCTCCGGGAACAGGACCACGGGGTGGGTGATGCGGGCTTCTCCGATCCTGGTCGCCATGGTTTCCTCCTTGGGTCGGGCGGGCCGGCTGTCACATCGGCTCGCCCCGGGTGGTCTATGGGGTATGACCAGCCATCCCGGAGAAACGTGACGATGGCGAAGATCGAGGCGCTCGCCGAGCGGTTCGAATCGGAGCGGACCCGGCTGCAGGCGATCGCCTACCGGATGCTCGGATCGTTGAGCGAAGCCGAGGACGCGGTCCAGGAGACCTGGCTCCGGCTCAGCCGCGGGGGCGATGAGGTCGAAAACCTCCCCGCCTGGCTGACGACGGTCGTGACCCGGGTCTGCCTCAACCTGCTCCAGGCCCGCCGGGTGCGCCGCGAGACGCCACTGGCCGGGGGCGAGACCGGGCCGGAGGTCAGCCTCGCCACCCTCGACCCCGAGCACGAGGCGGTGCTCGCCGACTCGGTGGGCCTCGCCCTGCAGGTGGTGCTGGAGACGCTCTCCCCACCGGAACGGGTGGCCTTCGTGCTCCACGACCTGTTCTCGGTCCCCTTCGACGAGATCGCGGAGATCATGGGCCGCTCCACGGTCGCGGTTCGCCAGCTCGCCAGCCGCGCTCGGCGGCGGGTCGCCGGCCGGCCGGTGCCCGACTCCGACCTCGCGCGCCAGTGGGACGTGGTCGGCGCCTTCTACGCCGCCGCCCGGGAGGGCGAGTTCCAGCGTCTGCTGGAGCTGCTCGACCCCGACGTCGTGCTCCGCATCGCGGGAGGGGCCGTGCCCGGTGCGTCGAGGCTGATCCGCGGCGCCCGCGCCGTCGCCCAGAGGGCGTCGGAGGGCGCCCGGGCCGGACGGCAGGCGCGGATGGCCCTGGTCAACGGGGCCCCCGGCGCGGTCGTCTTCGAGGGTGATCGGGTGTTCGCCGTGTTCAGCTTCACCGTCGTGGGGGCGAGGATCGTGGAGATCGAGATGCTCACCGATCCCGAGCGGCTTCGCGCCCTCTGACGGTCGCCCACGTCACCGGCGGCCGTCCGGCCGGCCATTCCGGTGCCGGCGTCGGCGGCGAAGAGAGACTCGAACCACGATCTCCGAATGCGGAGCCGGCTCCGAAGCGGCGGGGCGAGCGAACGTGGTCGGGCGGGGCGGATTCGAACCGCCGATCTCCTGGTCCCAAACCAGGCGCTCTGCCGGGCTGAGCCACCGCCCGCCGGGCATCGAGCATACCCGCTCGCCCACCGGCCCGGTGCGAACTCAGCGACAGCTCGCGGGCGGGACCCGCCTGGGGCGGCCCGGTGCGTGCGCGGGAGGGGTGTCGAGCCCGCCCTCCGCCGCCGGTGGCTGCGATCCGGCCCGCTCAGCCCTGGCGGCTTCCTCGAGCCCCCTCCTGGTGGCCGCAGGGGGTCAATCTCCCCCGGCCGGGCTGCGCAGACGTGAGTAGACCTTCCGGACGTAGTAGTCGTTCAGCACCTGTCGGAACTCGGCGTCGTCGAGGATCTGCTTGAAGATCGCCTGGTTGGCATCCATGCGGGTGACGATCGTGTTGATGAACTTCGGATCGAAGACCAGGCGGAAGTTCTCCAGCGTGTTGTTCCGGGCCTGGTCGGCCAGCCCGCCGTCCGCGGCCCAGGCTTCCTCGAACTGGTCGAAGAGCAGCTGGTCCGCCTCCCCCAGCTGGAGCCCGAAGCGCTCGTTCAACGTGTCCACGATCCGCGAGAGGGGCTCGACGTCCGGCTCGTACCGCGCTCCCCTGGCCTCTCTGAGGCCTTTCACCTCGCCGACCTCGCCCCTCAAGGCGATCGAGCCCTCGTAGGTCATCTCCATGCGCAGGTGGGTCAGCTCCACCTCGGAACCGAGGTCCAGCCGCTCGACCGTGGCCGCGCTCCTGAGGTAGGCCGCCAGCACCCGGCAGTACTGGTAGTCACGCTCCAGGCCGGTGTTCTGGAAGGAGACGATCTGGGAGACGAAGGAGTAGGTCCGCACGAACTTGTCCAGCGCGTCCTTGAACTCCAGCCGGGCCTCGTCGTCCAGGGCGTTGAAGCGCTCGAGGGCGGGGTCGAGCGCGGCGTACACCTGCCCGTGCCCTTTGGGATCGTCGGTCGTGAGCAGTAGGCTCACCGCCTTCTGGATCTCGTCCGGTCGGAGCACGTCGTACGCGTCCAGGCGGTGGCGGGTGTCCCAGAGCACGTTGGGATCGGTCAGGGCGCAACCGACGCAGCGGACCCCGCCGGGTGAGATCGCGCCCGCCGAGCGGCGCCTCCAGGGCCGGAGAGGCCGCCGGTGACACCCGCTGCGCCATGGCGCAGGTGAGACGACGAGGCCGAGATGAGGGACCACGGCGAAGACGACCTGGCCGAAGCGATCGCCGAAACGGACGTCGCCACGATGTCGTTGTCAGGTCGACGATCCCGAGCCATGGTCTCCGCGAGGTGCACTCGCCCGATCGCCGCTACGGGTGGGACGGCTCGAAGTGGAGCCTGGCCGTCTCCCCGGACGGACGGCTGTGGTCGACGGCCAGCGGTGGGTGCGAACCCGCTCCGTCCCCCCGCCCGGCGCAGGGCGCCGACGAGATGGACACGCCCCCTCCAGGGGCTGGCGATCGCGGTGGCGGTGCTCGGCTTCGGCCTGTTCGTGGGCGCGGTTCCTTTTCGCCTGGAGCAGATCGGGGCGCTGCCGCCGCCCGCGCTGCCGCCATCGGCCGGCGTCTCACCCGGCGAGGCGGAGCGGATCGCGCAGGTGGCGCGTTCCGTCGCCATCGGAAGCCTCGCGATCGAAGGTCTGATCGGGCTGGTGCTCCTGGTGCCGATCGTGGTCGGCGCGCTCCGGCGTTGGGGATGGGCGTTCTGGCTGGCGCTGGTGCTCAACGGCCTCGGCGGCCTCGGGCTGGTGATGGGGGCCTTGCTCGGCGGGCTCCTGCTCCCCGGCCCGGGCCTCCCCCCTCCCGGTGGCCGCGGCTCGGCTTCCCCGGCCGCCGGTCGCGCTGGCGCTCGTGGGCGACGTCCTGAACCTCGCGCAGCTCCTGACCTTCGTCGCAATGTTGCTGGCCGCCGTTCGCATCGGTCCCTGGGCCTGCCGATACGAGGCGTCCGAGGAGGTGGCCCCCGGCCCCGGACGATCCGATGACGCGGGGCGTGCCTGACGCGCGTCGGTGAATCCCGTCCCTGAAGGGATGGGATGGCGCGCCGGCCCCGGCTCCTGCCGTCCGCCGTCCGGCGGGCGGGGAACCTCGAGGTCACGGGCACCCGTACCGACTGAAGGCCGAGGTGACCGCTCGTCGGGCCGATCGCCGAGATGGTCCCGGTCCGACCGGCACCGCCCCGCGCCCGAGAAGCTTCGCAGGGTGGCGTCGGTCGGGCCGCGTCGCCGGTGACGGCGGCGCTCCGGCGGGCATGCCCCGGTGCCGGGCGGCACGAACGGTCCGCCGAGGCGGTGTGCCCCCTGCCGGGCGGGTACCATCCGCTTCCGCCGCCCCGGTCATAAATAAACCGACCGTCGGTTTGTTATGCTGGAGCGCATGCCGAGGACGGTGAACGTCGACGCTCGCAGGATGCGCCGCGACGCCTTTCTGGACGTGGCTCAGCGCCTCATCCAGACCAGGGGCTACGAGCGGATGAGCGTCCAGGACGTGCTCGACGAACTCGGGGCCTCGAAGGGGGCCTTCTACCACTACTTCGACTCCAAAGAGGCCCTGCTCGACGGCGTCGTCGAGCGCTTCGCCGAGGTCGTGATGGCGGCCGTCGCCCCCGTCCTGGCCGACCCCGGCCTCAGCGCCTTTCGGAAGCTGGAGCGGGTGTTCCGCACCATCGCCAGCTTCAAGGCCGAGCAGAAGGAGTTGGTGCTGGCGATCATCGAGGTCTGGAACTCGGACGCCAACGCGCTGCTGCGGGAGAAGCTCCGCCGCCTCACCGCCCGCCGCCTCGCCCCCATCCTCTCGACGATCATCCGGCAGGGCATGGAGGAGGGGGTGGTCAGCTCCGGCTCGCCCGACGACACGGCGAGGGTGATCGTGTACCTGATCCAGGGCTACCAGGAGCTCGCCGTCGACCTCTTCCGCGCCCGCCGGGCCGGCACGGTGAGCCTGGAGGAGGTGCGGCGGACCTTCGCCGCCGCGACGCAGGCCCTGGAGCGGATCCTGGGGGCGCCCGAGGGCTCCATCACGCTGATGGAGGAGGCGACGCTGCGTTTCTGGTTCGGATCAGCACCCATGGAGGTGGGACCGGGGAGATGACGGTGGCGATCGAGACCAGGGGTCTGACCAAAGACTACGGCGGCGGCAGGGGTCTCTTCGATCTCGACCTCGGCGTGGCCGAGGGAGAGGTCTTCGGCTACCTGGGGCCGAACGGGGCGGGCAAGAGCACGACCATCCGGCTGCTCATGGGTCTGATCCACGCCACCCGGGGCACCGCCTCGATCTTCGGCCTCGACAGCATGCGGCGGTCGGTCGAGGTGAAGCGCCTGGTCGGCTACCTGCCCGGAGAGCTGCCCCAGTTCGGCGGCCTGCGCGGCCGTGACATCGTCGGTCACTTCGGCGCCCTGCGCGGCGGCGTCGACCAGAGGCGGGTGAAGGACATCGCCGAGCGCTTCGACCTCGACCTCGGCCTCCGGTTTCGCGAGTACTCGTCGGGCAACAAGCGCAAGCTCGGGATCCTGCTCGCCTTCATGCACCGGCCACGGCTCCTGATCCTCGACGAGCCCTCGAACGGGCTCGACCCGCTCAACCAGCGGGAACTCCACGAGCTGGTGCGCGAGGTCAGGGATGACGGCGCCACGGTGTTCCTCTCCTCCCACGTGCTCTCGGAGGTGGAGCACGTCTGCCAGCGGGTGGGGATCATCCGTCACGGGCGGCTGATCGAGGTCGCCCGGCTGGAGGAGCTCCACCGGATGCACGTCCGGCGGGTCGAGGTCGGGTTCGCGGGTGCGGCCCAGCCGCAGCTGTTCGTGGGCCTGTCGGGGATCGAGGACCTGCAGGCCGACGGCCACCGCCTCACCTTCACCGTGCGGGGGTCGTTCGAGCCCGTGGTCGAGGCCCTGGCCGGACACGGCGTGGTCGATCTCGTCAGCCGCGAGCCGACCCTGGAGGAGGTCTTCCTCGCCCACTACCAGGATGGACCGAAGGAGGCACAGGGGTGATCGGCTGGATGGCCTGGCGTCTGCACCGGCGGGGGTTGATCGGGTTCGGCGTCGGCGGCTTCCTGGCCTCCTTCTTCTACGGAGCCACCTTCCTGCAGGCGGCCGGGACCACGGCCGCGTCGCAGGCGGCGTTCGGGCGTTCCATCGACCTGGCGGCGAGACAGTTCGCGTTCCTCGTGCCCGCGCCGGTTCATCCGGAGACGCTGGGCGGCTACGAGCAGTACAAGTGGCTGGCCGGGGCCGCCATCGTGATGATGCTCTGGGCCGGCATCGCCGGGGTCGGCGTGGGCCGCGGCGACGAAGAGCGTGGCTTGACCGAGCAGTGGATCGCCGCCGGTCTCTCGAGGGCCCGGCTGCTGCTCGCGCCCAGCACGGCCTTCGGCCTCGTGCTCCTCACTGCCTGCCTCACCTCCGTGCTCGGGATCGTCGCCGTCGCCCCGAGCGTGCACCAGGACCCCAACCTGGTGGGCGAGCTGGAGAAGGCGGCATCGATGGCGGCGGGCCTCTTCGCCGGCTACGCGATCGCGCTCGCGGTCTCGCAGCTGCCGGCCGAGCGCCACACCGCGACCGCGCTCGGCGTCGGCGTCCTGGTCCTGCTCCTCGTCGTCAACGGGATCGCAGACACCGTGGACGCGGCCGCCTGGCTCGGGGTCGTCTCGCCCTTCCACTGGATGAACGAGACCACCTCCGGGGCTCCCGGTGGCCGCTTCGACGCCGGTGCCACCCTGGGGCTGGCAGCCGCCTCGTTCCTGCTCATCGCGGCCACGATCCCCGCCTTCCGGCGTCGCGACATCGGTCGCGGGCTCATCACCTCGGGCCGGCACGCACGGGCGGCGGTGCGGGTGGCCTCGCGGAACCTGGCCCTGCGCCGGGTCTTCAGCGAGGGGCTGTGGGAGCAACGCACAGGCCTCGCCGCCTGGGTCCTCGGCACCCTGTTCCTGGGCGCGCTGATGGTCTCGGTGACGAGATCGATGACCGACGCACTCCTCGCCGACCCGCAGCTGGCGGCGCTCTTCCAGCGCGCTGTCCCGGGACCGGTGGAGGCGGCCTTCCTGGGCTTTGCCTGGTTCGGCATCGCGCTGCTGGTGCTGGCCGGCTACACGGTCGTGCAGGTCTCACGCTGGTCGGCACAGGACCAGGGAGGCCGCGTCGAGCTGCTGCTGAGCGCTCCCGTCTCGCGCCCACGGGTGATCGTGGAGCGCGCCCTGGAGTTCGCCATCGGCAGCCTGATCATCGTCGCCGGCGCCTACGTCGGCGGGGCCGTCTCCATCCCCTTCGCCGGGCTCGACGTCGACGGCGGCCGCGTGCTGGTGGCTTCCGCTCTGCTGTGGCCGTTCGCCCTCGCCTTCGGCGGTCTGGGCGTGGCCGTGGTCAGTCGTTGGCCCGGGCTCGCGGTCCCCTTCCTCGCCACCTTCGCCGCGGTCGAGTACTTCCTCGGCGACCTGGCGCCCCTCCTGCGGCTCCCGGCCTGGGTGGCGAACCTGTCGGTCTTCCACCTCTACGGAAACCCGGTGGTCGACACCCCCTCCTGGACCGCGGTGCTGTCGATGACACTGATCTTCGTGGCCGGGTTCGCCCTCGCGCTCGCCCTGATGCGGCGGCGAGATCTGTCCGGGGTCGCCTGACGGCCGGCCCGTCGGCATGGCCGCCGGCGGCCGGGCCGGCGGACCGGCGATGGCGGCTCGAAAGCGCGCGGAGCCGCCCGCGTGAGGCCGTTCACCCCGCCGCCTCGCCGACGGCGACGAGACGTGCCGCCTCATCGCGCATGGCCTCGACCAGCTCCCGGATCATCGCCGCCAGGCCGCGGCTGGCATCACCGATCCGGACGTCGCCGAGGATGCGCTCGCAGGCGGCCAGGGCCTCGGCCGGGCGGCCGGCGGCCAGGTGGAGGGCGGCGCGGGCGCGGTCCAGGTCGAGGGGGTTGGGCCCGGGCTCCGAGCCCTCGACCTCGGCCAGCACCCGCTCCGCGGCCACGGGGTCGGCCTGGAAGCGGGCCAGGCAGAAGGCGTGCTCCACCGCCAGCAGCGGCCGCGCCGACGGAACCGCGCGCGGCCTCAGCTCGAAGGCGCGCCCGGCCAGCTCGCAGGCACGGGCGGCGAGGCCATGGTCGAGGGCCAGGTAGTAGGCCAGCTGGCACCCCCGCAGGTCGTCGTCGGCGCACGACGGGTCGGGGGCGCGGGCGGCGAGGTCGATCCAGCGCTCGTCGCCCCAGGCCCGAGGCCGCTCGCCCAGCGCCCGCTGTGCCCGCAAGGTGCCCACCGTCAGGTGGTAACGCGCCCGCTCGGGGTGGAGCAGCCAGCAGAGGAGCCAGCGGCCGTCACTCCAGCTCCCCTGCGCCGATCCGGTGGGGATCAGCTCGGCCAGGGCCAGGAGCGCCAGGATTCCGCTCAGCACGGCCAGGGGGAGGTTCCCGGTGACCACGGCCACCGCTCCGGGGACGACGGCCACCAGCAGCCCGGCCAGCGGACCGGCCGCGATCGAGGCGGCGTGTCGGGCCCGCAGGCGATCGGGGGTCCTGGGCACGGACTGCACGCTCCCGGCGTGGGCACGCACGTCCCACCGCAGCCGGTGCCGCTCCACCTTCGTCCCCCAGCCGGAGCGGGTGTGGACCAGCGTGAACGGCCCCAGCTTGACCAGCTGGACCCGGGCCAGGGTGGCGACCAGGAACGGCCCCACCCTGAAGGTCAGCACCCGGAAGTCGAGCAGGAGGTCGGCGAGCAGGTGGCCCAGCTCGTGGACGACCACCAGGACGACCACCAGGAGCAGCAACAGGACCAGCAGCGGCGCCGCCGCCCGGAGGTACGGCATGGCGAAGCTCCCCAGCCGGGGCTGGACGACCGTGCCCAGCAACAGCCAGATGACGACGTCCGCCAGCAAGAGCCACCACACCCAGGAACGGGGCAGGGCGCCGATGGCCCGACCTCGCCAGCCGCTCATGCGGCGGTGCCGGGACGGCCCTGGCACCGCCGTCCCTCCGGGCGAGCGCCGAGGGAGGGTGCTCATGACGCAGCATCGTAGGGCAACCCGCCCTTCCTGCATCGGGCCGTTCGCCGAGCGAGGTCCGGCGCCCGTGTCGGCCCGCCTCCGGGGCACGGCGGAACCCGGAGGCGGGACGGTGCCGGGGGCCGGCCTCAGACCGCTCGACTCACCTGCTCGCGGAGCAGTGGCGAGCTGATCAGCAGGTCCGCGCTGGCGATGTTGGTGGCGAGGGGAACGTCGCGGACGTTGCAGATCCGGAGCAGGGTCCTGATGTCGGGGTCGTGAGGGTGGGAATCGAGCGGGTCGACGATGAAGATCACCGCGTCCACCTCTCCCGCCACCACCCGGGCCGCGATCTGGACGTCACCGCCCAGCGGCCCCGACTCCAGGCACTCGACCTGGAGCCCGGCCCGGTGCCGGAGCAGCTCACCCGTGGAACGGGTCGCCACCAGGTGACAGCGCTCGAGCGAGCCACGGTTGAAGGTGGCGAAGGCCAGCAGGTCGGCCTTCTTGCCGTCGTGGGCGACGAGGGCGATGCAGGGTCGTCTGGCAGCCACGGGCCAAAGCTAGCCGGTCCCGGGTTGAACGCGGGTTATGTGGAGGCGACGCCCCGGAACCATCCTCCTTCGTGGGGCCCGTCCGAAGCGGCACCGCCGCCCCTCCGGGCCGGCGACCGGCTCAGAGCGCGGCCAGGTAGACGGCCAGGAGGTCCTCGGCCGGGTATCGCCCGGCCACGGCCGCGGCCGCCTCCCGTAGCTCCGGTTCCCCGATGCCGTACGTGCCGATCCGCTGCGGCAGGCCGAGGTCACGAATCAGATCGAAGACCGCGTCCGCGGCCGGCCCGGTCGTCCCCATGGCCCGGGCCAGCTCCGCCATCGGCTCCGGCCGCTTCGGCGCCAGGTAGCGCATGACGTGTGGGAGCAGGAGGCAGGAGGTGACGCCGTGGGGGATGCCGTACCGGGCGCCGATCTGCTTGCCCATGGTGTGGCTGAGCCCGGCCGCGGCGGGTCCGGGGAGCGTGAACGAGAACCAGGCGGCCAGCTGGTTCCGGGTGCGGACCTCCAGATCCTGGGGGCGCGCCCTGGCCTCGGGCAGGGTGCGGAAGAGTCGCCGGACGGCCTCCAGCGCGAGCACGTCCGAGAACGGGTGCGATCCGTCGGCCAGCACGGTCTCCACGGCGTGGTCCAGGGCCCGGATGCCGGTCGAGAGCCACAGCTCCAGGGGGGTGGCCAGGGTCAGTCCGGCGTCGTAGACGACGGCGGCCGGGAGCATGCGCGGGTCGCGCAGGCCCACCTTGGCGCCGCTGGCGTCGGTCACGCCCGCCCCCGACGCCAGCTCCGCCGCCGAGAGCGTGGTGGGCACGGCCACGTGGGGCAGCGACGCCTCCTGCCCGCGGCGCTCCGCCACCCTGAGGGCCACGACCTTGGCGGTGTCGATGGGGCTGCCGCCGCCGAAGCTGACCACCGCCTCCGCCCCGGATCGGGCCGTCAGCTCGACCGCGGCCTCGACGTCGGCCGCGGGCGCGTGCTGGCGGACGACGGCCGTCACCTCGATCCTCCGCCGTCCCAGGGCCTGACGGAGCGTGTGCATCAGCTCCTCCCGGGCCGCCACCGAACGGGTGGTGACCAGGGCGATATCGCCCGCCCCCAGCCGGTCCAGCTCCTCGCCCAGGCCGGCGATCGAGCCCGGTCCCCATCGGATCGCGGGCGGGTTGGCGTAGACGAACCGTCCGGCGACCTCGCTCACGTCTCGATGTTCTCAGATCGGCCGCGGCCTCCGGCGGCCGAGCGCGTCCTCCACCACCGAGCGACTAGGATTGTGGCGGAACGCCGAGGTCGGCCCCGATGGGCCGGCGCGACCGGCTCCGGAGGAGACGTCAACGTGGGTTCGATGACGGGACGAAGGACGACCGCGTGGCCGGCCGGTCGCAGGCCGGCGAGGGAGGCCTGATGGGGCTGCTGCTGCAGGGGTCGGGGATCTCGCCCATCTTCCCCACCCCGGTCTCGCCCAACGGCTGGAACATCTACCACCTCTACGAGCTGATCTCGATCCCGGCCATCGTCGTCTTCCTGTTCGTCGAGATCGCGCTCCTGGTCATCATCGTCCGCTTCCGGCGGAGCCGGCAGCCGGCCGGCTACCGTCCCCCCCAGACCCACGGCCACCTGGGCCTGGAGATCACCTGGACGGTGATCCCCGCCCTGATCATCTTCACCATCGGGGTGCTGTCCTTCCTCGAGCTGCAGCGGGACTTCCTGGTCACGGCCAACACCATCGCCCCCAGCCGGGGCCCGAGCGCGATGGAGATCAGCGTCACCGGCTACCAGTTCGGCTGGAAGTACCACTACCCCCAGGGCTTCACCCTCAACCAGGCCGGGAGCCCGACCGGGAACGTGACCCCGCTGGTGGTCCCCACCGGGGAGCTGATCCGGCTCCGGCTGACCAGCCAGGACGTGATCCACTCCTGGTGGGTGCCGGCCATCAGCGGCAAGACCGACGCCGTCCCCGGCTACCAGAACTACGCCTGGTTCGAGATCGACCACCCCGGCGAGTGGCGGGGCGAGTGCGCCGAGCTGTGCGGCAGCGGCCACTACACCATGCAGATCCGGGTCAAGGCGGTGCCGCCCGACCAGTTCCAGGCCTGGGTGCAGCAGCAGCTGGCCCACCAGCAGCCCGGCACGGCCTCGCCCGCCCCCTCCCCCACCGCCTGAGAGCCGACCTCAGGGCCGACCCCGCCCCTTCTCGGGGCTCTCCATGGGATCTCATGATCGGGCGGGGTCCTCCGGGGTGGACACGCGGACGGCCCCGTCCGGGGCCGCGCCCTCCCGGCCACCGGTCAGGACCTCCCAGAAGGCCTCGGCGGCGGGCGGCAGCTCGGCCGGCCGGCGGATGGCGTAGATGGCCCGTCGATGGATCGGGAAGTCGAGCTCCACCAGCCGGCCGTCGGCGAGTTCGTCAGCCACCGCCACCCGGGGGGGGATCGCGAACCCGATCCCGGCCACCGCGGCCGAGCGGACGGCGTCCAGCGCGCCCAGCTCCAGGCGCGGGATCAGCTCGAACCACGGTCCCAGCATCTGGCGGGCCACGGCGTCGATGGCCGATCCCGGCTCCCGGGCGAGCAGACGATGGCCGGTCAGCTCCCCTGGATCGATGCGGCCGCCGCGGGCCAGGGGATGGTCGGGTCGGGCCACCATGACCACCTCGTCACGGGCGATCTCGAGGCTCAGCACCGAGCCCGCCGGCAGCGGCGCCTCGACGCAGCCCACGTCCAGGATCCCGAGCTCGACCTCCTCGCCGATGCGGCCGGTGGAGCCGACCTCCACCTGGAGGTGGACCTTCGGCCGCCGGGCGGTGAACGCCGCCAGCGGCCCGCTCAGGTAGGACCCCGCCACCGTCTGGCTGGCGCCGATGTGGACCGAGCCGACCTCGCCCGTGGCGGCCAGCCGGGCGGCCTCGGTCACGGCCTCGATGCTGCGGGCCGCGGCCCGGCAGGCGGTCGCCACCGTCCTGCCTGCGCTCGAGAGCCGGAGGCTGCGGCCGGTCCGCTCGAGCAGCCGCACCCCCAGGGACCGCTCCAGGAGCTGGACCTGTTGCGTGACCGCCCCCCGGGTCAGACCCAGGCCGTCGGCGGCCCGGGTGATGCTCTGGTGCTCGGCCACGGCCAGGAAGGTCCGCAGCTGCTCGAGGGTGAACGGCGGGCGCTGTCGCTCCATCACGCCCCGCGACGGCCGGCCTCGGGCGGAGCCAGGCCGGCGTCGTCCAGGTAGAAGTCCCCTGGCGCGGTCACGTGGATCACGCGCAGGTCGGGATGTGCCCGCGCCACCTGCCCGGGGAGGTCCCGGTGGAGCCAGCGTGAGAGGGGATGAGGAAGGGTCGAGATGACGACGGCGTCGTAGCGCCCGTACCGCAGTTCCTCGTCGATCGCCTCCGCCGGCTCGCGCAGGCTCAGGCGCACCGAGATCACGTGAGCTCCGACCGCCTGCAGCCGGCGGCGCGCCCGCCCCGCGCGCCGCCGGCCGAGCCTGATCGGCGGCGCCTCGACTCCGACCAGGTGGTGCCAGAGGCTCACCCCTCCGGCCGGGACCAGGATCACGAACTCGGCGCCCGGGTCCGCGGCCACGATCTCGGCCACCCGGGCGCGAAGGGAGGGGCTCTCCGCGGTGAGGTTGGCGACGACCAGGTAACGTCCCATCGATTCTCCCTCCGGCGTGCCCGGACCACGGATGCGGGGAGCGGAGGCTCGGGTCGCCCGCCCCGCGCGCGCTCCGGGGAGGGGCGGACGACTCGATACCGTGACTATCGTATCACGTCTTGAATTTCAAGTCAGACTAAACATTGGCAGGTCGAGGAACGCCCGCCGGCCTCCCGGGCGAGGCCACGCAGCGGCCGGGGCCGCCGCCTCGGCGCGAGGGCGAGAGCCAGCGGCGGCCGAGCTGGGAGGGCGGGGCCGGTCAGGCCGTCCGGGACCTCCTCCACGCCAACGGTGGCCCGAGACGCGCCTCCAGCAGCTCCGGGATCTCGCCCGGCTGCGGTTTGCGACCGACGGCGTTCTTGTCGAACACCAGCTCGCCGTCCACCGTGACCCGGAAGACGCCCCTGGTGCCGCTCTTCAGCTCGAGGCCGGCCAGGATCGGCGCCCAGCGCTCCAGGATCTCAGCCGTCACCCGGACGGCGTCGTCCATGTGGTCTCAAGGGACGCACCACTCGATGGTGACGCGGTGCCGTGGATCGATCATCTCGGCGTCTACAACCGGCCGAGGGGCGCGTCGCTTCCCGGGACCGGCTCTCACCCCGAATCCAGCTGGACAGTGGAAAGCAACGGCGTGAAGGTGTAGGGTGAGGGGACGGCAAGGGCCGAGTTCGTGGGCGGGAAGGTGAGAACCCGGGGGTGAGATTCGAACAACGGGGCCAGCGCCCGAACAGCCGACTGCGGCTGCAGCGACGTCGACGCGGCTGGTCGCAGGAGGACGTCGTCGCCGGCCTGCACCGCGTCGCGGCCGCGCTGGGAGAACCCGAGCCGGGCGTGGACGCGACCATGGTCAGTCGCTGGGAGCGCGGCAGCCGCCGTCCCCGGCCGCGCTACGTGCGGCTGCTCTGCCGGCTCTTCGACCTGCCCGCCGAGGAGCTCGGCCTGGTGGACGATGACGCGGCACCCTGGCCGACCTCGTGGTCCGCGGCCGACGAGGAGGCGAGGCGCCGTGACTTCATCCGTGAGCTGGCGGGGCTGTTCCGGATCGCTCCCATCCCGCCCGCGGTGGAGCCACCCGGGCCCGAGCCGTGGGAGCGCCTGACGCGAGCCTTGCGACGCCCCGGCCGCGTCGATCCGGCCACGGTGGACGACCTGGAGCGCATCACCACCGCCCTCCAGAGCCTGGAGCCCACGATGGTGAGTTCGCACCTCCTCCTCGGCCCGGCCGTCGGCCACCTGGAGTCGGTCACCAACCTGCTCCAGGGGTCGATGACGCCGTCGATCCGGGAACGGCTCTGCTCACTGGCCGGGAGGGCTGCGGGCCTGGTGGGAGCGCTGAAGTGGAACCTGGACGACTGGGAAGCGGCCATCACCTACTTTCGGGTCGGCATGGAGGCGGCCCGGGAAGCCAACGACCGCGCCCTCGGCGCCTACCTCATGGCCCGGGCGGCCTGCCGGCCCCCGCATCGAGAGGACCCCGCCTCGCGCCTGCAGCGGCTGCGGCAGGGCTGGCACGGCTTCACCCCGGCCGACGCCTCGCCCTCGACGCAGGTCTGGCTGGCGGCCAAGGAGGCGGATGCCCACGCCCTGCTGGGCCGCACCGACGACTGCCTGAGGGCGCTGGACCGAGCCGAGTCCCTGCTGGCGCGGCTGGACGAGGAGGCGGCGGTACGCCCCCCACCACCCCTGGTGAGCGACACCTGGCTTGCCGGAGAGCGCGGGGCCAGCCTGGCCAAGCTGGGCCGCACCGACGAGGCGCGGGCCAACCTGGAACGGGTGCTGGTCACCCTGGGACCCACCTCCGAACGGGACCGGCTCTGGCTCCTGGCGGCCCTGGCCTTCACCTTCGTGGCCGACGGCGAGCCGGAGGAGGCCTGCCGCGTGGGGAGCACGACGCTCTCCCGGGCCGCCGCCACGCACCTGCAACCGGTGGTCCACCTGCTGGGGGTGGACCTGCCGCGGGCCCTGGGCCCCTACCGCGACCGGCCCACGGTCCGGGAGCTGGAGGAGCAGGCGCGGAGCCTGGTCGCCCGTCCGGCGCTGGAGCCGGCGCGCTCGTAGGCTCCCTCACGACGTGCCCCATCGGGACCGGTCAGCGGGGAGGCACCGAACCCAGCGGCCGCTCAGGCCGGCATCCGGTCGGCGTCGGCGTCGTCGCCGTGGCCGAGGTCCCGTCCGATCACGACCAGGAGCTCCCGGCCATCCTTGACGATGGGCAGGCAGTCGAAGGAGAAGGGCCCCGTCTGGCGGCGCAGGCGCAGGTTGAGTTCCCATCCGCGGCGGCGGCGGAACGGGGGACGAAACGCGGCCACCGCCTTGGCCCGGTCGTAGGGCTCGGCGAAGTCCACGAACCGCCTGCCCTGGAGCCGCTCGCGCACCATCCCGGCGCCATGGGCCAGCGCCACGTTGGCGTCCACGATCCTCCCCTCCGTGTCGAGGATGGCGATGAGGTAGGGCAGGAAGTCGGCCACCGACCGCCAGGTCAGGTCCACCTGCTGGAGGCGTCCGTCCCCGAACGACGGTGTCGCCGCCTGACGTCGGGGCTCGGCCACGGGCAGCGCCAGCAGCCCTCGGGCCGCCTGCACGGCCACCTTCAGGGTCAGACCCCGGACCGAGACCCCGTTGACCACCTCGCGGAGCAACTCCACGTCCTCGGCGGTGTAGCGGCGTTGCCCCGAGGCCGTCCGCCGGGGGCGGAGGATGTCGTGCCGTCGCTCCCACGCCCGCAGCGTGTGCGGCGAGAACCCGATCATCGCCGCCACCTCGCCGATGGTGTACTCGGCCGCGCTCACGACCGCACCACCCGGCGGGCCAGGACCGCGCCGACCCGAGCGTCGGCCCCGTGTCCGACCGCGCCCACCCTCTGCCAGAGGTCGACGCTGCGGTTGAAGGCCGTGCCTCCGACCAGCACCGGGATGCCGAGCCCCCGGATCGCGCCCACCACCTGTGCCGCGGTGCGCGGGGAGGGGAGGTAACCGGCGGAGAGGCCGACCAGCCGGGGCCTCACCCGTTCGGCCAGCGCCGCCAGGTTGCTGGTGTCGACATCGACGTCCACGACCTCGACCTCCCATCCCTCGTCCTCCAGGACGAGGGCAAACATGCGCAGTCCCAGGAGGTGACGGTCACCCGGCAGCGGCGCCAGGAGACACCGTGATCCCCGCGGCACCGGCGAGCCCGACGGCGTCGGCGGCAGCTGCTCGACCAGATGCTCTACCAGGGCCGCGGCCCACCGTTCGTCGTCGAGCTTGATCCGACCCTGGTACCAGATCTCGCCAACCTCGTACAGCGCCGGCTGGAGCAGGTCGGCGAAGACCGCCATCCTGGTTCGGGCCCGGGCCAGGAACCGATCGCACAGGTTGGCTGCACGATCGCCGTCGCGGGCGAGCAACGCCTCCACGAGGTGTCGCACCGGCGGGCGGCGACCCCGCCAGGGGGGCGCCACGGCGATCGGGTCGCGGGTGAGGGCGAGCTCACCAGGTATCTCCACTTGTCTCTTCCAGGTACTCCCTTGCAGCCGCCTGGAAGTTCCCTGCCAGGCAGGTCACCCCGTCAGCCTGTCACAACTACCCACAGAACAATTGATATCTTAATCGTCGAGATAACTCCCTGTCACGGTCATGTTCGCGCCGGACCGGGCGGGGCCGGCCGATGCGGTCACCACGAACCGGGGGCGAGCGGCTAACGTAACCTCCCATGCGACGTGCGCTGAGGCGCAACCTCCCGGTGCTCGCCCTCCTCCTGCTGGGGATCGTCGCCATCCGGTACTTCGAGGCACATCGCTTAACCCTCCGGGTCGGCCAGCACCAGTCCATCGTCTACGGCCTGGCGCTCTTCGGGGGCGGGCTCACCCTCTTCGGGCTGCTCCAGCTCCTCTGGCAGGCGGGTCGCGATCGCGGCAGCGTTCGCACCACGGGCACGGTCGTGGAGTACGAGCTGGTGGGCTCGCAGCCCCATCCCGTCATCCGCTTCGAGACGGCGGCAGGACGGAGCATCACCTTCCGGTCGCCCGCGAGCGCCGACCCGCCCTCCTGCCCGGTCGGCACCCGGGTGCCGGTGACCTACCCTCCCGACGAGCCGGAGCAGGCCCTGGTCTACCGGCCCGGAGCCTCGTGGATCGTGCCGGCGGCGGCGCTGGTGCTGGGCCTGGTGCTCCTGGCGGCGCTGGTCGTCGCCCTCTTCGGGCGCTGAATCCACCGGCGAACCGAACGCCGGACCCCGGGCGGGCGTCTATAGTCATGATGGTCCGGTCGCACGCCCCATCTGGCATGGGAGGCGGGAGGCGAGATGAGCAACGAGGAGCGACTACCGCTGGGCTGGGGAGACCGCACGGTCCCCCTCCACACCACCGTGTCCTTCTATTACGCGAACGAGGAGACCCTGAGTCGTGCCCTGTCGTTCCTTCGCGTCGGCCTCGACGAGCCGGGCACCTTCTGCGTGGCCGTGGCCGGACCGGGCTACGACCGGACGCTGCTGGAGCGGCTGCAGAGCGGGTACCGGAACCAGCTCGGGGCGATGATCGAGGCCGGCAAGCTCGACGTCGTCACCGACCTGTCGTCGTTCGAGGCCGTGGCCACGGCCATGGTGGAGCGAATGGACGGCGCCCTGGCCCGGGGCTTCGAGCGCATCCGCGCCCTGGGGCTGGTGGCCTGGGGACAACCGGACTGGCTGGACCTGGCCGCCCTCAAGCGCTGCGAGGAGACCGCCAACATGGTGGCGGCCAGCTATCCGGCCCTGATCGTGTGCGTGTACAACGTCCCCCAGCTGGTGGGGGACGCGATGCTGGAGACCGGGGACGATCCCGCCATCTTCCTCTACCAGGGGACGGTCTCGGAACAGCCGCCGCCCACGACCTGAGCCGCCCTGACCTCGCGCCGGACGCGGTCAGGCGGGCCGGCGGAGCGCGATGCCCGGACCCTCGGCGGTGTCGTCCCGATCCAGGACGATCCCCTGCAGGGCCCGGCTCACGCGAGGCGAGACGTGGAGGAGATCCATCTCCCGGTCGGTCAGGACGTCGTCGTCCTCTCTGGGGAGGTCGAAGACGAACTGGAATCGCTGGCCCACCAGCTCCAGGCGAAGCACGCGGTCCCTGGGGCGCTCGAGCGATCGCAGCAGGTCCCGAGCCCCTTCCGTCACGTCCATGGACCGATCCATCCCACCCGGTTATCACGAGCCATGATATTCGTGGCCGGGCTGACATGTTACCCATGATGGTGGCATTGGTCTCCCGATGCCGCTGCACCGCCCCTCCTCGTCCCCCTTCCGAAACGCCCCCGGGCCGCGGCGGGCGCCTTCGCTCACGCCCGGCCACGTATCCACGCCGCCAGGTTGCGGAACTCCCAGCCCATCCGACGCAAGAAGGGCCCACCCCAGAGCCCGATCGAGAGCAGACCGCCGAAGACCGCCGCCGCGTCCACGCTCTTGCGGCCCTGCCTGGCCCAGTACTCGTCGCGGAGATCCAGCCAGAGCGCGAACTCGTCCAGAGTGAGGGCGGAGGCCAGACCGTACGCCGCCGCCGTCGCCCGGGAGGCCGGTCGCTGCCGCCGGGGATCGACGCCCACCAGGAGCAGCCACAGATAGCCGGTCCCGAGCAGGCCGCCGATGCCGAAGACCAGGTGGTGGAGGTGACGGCCGCCCACCGAGAGGTTGTGAAACGGCCCCACGCCCGCCCGGATGGCGTGGGTGACGGCGCGAGCGCCGGCGAAGCCGGCGAAGAAGGCGACCGCGCCGATGAACATCCGCTCGCGTCTGGGGCTGGGGTCGAAGGAGGTCCGGTAGGCCCGGCGGGGCGAGAAGGATCGGCCGGGCGCCCCGTCCGCCGGGGGTCTTCCGCCATCCCCCGATCGCGAGGCAACCCCACCGCTTCGCCCGAGACGCACCTGCATCCCTCCCCTCCGATCGTCGGAGGATCCGCCCGTCATCGGTTCATTGTCGGCGAGACGAAAGGTCGAACTCCAGCGAGACGACAGCTCGGAGGGGCGATACCGGGGCCGCCGACGTCGGTCCGTCGCCCGCCCGATCGGCGGCGCAGTGCACGCCGCCGACGTCGAGCAACCATACTCGGCGGAGGTGACGAGGACCTCACGCTCTGGTGTCGACTCTAGTTGACCATCCGCAAAAACATCAGCAACACGCCCGTACCCCGGGTCAGGGGGAGCCGGCGGCCAACGAGCCTCGGAGCACGCCCAGGGCGCGTCCGACGCAGTCGTGACAGGCGGGATCGTAGAGCCAGTACAGGGTCCCGGCCGCGACCGCGGCGGTCACCACGTGCTCGACCCAGCTCCCGGTGCGGAAGGCCAGGGCGCCCGCCAGCACCACCCGTCTCCGGGAGAGCGGCCAGAGCAGGGGGATGCCGTCCTCCGTCAGCCCGTCGGCGAGGAGGTGTGAAAGAGCCCCCGCGGTCGCCTCGACCGCGAACAGGGGTCGCCCCGGGGTTCCGCCCAGCGCCCACGACTCGATCCCGTAGGCCACGAGCCCCAGGGCCAGGCACCACGCCAGGGAGTGGGTGAGGCCGCGATGCCCGGGCGTCAACCGATGCCACCAGCGCGGCAGCCGCCGTCCCACGATGGAGCCCGGGGTGTCGACGTCCGGTGCCAGCCCCGCCACCCCGCCCACCAGTGCCCCGGCGAGGAGATCCCCGTGGAGGCCACCGGCCACCGCGACGCCGGCCACGGCCCCGATCACGACGTGGCTGTATCCGAGCACAGGACCTTCACCGTTCTCGATCCATCCTCCCGGCCACAACTCGCCGGCCCATCCGGTGGCACCTGGACCGCGTCCAACCGGGCCGTGTCGTGCCGGTCGAACGGGTGCCGGATGGAGGGTAGCCGATCGCCGGCCACGGCCGGGCCGCGAGGGCGCCCCCGCTACGCCCACCGGCGCCGGAGCCGGAGCCAGAGCCTTCGCAACGACGCCCACGACGGAGACCGGGCCGCCGACCGCAACCCGTTCCAGGGACGCTGGGGTCGAAAGCGACGCAGGACCTCCTCGTACGCGGCCGCCTCGTCCTCGGGTCGGCCCAGGTCCCCCAGCCGCACCGCCCGGTTGTAGGCGGCGCGCGCGACCAGCTCCTCGATCACGGGCCGGCGGAGGGCGCCGAAGCGCCGGATCACCTCCTCGTAGGCGGCGATCTCCTCCTCCCGACGCCCCATCTCGCCCAGGGCGATCGCCCGGTTGACCCCGGCCCTCGCCGCCCACTCCGCCAGGTCGAGGTCGGACTCGTCCGAGCAGCGTCGGGCCACCTCCTCGTAGGCGGCGATCTCCTCCTCACGGCGGCCGGCCTGCGCCAGGGCGACCCCCCGGTCGTAGAGGGCGGCGGCGACCCACCCCCGCAGGCCGGGCTCGGCGCGGTCGCCGAAACGACGGACCACCTCGCGGTAGGACTCGAGCTGCTCCTCGATGCGACCGAGCGCGCCCAGGCGGATGCCGCGGTCGAGGAGGGCCATGGCCACCACCTCCAGCAGCGCCGGCTCCACGGCGGCGTCGAGACGGCGCAGCACCTCCTCGTAGGCGGCGAGCTCCTCCCGATGGCGTCCCAGGCTGCCCAGAGCCAGGCCCTTGCGGAGCAGGCCCCTCATCGCCCACACCAGCACCTGCGGGTCCACCGTCTCCCGAAAGCGCTCCAGGAGCTGGTCGCAGGTCGCGATCTCCTCCTCCGCACGCCCTAGTCGACCCAGGGCGAGGGCCCGATTGTAGAGCGCGGCCGCCACCCAGACAGCCACCGTCGGCCGTGTCGAAGCCCCGAAGCGCCCCACCAGCTCGTCGTAGACCGCCACCTCCTCCTGCAGGCGCCCGAGGTTGCCCAGCCGTACGCCCCAGGCGTAGTGCGCCCGCGCGGCCCAGTCCTCGAGGACCGGGTCTCCCTTCGTCTCCCAGCCCGCCAGCTCTCGGTAGGCGGCGATCTCCTCCTCGTGACGGCCCTGGCGTCCCAGTGCGTAGCCCCGGTCGTAGAGCGCGGTCGCCACCCAGCGCAACAGCGCGACCTCGGTCACCCCGGCAAAGCGCCGGAGCACCTCGTCGTAGGCCCGGGTCGCCGCTTCGTGGCGGCCCAGCCGGTCCAGGGCCACCCCCTTGTTGCAGAGGGCCATGGCCACCGCCTCCAGCACCTCCGAGTCGGACGAGGTCGCGAACCGGCGGACCACCTCCTCGTAGGCCCGGAGCTCGTCGTCGGTCCGTCCCAGCCGCCCCAGGACGACGCCCCGGTTGTAGAGCGAGCGGGCCACCCAGGCGTCCGGAGCGGGAGGCCGCTCCCGGGTGGTCGTGGAGCCCTGACCCCCGATCCCCTCGTCGACCATCCCAGCATCACGTTAGCCAAACCGGGGGATCGCCCGTGCCGCGGCCGAGCGCGGTCAGCCCGGGCAGGAGCCGCGGAAGAGGTCGATCAGCCGGTCGTCGTCGTCAGCGGCCTGCCGGGCCCGGCGATCGTGCTCGGCCTGGGTCTCATCCGGCTCCGTAGGGGGCCGCCCGATCGCCTGCTCGTGGAGCTGCCGTGCCTCCTCGAGCAGCGCCGTGGCCCAGGCGCAGCCGTCGGAGGTGAGCGTGCCCGAGGTGCCGTCGTAGCTCCCCGGGGGAGGGGTGGCGGGATCGTCCTGCGCCTCGGCGCTGCCCCGGCAGACGGTGACACGGACCAGCCTTTCGAGCTGCCGCCAGCGGCGCGGATCGGAGGCCGGATCGGCATCGCCTGGCTCCCCCTCGCTCTCCTTCTCGAGCACGACCACCGCCCAGCGACATCTGAGCGGCGTCCAGGGCGAGGAGGGCCGGGGCGTCGGCGCGACCGCCGGCGGCGAGACCGTGGCCGGGGGCAGGGCGCTCGGCGAGGGGCTGACGGGTACGGTCACCGTGCCCTCGTACTCCGCCGTGCACGCCGCCAGGGCGAGGCAGGCGACCGCCGCCGCCCCCTGCCGGCCGGGGAACCACCGCCATGGTTGCACCATCTCCGCTCCTGGATACGAGGCCGGACCAGCCCCGGAGCAGCGCTCCCCCGCCGCGGGCGGCGAACGGCCGCCGCGGGACCGCCCCGAGGGGATCAGGCGGTGGAGCCCCCGCTCCGGGCGGCGTCCAGCCCGACCCGCTCGACGGCGCTCACCACCAGGTCCCAGAACCGGTCGACGTCGAGCCGGGTGGCCACCCTGGCGTTGAAGGGGCGACCGGGGGAGGGCCGGAAGTCGGTCACGGTCATGCCCGAGGTCCACCGCCCCTGCGTCTCCACCGCGACGAAGGCCTCCACGCACTCGACGCAGGTCGGCTCGATCACACGGGCCACCGCGCAGGGGTCGTGCAGGGGAGGCTCCCGCTCCAGCTCCCCCGGCCAGATCCCGGGGTGAAGGCCGGGCGGGTCCACGGACTGCCGCCGGTGGTGGTCGCGGTACGCCTCGAGCATCTGCACCACCACCCGCGACAGGGGGCTCCCCAGTCGCAGGAGGCGATTCAGGACCTCCGGCGTCACCCGCGCCTGGCGGGTCAGGTCCAGACCGACCATGGTCAGCGGCCAGCCGGCCTCGAAGACGATCGCCGCCGCCTCCGGGTCGACCAGCACGTTGAACTCGGCGGCCGGGGTCTGGTTGCCGCGCGTGGCCGAGCCGCCCATCAGGACCACCTCCTGGACCCGGGAGACGATGCGCGGCTCGCGCCGGACGGCGAGCGCGATGTTGGTCAGGGGGCCGGTCGGGAGCAACGTCACCTCGCGGTCGGAGGCCAGCAAGAGGTCGATGATCAGGTCCACCGCGTGCACGTCGGCCAGGGGGACGTCGGGCTCGGGCCAGGACGGCCCGTCGAGGCCGGATTCGCCGTGGACGTGGGCGGCCGTGATCAGCTCGCGCAGCAGCGGCCGGTCGCAGCCGGCGGCGACGGGGACGTCCCGGATGCCGGCGACGGTGCAGACCCGGCGGGCGTTGAGGGTGGTCCGGTCCAGGGTCTGGTTGCCGGCCACGGTGGTGATGGCGAGCAGCTCGACCTCCGGGTTGCCGTACGCCAGCAGGATCGCGACGGCGTCGTCGTGTCCTGGATCGCAGTCCAGGATGACCTTCCTCGGCATGGCCACTCCATCATGCACGGGGCGGCTCCGGCACCGGCGCCCCCTCGCCCCGGGCGTCGCCCGCCGGCTGGAGCCCGCGGAGGAAGCGCTCGCCGGGCAGGCGGAGCGCGACCGGGATGGTCGCCGCCACCACCGCCACCTGCAGCGTCAGGGCCGTCCGCAGACCGAGGTGGTCGGCCAGCACGCCCGTGACCGGCACCCCGATCGCTCCGGTCACGAAGGCGGGACCCAGGATCAGGCCGGTGGCCAGCCCGGGGCGGCCGCGCATCAGCTCCTGGGCCATCATGAGGGTGAGAGGCGCGGTGGAGGCGGCCAGCCCCCCCACCAGCACCGCCCACAGGAACCCGAGGGGGCCGGGGGCGGCAACGAACAGCCATACCGCGGGCACGCTGAGCGCGAGCGAGGCCAGGATCACCGCCTTGCGGCCGTGGCGGTCGGCGAGCGCACCGCAGCCGACGGTGCCCAGCGCGCTGGCGAGCACCAGCGTGGTGGCGAGCGGCCCGTAGAACCAGGGCGGGTACCCGAGCAGGTGGTACCAGGTCGGGGTGTAGGCCTGGAGGGTCATCACGGTCCAGTTCCGGGAGGCCATCGTCGCCACCGTGGCCGCCAACGGGATCAGGGGGATCGATCGCAGAGGTGGGGTGCCGCTCGAGGAGGAGGGGACGCCCCCATCCGTCCGCATGGCGAGCAACAGGTAGACGGCGATGGCCAGCCCCAGGGGCACCATGGCCACGGTCCCGTGGGTGCCGAGCGCACCCAGGACCAGGACGCCGATCAGCGGTCCGGCGGCGACCCCGATCGTGCCTCCGGTGACGTACACCGACATGGCCGTGTTGGCCCCGCGGTGGGGCAGCAGCCTCCGGACGGTCAGGGCCCCGAAGGGGTGGAAGGCGCCCGAGCCCAGCCCGGAGATCGCCGCCACCACCAGCAGCAGCCAGAAGCTGGGCACGAACCCGACGACGGCGAAGGTGCCGGCCGTCCACACCAGCGCCAGGCCGGTGAGACGCGTGCCGAAGCGATCCGCGAGGACGCCGAAGAGCGGCTGGGAGAGCGAAGCGGTGCCACCGTAGGCCAGGCTGACCAACCCCACCGTGGCCAGGTCGGTGTGGAAGCGATGGATGAGGAGCGGGTAGAGGACCGGGATCAGGCCGATGTAGCTGTCCACGGTGAAGTGGCCCAGCATCAGCGTGGCCAGGCCGCGGTTGCGGAGGGCGAGCAGGACGTCGTTCATCTTCCCGCTCCCCCGGCGCCACGGCGAGGGGCCCTCCGGCCCCGCCGGGCAGGATGCTCCCCGCCTCTGCCGTCGCCACTGGCGCTCATCGCGGAGCTCTCCACGGATCGACCGGGCAGGATCCGGCTGGAATGGTCATGCAGGCCGACTGGTTGCTCGTGCGATGCATGGTGGCCACGGTCCGGGATCAGTCCAGATCGTACTCGGGCACGATCGAGGTGGAGGACGACGACCCGACCTCCGCCACCGCGGACGTGACCATCGATGCGGCCAGCATCGACCTCCAGGGCCGGATCAGCCGGGGCGAGTTCGGGCCGAAGTGGAACGCCCTCCTGGAGAGCGGCGGGGCCGTGGTCGCCGACCAGGTTCGACTGGAGATCGACGCCGAGGTCGTGCCGGCCAGGGAGAGGGCCGCGACCCGATGAGCGAGGGCGGCAGGACGCACCGCCCGGCGTCCTGCCGCCGCCGGGCCGGGCTGGCCCGGAGCGGCTCAGGGGCCACCCCGAGCGGCGTTCAGGTCGGCCAGGTGGGCGTCGAGCGAGGCGGCGCTGAGCTGCCCCGCGTAGCGCCCCTCGACGGTGCCGTCGGGCCAGACGAAGACCGTGGTGGGAAGGCCGGCGACGGCGTAGGCGTCCCCCGCCTGCCCGCCGTCGTAGACCACCGGCAGCCGCACTCCCAGGCCCGACAGGAAGCTGGCGGCCGCGCTCGGGCTGTCCCGTTCGTCGACCAGGAGGAACCGCACCCCCGGGTGCTGCTCGGAGGCGCGCTGGAGGAGGGGCAGCTCCTGGCGACACGGGGTGCACCAGGAGGCCCAGAAGTTGATCACCAGCGGGTGGCCACGGAAGTCCTGGGGGCCCAGGGTGCCACCCCCACGGGCGGGGAGGCTGAAGGCCGGGGCCTCTCCTCCGGACTGGCTCGAGGCCGCCGTCATGCGCTGGATGGACTGGACCGCGTCCACCACCTGGGGCGCGCCCCAGCCGTCGCCGCCGGAGGCGAGCTCCCGGCGTCCCTCCGCGTCGAGCTGGTCGGCCAGGGGCGCCGGTAGGGTCGAGGCGAGGTGCGGCGTACCCACCTCGCGGGTCCGGACGAAACCGTGGCCGTCCACCACCAACAGCAAGCCGCTGGCCATGTCCGTCCTCGTGAGCTGGACCCCCAGGCGGCCCCAGAAGTCGGCCAGCGCGGTGGGCTCGCCGGTGGCCAGGGTCCAGCTCGCCCCCATCCGCCGGGCGTACGCCTGCAGGACCGCGGGCGTGTCGTCCCAGGGATCGAGTGTGACCTGGGCCAGGATCACCGAGCTCGGCAGCTCCCGGCGGAGCTCGAGGAAGAGGCCGGCGTAGATGGGACAGGCCTCCCGGCACCCGGTCAGGAAGGGCGCCAGGACCAGGTCGTGGCCGGCGATCCGGGCGTTGTCGAAGGGGCGGCCGTCCTGGTCCACCAGCCGGAAGACACCGAGGGACGGGAACTGGCCCGACAGCTCGTTCAGGCCGAGGCTGAAAGCCCGGTTCCCGGCGTAGACGCCGGCGGTCACGAGGCGGCCATTGGAGACGGCCAGGAGCAGCGGCTCCACCTGGCCGGCGACGACCTGGAAGTCGGCCCGCTGGGTGTCCTCGCCCAGGCGCACGGCGTCGTAGGCGCCCGCCGGTGCCGGGCCCTGGTACGCGGTGAGGAATCGGGGGGAGGCCGGTACCACCCCCGAGACGGTCCCCAGGCGTCGCCACCCGCCCGCGGAGTGGACCTCCAGCCCCGCCCCCGACACGCGGTCGGGAGCAGAGGCGCTGACCGACACCACCAGCGTGCCCGCGGCGCTTCCTCCGCCCGGACCGCGCAGGGCGAGACCGACCGCCAGGGCGGCCACGAGCACCAGCACGGCCACCGCCGCCAGCCGCACCCTCACCAGGCCTGAGTCTACGGGCGCCGATCCGACGCTGCAGAGGCGGCAGGATGCCAGGCCGGGTCAGAGGCGGCTGGCCTCGCCCCCCGCCGGCGCCTTGGCCGCCGTCTCGCCCCGGGACCGGCGCTGCGCCCGGGCCTGCGCCCACACCTCCAGGATGCGCTGGACCGCGGTCAGGTTGGTGAGAATGGCCAGGAGCGCGATCACGATCCCGAGCAGGGACGCGTTCCCGATCACCAGCCCGATCACCGTCACCACCACCCGCTCCGGCCGGGCGAAGAGCCCGGAATCGCACTTGAAGCCGAGCGACTGGGCACGGGCTCGCACGTAGGAGACGAGGAACGATCCGCCCAGGGCCAGCAGGCAGGCCAGCACCCACCAGCGCATGGTCGGTCCGGGCCGGCCGAGGAAGTAGGCCCCGATCCCCACGTACACGGCCCCCTCCGAGTAGCGGTCGAAGGTGGAGTCGAGGAAGGCCCCGTAGGGGTAGCTGCGCTTCGTCGCCCGGGCCAGCGCACCGTCCAGGATGTCGAAGGTGCCGCCGACGGCCAGGACGATCCCGGCCGCGAGCAGTGAGCCCAGGCCGGCCAGGACCGCGGCGACGAAGGCGAGCGCGGTGCCGGCGATGGTCACCTGGTTCGGGGTCACCGGCAGACGTCCGATGACGAGCGCGAGCCGCTGCGCGTAGCGCCTAACCCACGCCTGAAAGCGGGCCGTGAACACGCCGCACCTCCTTGCTATCCCTCGACGCTCCATCCGCCAGGTGCTCCTCCCGCCAGACCCTCCGTGCCTCCTGGTAGACCTCGAGGACCTGGGAGGCGATCACCCGCCACGCATAGCGCTGGGCCTTGACCAGGCCCCGCGCCGCCAGCCGCTGTCGGAGCAGGGGGTCGCGGGCCAGCACGGTCAGCGCCTCGCCGAGCGCGATCGGGCTCTTGGGCCGCACGGTGAGGCTGTCCACCCCAGGCTCCACCACCGACATGTACCCCGGGATCTCGGTGGCCACCACCGGCAGCCCTGAGGCCATCGCCTCCAGGAGGACGATGCCGAAGCTCTCACGGCCGGTGGCCGGGGCGCAGAAGATGTCGGCGCTGTTGTAGAAGCGCGGCAGCACCTGGTCCGGCACGTAGCCGGGGAGGACGACGTTCTCCAGTCGATGCTTGGAGACGAACGAGTCGACCATGCCCCGGAGCGGACCGTCCCCGGCGATGATCAGACGGCTCCGGGGAACCCTGACCCTCAGGTAGCGGTAGGCCTGGAGCAGGTCGCGGAGCCCCTTCCGCTTCTCCAGCCGCCCCACGAAGAGCACGTTGACGCAATCGTCTCGCAGGTGGCGGATGGGCGGCAGCCCGGGCCGGAAGCGCTCGGTGTCGACGCCGTTGGGGATCACGTGGGGGTGTAGCTCGGGGAAGTAGTGACGCACGAAATCTCTGGCCGGCTCGCTGACCGCGATGGTGGCCTGGAGGTGCCGGATGTAGCCGCGCAGGATCGAGCGGCCGTAGTAGTAGCCGATGTTCGAGGTGGCGAAGGCGTGGAAGGTGCCCACGTGGGGGGCGTGCCGCCAGGGCAACAACGTCAGGGGGAGGGCGGGCATCAGCGGTTCGTGGAAGTGGAGGACGTCGAACCGTTCTCGTTCCAGGATCTCACGGACCCGGCGGGCCAGGTGGAAGCTGAGCGTGATCCGCGCCACCGAGTCGTTGACCCGGAGCGGGAACACCCGACCGATCCGGTAGAAATCCGGGATTTCGGTCTCGGCCTCGCGGCGGCTGGAGGGAGCGAAGGTCCGGACCTCGTGGCCCAGCTGCCGCAGCCAGTACCCGAGGTGGCGGATGTGCTCCGTCACGCCCCCGGCGTGGGTGTAGTCGTAGGGCGAGACCAGCCCGACCTTCATCTGCTCAGTCTGAACCGTCCGAGGCGGCTCTGGCGCTCCCGGCTGCCACGGCCGCTTGGTTCCAGATGCGATGGGGCATGTGCCACTGATCGGGATGCTCCCTGATCATCTCCTCCAGGCGCCGGACCAGCTGGCAGGTGATCCGCCGCACGTCCTCCACCCGATGGCCGGTGGGCTCGGCGAAGATGGGCGGGTAGCCGACGGCCTGGAAGGTGTCGTCCGGCAAACGGTAGACGGTCACCGGCAGGAGCGGCGTTCCCCGGCGCAGGGCGATCGCGGCCGGCCCGTCGGGAATGCGGGCCTGGCGACCGAAGAAGTCGACCACGATGCCCGTCCCCAGGATGTCGCGGTCGACCGCGGTCACCACCATCTCCCCCTGCTCCAGCGCCTGGAGCACCTGTTTGAGACCGGCCCTGGTCAGCGGCAACACGCTGATCCCCAGCCGGGCGCGGGTGCGCCGGTACCACTCGTAGAGTTCCTGCGGTTCCAGCTCCTCGGCGAACAGGGAGACCGGGGCGACCGTGGCCGACCAGATGGCGGCGGCCACCTCCCACGAGCCCATGTGGGCCGAGACGACCAGCACCCCGCGACGTCGGGCCAGGGCCTGGTCCAGGTACTCGACCCCTTCGACCTTGAGCAGTGGCCGCAGATCCTCGATCCGCGCCACCGGAAGGCGCATCAGGTCGGCATAGGCCTTGGAGTGGTTGCGGAAGTTCTGCCGGGCGATGCGCCTCAACTCCCGCTCGCCGAGCTCCGGCAGCGCGATGCGCAGGTTCTCCATCAGCGCCCCGCGGGCCCGGCGCGCGGACACGAAGGCGATCCGGGCGGCCACGACGGCCAGCGCATACGCCCAGCGACGGGGCAGTCGCTGGGCCAGCCACTGCATGGCCAGGAACGCCCGATACTGGATCACCGCACGGGCTCCGCCAGCACCCGTTTGAACGCGTACCACTGCTCGGGGCACCGGCGGATGTAGGTCTCGAAGTGCTCCACCACCCGCTGCATCAGCGGCACCACCGCCTCCTTCCCTCCACCCTCCGGTACCGGGATCGGCTCCCCGACCGAGACATGGTAACGGCCGGGCGCGATCCGGTAGATGCCGGCCGCCACGATCGGCGTTCCCATCCGCACGGCGAAGGCGGCCGGCCCCGACGGCACCAGGGCCCGACGGCCGAAGAAGCGCACCGGGACCCCGCCTCCGCCCGGGGGAGGCAGGTCGCAGACCATCGCCACCAGTTTGTTCTCGCGCAGGGCGCGCGACACCTCCCGGACCGCCGCCCGACCCAGGGGGATGACCTCGAGGCCGAAGCGGGTGCGAGCCTCCACCACAGCGGTGTCCAGGGAGCCGGGGAAGCGCTCCGCCACGGCCACGATGGGGTAGCCGACGGCGGCGGCGTAGGAACCCGCCACGTCCCAGGAGCCCATGTGGGGCAGGGCCATGATGCACCCTCGACCGGCCTGGAGGCTCGCGGCGATGGACTCGTGCCCGTCGTGGGTGACCCGGGACACCAGCTCCTCCTTGCTCAGCCGGCCGAGGAGGAGGAAGTCGGCCAGCATCTCCCCGTAGCCCTCGAAGGCGCGCCGGGCCGTCCGCGCCACCCTGGGATCCGACTCGGGCAGGCCAAGCACGGCCGCGTAGTTGCGGATGGCGTGGCGTCGTTGGGGAACGCTGAGCGCGTACCAGGCCCGTCCCCCGAGCTCCGCCAGGGGATAGCGCACGCCCGCCGGGGCCGCCCGCGCCAGGCGGGCCGCCCCGGCGTAGCAGAGCGACAGCGGTCGCAGCGGGGCCGCCTACCGGGCCTCCGTGGCCGGCGCCTCCGCCGCCCGCCGGCGGCCGTAGGTGGCGATGAACTCCTCCGTCAAGCGGCGGGCGTCGGCGTCCGTGTACTGGTGGGGAGGGGACTTCATGAAGTACGCACTGGGTCCTTCCAGGGCGCCGGAGAGCCCATGGTCCAGCGCCAGCTTCGCGCAGCGAACCGCATCGATCACGACCCCGGCCGAGTTGGGGGAGTCGTGCACCTCGAGCTTCAGCTCGACGTTCAGGGGCAGGTCGCCGAAGCCTCGCCCCTCCAGGCGGATCGAGGCCCACTTCCGGTCGCGCAGCCAGGGCACGTAGTCCGAGGGGCCGATGTGGACGTTGTCGTCACCGATCTCGTAGTCGAGCTGCGAGGTCACCGATCGAGTCTTCGAGATCTTCTTCGAGACCAGCCGCTCGCGCTCGAGCATGTTCAGGAAATCCGTGTTACCGCCGAAGTTGAGCTGGTAGGTCCGCTCCAGCCGGACCCCGCGCTCCCGGAAGAGACGGGCCAGCGTACGGTGCACGATGGTGGCGCCCACCTGGGACTTGATGTCGTCTCCGATGACCGGCAGCCCACGGCCCTCGAAGCGACCCTGCCAGTAGTGCTCGCGGGCGATGAACACCGGCATGCAGTTGACGAAGGCGCAGCCGGCGTTGAGGGCCTGCTCCACGTACCACTTCGTGGCTTCCTCGGAGCCGACCGGCAGGTAGTTGACCACGACGTCGGCGCCGCTCTCCCTGAGGATGCCGGCCACGTCGGCCGTCTCGCCGGGGGCCTTGCGGATGACCTCGCTCAGGTACTTGCCGATGCCGTCGTGGGTCATGCCCCGCTCGACGCGCACGCCCAGGTGGGGAACCTCGCAGAACTTGACGGTGTTGTTCTGCCCCGCCCAGATCGCCTCCGACAGGTCCTTGCCCACCTTCTCCGCGTCCACGTCGAACGCCGCCACGAACTCGATGTCCCGGACGTGATAACCGCCGAGATCGACGTGCATGAGCCCCGGGACGAAGTCGTCGGGAGCGGCGTCGGCATAGTAATGGACGCCCTGGATGAACGAGGAGGCGCAGTTGCCCACCCCGACGATCGCCACGCGAACCTTGCCGTCACCTCGCGTTCGTCCGCTCATACCCTCACTCCGATCTTCTTCTTCTCGATCAGCATCTCCCAGAAGGCGCGCTGGTGGCGCCGGATCGCCTCCTGATCGAGCGAGCAGTAGACCTGACGGCCCTCCCGGCGCTGCCGGACCACGCCGCCCCGCTTGAGCATGGCCAGGTGCCACGACACCCGGGGCTGGCTCATGCGGAGATGCTCGGCCAGGGCCTTGACGCTCTCCTCTCCGGCCTCGGCCAGGTACTCGAGCATGCGCAGCCGGACGGGGCTGGCCAGGGCCTGGAAGTGGAGCGGCAGGTGCCGGCGCTGGGCCTGATCCATCGCAGTTCCTTTATATCAAATCCTGAGATTAAAAGATCCTTTATGGATTATAGAACCAATCAACCTTTCTTTCTTCATTGATCCTCCCTCTGATTTGGAAGGTTTCCACCAGCGCGGGTATCCTGTTCCTGGCGTGCGAAGGCCATCATCGGCTGAGCTGGCTGCGGACATCGCCCAGGAGGCGCGACAGCTCGGCCATCTGCAGCTCGAGCTGGCCAAGCAGGAGCTCCGGGAGATCCTGGTCCGCAACGGCGTCGGCCTGGCGATGACCCTCGTCGGAGCCGGCCTGTTCTCGCTGGCCGCCCTGGTGGCGCTGCCGGTGTTCCTGGTGCTCCGCTCCGCCGACCCGGTGGCGGCGGCCCTGATCTGGCTCATCGTCGACGCCGGTCTCGGCCTGCTCCTGATCCTGGTCGGGCTGCTCCTGGTCCGAAAGCTGCTGGGCGGTCCCTCGCCGCGCCGCCTGCTCCCCCGCACCTTCGCCGCCTTTCAGGAGAACCAGGCATGGCTCCTTCGTCAGCTGAGATCGAACGGCAGATAGCGGAGCTGCGTGCCTCGATGGAGTCCAGGGTCGTGGAGCTACGTGAGCGAGGCCGGCGGAGCCTCGGGACGGCGCGGCGGGCGGCGGTGATCGGGCTCGGCGTGGGCGCGGCCGTCGGTCTCATCGCCGTCGGCGTCCTGGTGACCTACCGGCTGACCAGACCGCCCACCCGGGAGGAACGCCTGCGGCGCCTGCTCCCACGGCGCTCGGTGCCGGTGATATCACGGGTGATGGGCGAGCGTCCGCGCCGCCTACCGGCGGTCCGCCTCTCGGTCGGCGAAGGCCGCGAACCCACCCCGACCAGGGTGGGCCTGATCGAACGGCTCGCCGTCCAGATGGCCCGGACCGCCGCCAGCGCGGCGGCCGGCGCCTTCGCCGCCCGGCTGCTCAGGGGCCTCGCCGAGCGCCAGCAGCACTGAGGAGGGCACCCGGGGCCGGCCGGGAGCGCGCCGGGCACCCGGAGACGGCCGCTGCCCGGTGGCTTGCCCTCCATCCCTGCCCCGACGGAGCATTGGGTGAGTGAAGCTCCTGGGCTGGGGCGAGCTGCTGCTGGCGATCGCGTTCGAGATCGTGGGCACGACCACGATGAAACTCTCGAACGGCCTCACCCGACCCCTGCCCTCGATCGCCATCTTCGGCTGCTACGCGGTGAGCCTCGCCCTCGCCACCCTCTCGATCAGGACCATCCCCATCGGCACCGCCTACGCCGTCTGGTCCGGCCTCGGGACGGCAGCGATCGTCACCATCGGCGTCCTCTGGTTCCAGGAACCCCTGGGTGCGCTCAAGCTGGCCTCCCTGGCCCTGGTCATCCTGGGTGTGATCGGGCTCAACCTCACGGCCCTCCGCGGCTGAGGATCACGGCGCTTCCCCCGCGCCAGGATCGAGCCATATCGCCGGCCACCGGGGGTCGCGAGGCATGGCCCGGCGTCCGTGAAGCGTCGCCGGGGGGCATACTCGACGCATGGGGGATGACCGCGCCGCCGGCCTGGCCGGGCCGGCCACCGAGGACCTGCTCCGCCGCTTCCTGGACGGCCGGCCCGAGGCCACCGCCCGGGCCTACGCCACCGACCTCTCCGACCTGGCCCGCTTCCTGGACACCCCGCTCCCCCAGGCCCTGGCCACCCTCCTCGGTGATCCCACCACCGCCGCCCGCCTGGCCCTGGACTACGCCCTCCACCTCCGCTCCCGCTCCCTGGCCCCGGCCACCGTGACCCGCCGTCTGGCCACGCTGCGGGCCCTGGTCGGGCAGGCCCGGGAGCTGGGGGTGGTGGACTGGTCCCTCCGCCTCCCCTCCCCGGAGGAGGTGGAGGCGGCCCGGGAGCGCTCCTCCGAGCCGGAGACGCCCTACGTCTTCCCCCGCCACCCCGAGGAGGTGGACCGGTTGGACCTCCAGCACTTCGCCCTGCGCGAGACCCTGGGGGCCAACTTCCTGGCCCCGGTGGAATCCCCGGTCCGGGTCCTGGACGTGGGCACGGGCACCGGGCAGTGGGGCTTCGAGGTCTGCCATCGGTTCCCGGGTGCCCTGGTGGTGGGTTTCGATCTGGTCCGGGGCAAGCCCAACCCGCCTCCTGGCTACCGCCACGTGCGCGGCAACCTGCTCCAGGGGCTGCCCTTCCGGGACGACGTTTTCGACTTCGTCCACCAGCGCTTCCTGACCGCGGGCATCCCGGTCAGTGCCTGGCCGGGGGTGGTGGCGGAGCTGGTCCGGGTCACCCGCCCCGGAGGCTGGGTGGAGCTGGCCGAGTCACCTTTGAAGGGACATCGCCTGGGACCAGCAGGCGAGCGCCTGGCGGACATCATCTTCCGCCAGGTGCTGACACCGATCGGTCTGGATACCACCGGCGTGGTCTTCCATTCACTCGACGACCGCCTGCGCCAGGCCGGGCTGGAGCAGGTCGGCCGGCGCGAGGTCTCGCTCCCCCTGGGCGAATGGGGAGGCCAGGTCGGCTCCTTCATGGCCACCGACTTCCGGGCCGCCGGCACGCGCATCGCTGAGTCCTTGCAGACCAGATCGCCGCACCTCGCTGAGGAGGCGAAAGAGTTGCTCCGCCTCGCCATGGACGAGCTCGATCGGCATCGAACCGTTGCCCTCATCGCCATCGCCTACGGCCGCAAGCCCGCTTGAGCAACGGGGCTTCGCGACGAGAGCCGGCCACCGGCGCCGTCCCTCCGGGCCGCGGCGCCTCCCTGGCCGGGCACCTCGGTGGCCGTCCGACCCACCTGTTCCGGGGCCCCGGCCTGTCGTCCCGTCGCGTCAATCGGCACGTGGGCGACGCCACATCGATCATCGCGCCGGTGCCGGCCCAGAATCTCCGGGCATGCTGGACCGGGCCTTCCCCAATCGGGTGACGACCCCTTCCGGCGTGCCTTCAAGCATGGCAGGGGTCGGTGGGGCCTCTGGCCGGCCTGCAGCCGGGCGACGGGCGTCGGGTCAGGCGGCCCGGCCGCGACCATCCGGTGGCAGCCCCGTAAGCTAGGGCCGATGTCCGTTGCCCCCTCGCCCCCGGCCCGTCCCTTCGTGGCCCAGGACCTCGACCGGATGCCCGACGACGGCTACCGCCGCGAGGTCATCGGGGGCGCGCTGGTCG